>JAABUN010004592.1_pt1 | contig 18527 bp, 20 predicted proteins | sample 5559311 | NCBI WGS metagenome assembly JAABUN01 (sample SAMN10711877, study PRJNA513370) | rock metagenome | isolation source: Antarctica rocks | place: Antarctica: Victoria Land, Siegfried Peak sud | reverse complement strand
CACAGCGGCCCGATCGGCCACCGGCTGCGGCGCCGTCGCGCCGCCGTGCTGGCGCTGGCCGCCAAGCACGGCGTGAGCGACGTGCGGGTGTTCGGGAGTGTCGCCCGGGGCGAGCAGGGCCCCGACTGCGACCTGGACCTGCTCGTCCACCTGCCTGAGGATGCCGGGCTGCTCCTGCTCGGCCGCTTCGGCCAGGAGCTGCACAAGCTGCTCGGCGTGCCCGTCCACGTCGTTCCCGACGACGGTCTCAAGCCCCGCGTACGGGCCAGCATGGAGCCGGACCTCGCACCCGCTCGTAGCCGCAGGACCGCGACCGGCTCGTCGACGTCCAGGAGGGCATCGCCGCCATCCACCGCCACCTCGTCGAGCACGGGTTCGTGCCGCAGACCACGAGCCGGGGGCCGAGGCGGAGGAACCAGGTCCGCTTCATCTTCAGCAGTGCGCACACCTCGTCAGGAGTGAGGAGTTCCTGCGGGTCAATGGCGGTCACGACGGGGTCCGACGAGCCCAGCACCGGCTGCGCGTGGCGCAAAGGGTCGTGGTCATCGAACCCTCCCCCGTCGTTGGACTCGGCCGGTCGTGCTCGGCTCGTCGAGGGTCCGCGAGTCTCCTCGGCAGGTGAGCCTCCCCAGGGTCATCGGCCTCGGCGACGGGGCCGCGAGGCGGGCCGCGCGCTCCTGGCGTAGTCGACACGCGTCGAGGCAGGAGGTTGGCAGGGCGGCGACGGCGGCCCAGTCGGCGGGCGTGATGCCGTGCCGCAGGCCGACGGTGAACAGACTGGCGAGCAGGGCGGCCGCGGCCTCCTTGACCTCCGCGTGGTCCGGGGTTCGACTCGGGCAGGTTTCGATCTTGGTGCGGGCGAGGCCGAGCAGGTCCGCGGGCGTGCTCATGGCTGTGGCTTCGCGGCGTGCGGGTCCCCATGGCCGGCACTGCGTTCCAGCCGGATTGTCGACGGTTGGCTCATGCCCGTACAGGCGTCAAGGTGCGGCGAGACTGGACAGCATGATCTCACCCCTCGTAGGAGTCGGCGAGCACCTGTTCCAACGTGAGACGGCATCAGCCCTGGCTGAGCGGAGTAGCCCCGTCCTGGTCCCTTCACAGTGGCAAGCGACACAGACCACCAGCGGAGACATCAACTTGGCCATCGACACCTTGCGAAACCCAGGCAGGCAACGACCCGGTCCCCCACCCAGTACTCTCGGCCCAAGCGGGCGTTCGGGAAACACACGTGCACGAGGAGCAGGCTTGCGTGGCACGGACGGCGTTGCGCGGTGAACTGCTAGCACAACGTCGCAAGGCCGCCGGCTGGACCCAGGCGCAACTCGCAGCTCAGCTCGGCACCGCTGGGCGGCTACGGGTCGGGCAGTGGGAGCGCGGACTGGAGCAGCCGCAGCCGCGCTACATTCCGCGGCTCGCAGCCGCACTGCACCTCGACGCCGTGGAGCTGCTCGCCGTGGAGGTGCAGAACCCCCCCCTACAGGCACTCCGGCTGGCAGCCGGGCTGACGCTGGCCGAGGTCGCCGCGGCCAGCGGGATGGCCTACTCGACCTACTACCGGCTCGAGAACGGCCTCGTGCGAGCCGACCCGCACCCGCAGACAACGGAGGCGCTCGCGCACACGCTCGGCCGCGGTACAGCAGACATCCTTCGGGCGATCGCTCAGGCCCGCCTCAGCCGACAAGACGACTGAGCCCTAACTCGTTGTCTTCGAACTCGACGCTCAAGCGGTCGTGAGTCACTCGGACCGATGGCTCGTCAGCCTTGCTCGACCCCCGTCACGGTCCGACGGTCCCGACTGGCCCTCGGCCCTGTTGGCCGGCCTCAATTGGGACGGACCTCGACACGCTGTACGGCCAGCCGCTGCGTCGCATGCCAGACGACGATGCCGGCGCTCGGTACGCCGTCGTCGTCCCGACGGTCGCCGTTTCAGCTGCGCTACGCGTACCGGCGTGGGTGCGGGCCCGCCTTCGTCTCGACATCTACGAGGTGACGGACCAGAACCAAGTCGTTCCGCGGTAACGGCACTTACCGTCCGTGAGACGCAGCGGTGTGGGCGTCGTGCCAGGCGCGCGCGTCCTGCTCGCTGGGGACGGGACCACTTTCGGCTAGGCACGGCGTGCAACGCGCGTACCAGTCGTCGGCCTCGGACCAGACATGTGGCTGCTCCCGTCCAACCCACTGCGGTGCCCAGCGAAAGGCGAAGGCGTAGTCGATCCGCGACGCGACCGCCGCCGCGAGGTTGTCTAAGCCCCCTTCCGGGAACCGCACCACCTCGCCGGTCGGCGAGCGGACGACGTTGCTCGCGGACATCACGCCAAGTTCGTCCCTCACCGCGTCGGCGAGCAGCTCCTGGACGGCGTCGCCGTACGGGCCGTCAGACTGCTGTCACTCGTCACGACGCGGACGCTAACGCCCGGCTACGAGCTCACCCAGCGGCACTTAGCCGCTCGTCAGCGCATCCGCCAGCCCGGGCGGAATGTCCAGCGGAGGCAAGTGGCGCACCTCGTCCTCGAAGCGGTCGGCCTCGACTGCTCCTGTGACCCGTCATGGCAGTCGCAGTCCAGCCACTCCGACAGCTGGTACGCCTGTCCGATACGACCGCCGGGGTAGTCGAGGCGGGGCGCGAGCGGAGCGAGCACCCTGATGACGGGGTGACCCGACCTGAGCATGGACAAGGCCAGCAAGCGTGCGGCGATCTCTCCTGCTTGGTCGACATCAACGGCGGGCGCGCCAAGTTCCGCAAGGAGCTGCGGTACGAGTTGTTCGATCTCCCAGCCACTTGCGCCCCGCGGTAGACCAGCGGCATGGACGAGGGCCTCACCATCGTGTCCCGCCGCGACTAGAACAGCCGCAACCATCGGCCACTGATCGGTCCGGACGAGGCCCAGTCGATGGGCTGCCGAGACCGCCAACACGTCATCCCCAACCCCCATGCGGAGGAGGCTAACGCCGGCTCAACCAAAGCAGCGGCTATCGGCACCTATCCATTGCCGGGTACCGCGGGGCGAGGGTCATCGGCGAGGATGGCGTGGGCGTGCATGTCGTGCCACCCGTCGAGGTGCAGAGCCTCTGCTCGCTTCGTCCCCTCGACTGCGAACCCAGCCTTTGTTGCGACCCGACAGGACGCTGCATTCACCGTCGAATGGTGCAGTTCCAGGCGATGGAACCCAGCCGTGCCGAAGGCCCACTCGACGACGGCACCCAGAGCCAGCGGCGCGACCCCCTGTCCTCGGGCAGCGGGAAGGACCCAGTACGTCACCGCCGCTCGGCCCTCATCCAGGCGCACACCGCCTATGCCAATGCGCCCGTACAGCGAGTCGTTCTGCGTGATGGCCCAACTGGAACCCAGGTCCTGCTGCCAACGCTCTCGTTCATGGGAGACCCACAACTCGGCGTCCGCGAGCGACAAGGACCTGCAGTGCCATCGGTAGATGTCTGGGTCGTCGTAGGCCCTGACCAGTTCAGGTGCATCGCTGGGAAGCCACGGGCGCAACGTCAGGCCGACGCCGAGCAGGGTCGGTTGAGCCTGGGACGACAGGCATCGTGGCGGCATGAACGGTCCTGGCGCAGAGCCGGGTTGCGTCACCACCTCACTCAAGCAGCGTTCGGCGCGTCAGGTAGTGCCGGTTCTGCGATGTTGCGCCACGTCGGAAGCCGGCCCGCAAGCCGAACCCCCTACCGGAGCACTTTCGGCCGCGCCGGTGAGTTCGCCACGAACGATGAGGCTCGTCCCAAAAGGGATCGGCTTGCGGGACGACAGGCGCCCCCACACACCAGAGGGGGCCGTCGGGTGAGCGGCCCCCTCTGGTGCTACTTGTCGAGCCTGGCTACCTGCCGCCGTGCGTCGGCTGGCCCTTCTGCACCGTCGCCTGCTCGACCGCACGGCGTGCGGCCTCCCGAGCCAGGCGGTCGGACTGCGACTGCGCCTGCGTGTCCTGCTGTGCCGCCTGCTCGTAGATGGCCGGCGGAACATCCGGGATGTTGATCATCATTCTCCCTTCGGGCTGTCGACGCGACAGCCTCGCGGGCGCCGGGGTCTCGAACCCCGGGGACTGCCGGTCGCCCTGCTTGCGGTGGAGCGCTTCGCCGACCGAGGTCAGTACTTCCAGCACCACGCCGTGCCGGGCGCGAACGTGATCCCAGCCCACTTGCCGGCGTAGTATGCCTGGGCGGCACACACGCTCACCATCCCCTGGCACGGACCGAGCGCCAGCAGCTTCCCGGTCACCCCACTGTTCCAGCAGATGACGGTCGCGGCCCAGAAGCTCCTGCGGGCGGCCTCGGTCTCGTAGCCGTCGAGCAGGACGTCCACCTGGAAGGCCTTGGCCCCAGGACGCACGGTCGCTGCGTTGGCTGCTCCCGCACCCGCGCCGACGAAACCGAACGTGATGGCCAGGACCAGGAGGACCGATCCCACGAGCCCGTGGCGAGGGCCCCCCCGCCGCCGCTCGTCCCTACTCCGCGCAGCCGGTGCGCGCTGCTCCTCCGTGAGGTGTTGAGTGCTCATATTGCGTCTCCTTTGTCTGACAGGCCCCGGCACCGGTTAGCGCCGAGTCATCGACGCCCGCTGCGCGTCGTTGTCGCCTGACGTCCTGGCTGGATGTCCTGGCGTCTGGGAAGGAGGGCGCTCGGCGGGTCCCAGTTGCTAGCCGGAAGAAAATGCACGAACACCGCAAGGCCGGTCGTCGACAGCACTCCTTCCGTGGGAGGTGCTGAAGCAGGGGCCATGGAGAGCCTTGCTACGGCGGGCTCAGGAGGAGGCCGATGTGCCCGAGGTAGATGCAGACAGCCGCGACCCCGAGTGGAACGCGCGAAACGATCGGCTAAGGATGTTGACCGAGCGAGCGTTGTTTCACAACGATGCTGCGGCCGGCAGAGAGATCCTTGACATCTTCAGGCCACTTATCAGGAGGCTCGTGCACGGCGTCCGTCCAGAGCGCCAGGCAGAGGTCACCGCAAACCTGCGCTGCCAGGCGTTGATGGTGCTGCGAGACAACATTACTCGGGCCGACCAGCCGCTGGCCTACACCCTGCAGGCACTGCGCCACTTCTATCTCGCTGAGGCGCGTCGCATTGATAGGGAAACTCGGGGGGAAGTTCCCCTTGGCCCCTTGGAGTACCAGCTCGCGCACCCCACCGCACATATAGACCTCGAGGAGCAAGCGACTGCGGCTGCCAGCCATGAGGCTTGCCTACGAGCGATCGAAGCCTTGAGGCGACGTGCGCTCAACCGCCGCAGCCGCAGCGACGAGATGGTGGCGATGGTCATTGAGGCCCGCTACTTTACGCCTGGCATCACCGATCGCGAGGCTTGCAGCGTCCTGTGCTTCACGGCCGGGGAGACCAAGACCGTGACTGAGAAGATTTCTCGCGAGCGGAGCAACCCCAAGTCCAACCTTTTCCGGCTCGCACGCGAAGTGCTTGGCGATGACGACGGACCGCCAGCCCGCTTCGAAGTTCCTCCTGCTGGTCACCGTACGGCTGAGAATAAGGGAAATGACCGATGACCCTGCCCGGTACATTCGACGAGGAGGCCTTCGGCGTAGCTTATGAGCATGGGGCTGAAGGAGACCTGGAGCGACTTGGTTTCGCCACCACTAGTAGGCCCGTGCGGACGCTGCCATCCGAGCGCCGCGAGGAGCTTGTTGCATACCGCATTCGCGCTGCGCATGAGCTGGTGACGGACGTCCAGCAGTGGATTATCGACGACGACGCTCAAGTCAGTGGTCGAGCGCAGGACGGCTTGCGCAATCTGCTCGCCAGTATCCTGACGGCCGATCGGAACCCACGTGAACGAGTGCGCCCCCGTCCAGGGCTACTTGATGGAACCATCAACAGGTTGGACAACTGGCTTGGCCGTTGGCTCGGCCACGCGGACCCGGACGGTCCTGAGCCCTGGTGGGCCAGCGCGGCGCTGCAGCGGCGAGTCCGGCAAGCGGCGCTGGGGGTCGCTGGTCTGGCGGCGGTAGGCAACATTGCGGCGGTTCTGCTCCGCGCTCCCTTGGTCGCTCTCGCGTTGCTTCTTACGACGGGTCTGGCAGTCTGGTTCGAGCGAGCCTTCACGCGATTCGTTCAAGGTGGTCGTTCCGGCCTGTTGCGCTGGTTCTCGTGCGTAGTAGGGCAACTGCTCGAGTTGAGTTTCGCGGCGTCTGTTGCGCTGGTGGCACCGTCCAGGACTGCTGCGGCTGCCGTTGCAGGCGGCTTGATCTTGGCGCTATTCGGATCGTATGCGCGAACTTCTGCCCTGCAAGTCGGGCACCGTCTGTGGCTGTCACGCGAGGAACGGGTGCTTCGTTACATGGCTTTGGCCAGTTACTGCGCACTGTCTCTCGTCGGGCATAGTTTGACCGGAGTGCTTGCGGTAGCGCTCGTCTTCGCGCTCGGAGGTCTAATGCAACTGATTCGGACCGTGCGAGTCATCTGCACTGGTCCTTCAATGGAGAGCGGCGAGATTGTTGTCTTTTGCACGGATAACTCGCTTCGCCAGCTCCCGCTCAGCGGGGCGCCGAATGATGCCACGTCCGAATCCTGGATTTATAGACCGGAATTGACGACGACAAGCAACTCTGCTGGTCGGCGCTCAGCTACAAGCGCAGAGGCAAGGAACGGCTAGTTCATGACGTGGCTGGGGCTCCGTTTCTGCGGGCGGCGGCAGTGACGGCCCGCGTAAGTGTCCGATGGGGGGATCCGCGGCTCGGGTCCCCCCATCGTTTTGCTGCCGACGGTCCTATGACCCGGCGGCTGCCCCGCAGGCCGATCCCCTGCGGCACGGGAACCGGCGATCTCGCTGGACCCGGCGAACACGGCCGGATGCGCTTCCGCCGCAGGATGGAGCAGGACGTGCCCGGGGGCGGGCTCAGCGTGTCGTCGTAACCAGGTCGACTCGCCATACTCGGTGGGCGTGTCGTCGCTCGCTGCGACGATGGGCAGGTGACCACCGACCGGAACATCCGCGACCAGGTGTGGCAAGCGGCAGACCCAACCGGCGAAACCCGTGCCCTGATCAACGCGACCCTCCACGGCGGCGGGGAGGTTCCGGCGTTGCTTCGCCTCATGGGCGTCGAGGTCAGCGGCCAGTGGGAGCAGTTGTCCCTGACGGGGGTCGAATACCGTCACGCCCTCGAGAGCATCGAGGCGGCTATCCGGGTGCTTGTTCCGCGGGGCTGGGCTGTCATGAACATGCAGACGAAGGCTGTCGCCGAGGCGGTGCGCCTGGCGGACGCCGGCCGCGACGACGAGGCCGACGACCTCTTGGCCGGGCAGTGGGAGGGTGAGGGCTCCTGGCGGCTCAAACGGGTGTGTGACCGCGTCAGGGCGATGGGCGGTGCGGACGACGAGTTGAGGGTCTGGTTCCACCAACGCGCTCGGCTCCTGGGGCTCGCCCAGGAGCACCATCTGGCGGCCCGGTACGACGCATCGATCCCGCAGTTGCAGATGCAGTTGGAGGGCATCGCGATCGACGTCACCGAGGGCAAGAAGTTCTTCACCAAGGGCTCTCGCAAGGCGGACCTCGTGGACCCGACCCAACTGGTGAGCATCGAGGCAGGCTTGGCAGCCCTCCAGGCCCTCTACGGCCAGGACGTCGTCCGCACCCAGATCGAGGGCAACCACTCGCGACACGGCGTCGCCCACGGGAGGGAGCTGGCCTACGACACCCGTGTGAACTCGGCGAAGGTCTGGTCCGTAACGGATGCTTTCGTTGAGTGGGCGATGCCCAAAGCCCGCGATCTCGTCGCTGCACGGCGCGCGGAACGCCAGGCGGAGAACGCCGGCAGCGAAGAGACTGACGTCCGGGAGCGACGGGTCGATGACCGGGAGTTCGCCGAGACCCGCGACATGCTGCGGGTCCTCCAGACCGCCGCGATGGGGTGGCATCGCCAGCGCGGCGTCTTCCGCGACGACCTCGTCGACGGGGTCTATCGCCCCGACGACTTCACCAAGAGGGGGCTCCCGGCCGAGCACGGGATGCAGTCGCGTGTGAGCCCTGACGGTCAGGAGGTCATGTACTGGCGGGCGACTGTCTCGGGCTGGGTTCTCGGGCTTGCCGTCACGGCTCAGGGCGACGCCTTCGGTGAGTACCTGTACGGGGGATCGCAACCGCCCGCGGGTCTGCCTTCGCAGGGCTGGGCGGGCTGGTGGGGCCTTTTCGCCCTGCCGCCAGACTGGTCATAGCGCACCGGTCAGGCAGGTTGGCCTGTCTCACCGCGTCGATCTTGTGTCGATCGGGGATCGGCTTGCGGGACAGGATCGCGGAGGCCGTCACGGGGCGGCCGACTGCGCCGCTGGCCGTTCGTCTACCGGGACAGCGGGCCGGCGGTCGCCTCGGCCCAGTCGAGGATCTGACGCCAGTTGCTGGCGACGCTGAAGGCCGTGTGGACCTTGCGGGAGCTGTTGCACTCGGCGATGAGTACGGCGTAGGCGACCAGGGCCCACTGGGGGTAGTGCGCGGGCGCGCCCGGCTTGACCTTGGCCCGGACCGGCAGCGCCTCGGCGAGGCGGTAGAGGTCCTCGTTGGTGAAGACGGCCTCGAAGGCCTCGGTGCGGTCGAAGCCGTGATCGTCGCTGGGAGGCTCGACGCGGCGCCAGTCGGCTTCGGGCACGCGCGGTGCGAAGCAGGCCCGTCCGGTGACGGCGGGGCGCTCGCCGTAGCGGGGGTTGGGCTTGCGGTCGGCGGCCATCAGGCGTCCGTCGCGCCGGCGGACGTGCGGGGGCTACTAGGCGAAGGGCTGTACGGCGTCGACGGCTTGCGGGAGCCTGCCTGCGGTGGGGGCGAGGAGCGTTGCGAGCCAGTCGCCTTCGGCGGGGAGCCGGGTCTCCAGGCGGGTTCGCGCGCTGCCGCGTTCGGCGGCGCTGCCGGCGCCCCATGCGGTGCGGTACTGGCCGAACAGGTCGGCCGTGCGGTCGAAGAGGGCGAGGACGAAGTCGGGGTGGAGGAGGCACATGCTGTCGCGTGCGCTGCGCTGGGCCGGGTTGTCGGGCACGGTGTCGGTGAGGAGGCAACCGACGACGTTCGTGCGGGGGTTGTCGTCCTGTTGTTGCCGTACGTGTCCGAGCAGTGTGTTGACGTCGGGGCCGGTGGCGGGGGTCGGCGCGGTGTCCCAGACGCGTCGTTGGCCCTTCTGGCGGCTGGCCCAGGCCCAGGTGGTCGGCTCGCCGGCGGGCGCTGCCGCGCCGCACAGGCGTGCGAGGACGGTCAGGACGCGGGGACGGCCGTCGGTTCGGGCGAGGGCGCCGCGAGCGGTCGCGAGCTCTGCGGGGATGTCTGCCCCGGCCTCTCTGAGCCATTCGTCCCACGCGAGGAACAGGCCGTCGTGTGCGGTGGCGGTCGGTGCCTGTCCAGCGAGCTCTTCGGCGGTGCGGCCCAGGCGGATGAACCACGCCGTCCTGGGAGCGGCGTTGATCGCCTTCTCGATGGCCTGGCGTGCTCCGGCGGCGTCGGGCGAGGCCGGCCGGTCGTAGAGCGCGTGTGCCTGGACGTAGCGCCAGAAGGCGCTGTGCTCGGGCTCGCCGGCGTCGGCGAGAGCGTCGGCGGCTGCGGATGCGGCTGATGCGGCGGCGGTCCGGTCCCCGAGCCAGAACAGGGTGGTGGCCTCGACCTCGTGCGGGGCGCTGTCGCGGGGTGAGGCCGCCGCCGGGCCGGCCGTCGGCTGGCCGGGTCCCGGTCGGCGGCGTCGTGCGGGGGTGGGCGCCGTCGCGGGGTCGGGCGGGTCGCGGTGCGTCGACCAGAACTGCCGGGCGGCCTCTTTCGGGGGCTTCCACCCGTCGCCATGCCCGCCTAGCGCCGCCCGGACGACCTCCTGCACCTCGGTCCCGAGGCTGGCGTAGACGTCGCTGTCGGCGAGTGTGGCCGCGAACGCGGGATCGAGCCCGAGGTACAGGCCGCTGTCGTCGCCGCTGCGGTTCGCGCGTCCGAGGGCCTGGGTGACGCGTTGGCCGATCCGGTGGCGCATGAAGGACGCGTCGCCGAGGTAGGCGACGGCGAAGCGCTCGAACTCGCTGCTTGCTGCGGGGACGCTGGGGATGACGACGAGCCTGCAGGTGTCGCCGGCGAGGTCGAGCCCGTCGAACCTGCCTGCGGTGACCAGGTGCGCCCGGTCGGTAACGCGCCACGTGTCGAACGGCGTGTCGTCGCCGGCGCGGAACGGGAAGACGGGCAGGCCGCGGTCTTCGAGCAGCGCCTGGACCTCGTCGGCTTCCTTGCCGCTGGCGCACAGCCACGCGACCCGTCCGGGCCCGTCCTGCGCGGCGGCGTCGGACTGCGCGAGGGCGAAGCGCAGCGGCGCTCCGGACAGGGCCGGTTCGCTGCCGGGGTTAATCGCGAAGGTCCTGCGGCCGGTGGCGGTGGTGCGCATGTAGGCGGGCGTGTCGATCGCGGTGACGGGCTTGACGCCGAGTCTGCGTTGGAGGTCGCCGGCTCGGCCGAGGGTCGCGGACAGGTAGACGCGTCGCGCCGACGAGCTGTACCCGGGGTGGGTCTGGGTGGGCGGGTGGTAGGGCCGGATCTCGATGCCGGTGGGGCCGACGAGTACGCCGCATCGGGTCGCGTTGGGCGCCACGGTCCGCCAGGCGATCGCGGGGCCGCGGTTGTCGCAGAGGTAGGCGGAGCCGGCGATCATCTCGGACGCTGTGTCGGCGACCTGGGCCCAGTCGTTGAAGGCGATCAATTCGGGGGGGCTGCCTGCGGGCGCGGCCCCGTCGCGCAGGGCCCGCAGGGTCGGGTAGCCGCTGGGCGCGTGCTGCAGGACGAGGTCGCAGAGCTTCTCGTAGAGCCCGCGGCCGCCGGTGGCCTTACGGTCGATGCGGACCGTGTACATGCCCGAAAGGGGCTGTTCGGCCAGGTGGGCGTCGTCGAAGATGACCAGCTTGGCCGGCTTCACCTTTGGGCTGCTGTTGAAGTAGACCCAGTAGTTCATCACGCCGACGGCCTGGGCCTGGTGGTAGTCGAGCAGGGCCGCGCCGGGGTACTGGCCGCCGGCGAAGGCGTGCACGGGCAGGTCGTCGAACCGGCCGGCCTGCTCCAGCACCTGCTGGGTCAGCTGCTTGGTCCCGGTGAGGTAGGCGACGGTCATCCCCTCGTCGAGCGCCCAGTCCGCCAGGAGCAGCCCGATGAGGGTCTTGCCCTCTCCGGTGGGCAGCTCGATGCCGACGTCGGCGGTGTCGGTGTCGGGCAGCGCGGCGTACTGGGACAGGACGTTGTCCTGCGCCAGGCGCAGGCCGCCCGGGAACGCGTCCGGCGCCTGCCGGGCGAGGCGTTCAGCGAAGGTCTCGGTCATGCAGCAGTCTCCCGCACCGGCGGAGGCGGCTGCCGGGCACGTCCTGCGGGAGGCGTCACACTGCAGCCATGGATTCGTCTGACTCGGAGGCAGGGACGTCCGCACCGCAAGCAGACGGGCCGGTGGGGCTTCGGCGCATCGCGGGCGGGCCGGGCGGGAGGGCCTACGAGTGGGACGAGACCGTCCTGCTCGGTCCGGGCGGCCACGGCCGGGTGCACCCCGGCACCGCCGCGGACGGCCGGCAGGTCGCCGTCAAGGTCGTGCGGCTGCGGACGGACTCGACGCGGCGGTGGCTTGAGGAGGCCGTCCTGAGCGAGCGGGAGTGGGACGTCGCGCGCCGGCTGACGCCCAGCCCGACGCACCTGCTGCCCGCACTGGACGCCTTCCACGACGGCGACGACTTCGTCCTGGTCATGCCCCGCGCGGACGGTTCGCTCAAGGACCGCCTCGAAGACGGGCGGGTCCTGGCCCCCCACGAGTGCCGGAACCTCCTGCGCGACGCGGCGACCGGGCTGCAGCAGCTTCACACGGCAGGCGTGCTCCACCGGGACGTGAAGCCCGGCAACGTCCTGCGGTGGCAGGACAGGTGGGTGCTGGGCGACTTCGGGGTGGCCCGGATCGTTGACGCCCCCGCGGACGGGGTCACCTGGCGGGGCACCGGGACGCCGGAGTACTGGGCACCCGAGTACGCGCGCACCCAGGCGGCCACGTTCCAGACCGACCTGTATGCGCTGGGCTGCACCGCGCTGGAGGCGCTGACCGGCGTGACGCCGGTTCGCGGCGCCGACCTGGAGACGGAGCACCGGCGGCTCCTGCCGCGCGGTGCCGCCGCAGGCGACCCCGTGCTGGACCGGGTCCTCCACGACCTGCTCAACAAGGACCCTGCACGCCGGCCCCGGGATGCGCGTCAGGTCGTCGAGTCGATCAGCCCTCCCCGCGGTCTCGGCGAGGCCCAGAAGGGGCTGCTTCGTCTGGCCGCCGCCGCCAGCCGGCAGGACGCCGAGGACAGTACGGCCGCGTCGGTCGCCGAGCAGGCCGACCAGCGCCGGGACGAGGCGCTGCGCGTGCTCGACGGCTTGTGGACGCGGCTGGAACGCCTCGTGGCGGACCTGGGCCTTCCCGTCAGGACGCACCGGGAGTCCGGGCAGCGGCACCTGGTGTTGGGCGGGGCACGGCTCACCGTCAGCGCGTTCCCGCCGGCCGGCGCCGGCGACGCGCTCCTGCTCGGGCGGGTGTCCGTCCAGAACGACAGCGGCGCGGCCGGCTCCAATACCTGTCCCGCCAACGTCGTCTGCAGCTGGACCGACGGGCCCCTACTGGGAACACGTCGTCTGGTCGGCCGTAGCTGGCGCGGTGCCGGCCGGCGACGACCGCCTCGCCATCGGTCCGTCCCGCCGCCCCGGCCGAGGCGGGCTCAGCCTGCAGCCGCTGGAACTCATGTGGGCCCGTCGGCGCCAGACGCCCACCGTCCAGGTCGAATGCGAGCCCCTCACCGAGGAGCTGCTAGCCCAGGAGCTCGTCGACGAGATGGAGGCCCGCGCGAACCGTCCGTAACCCCCGGGCCGCTCGGCCGGCTGCGCCGCCGTCGCTCCGACGACACCGAGGCGGCAGGGCAAGGCAGACGTCGACGGATGCCGGCGGGCGGGCCGCGCGTCGACGGCGGACCGGGGTGCTCGCCCCGGCGGCGGGCCAGCGGGCCGGCGGAAGCACTTGACGCCGTCGGCGCGGCGAACACCCGGTCCCCTGCCACCATGACCCGGACGGCAGCACGACGGCGCCGAGGACCACCTGCCACGCCACACCGAACAGCTGCTCGCGCTGCTGCCAACAGAGAATCGACCCTCAGCGACCACACGCTGATCGCCCGCGGCGACCAAGTCGACAAACCCCGTCGCCAGCCTCCAACTATCTCCGCAATAGTCGCGCGCAAGCCTGGCAGTCCCTACCGACGGGCCGCCTTGACCGCGAGGTCGCCTGCGTCCATCACAGAGACCCGATCAGAGACGCGAGGCGCGCTGCAGGCCGCGGTCGACCCGTTCGCCTGAATGGACTGCTGTTCTGTCTCAGCCACCGATCGTCTGCGATAGCTGCCCGGGCAGCCAGTGGTTGCCTTCGTCGGATTCCGTTCTCGTCAGGTGTCGCGGGACGTTGTGACGCGGTAGCGGGTGCTGGTCATGCCGGTCTCGGTGGTGGAGGTGCCCAGGTGCGCGAGGCGCACCGGGTGGGGCAGGGCGTGGAACAGGGGGAGGCCGGCGCCGAGGAGGACGGGCGCGCGGCTGATGGTCAGTTCCTGGATCAGGCCGGCGGCCAGGAACGCGGTGACCACCTGCCCGCCGTCGAGGTAGACCTTTCCCGCCTGCTCGGCGTCGAGCAGGGCGACGGCCTGCTCCAGAGAGCGCACGACGGCGATGCGTGCGTCGGCGTCGGGGGCCAGCGTGGTGCTGAGCACGACGGTGCGGAAGCGTTCGTAGGGCCACGGGTCGAAGGTGATGACCTTGTCGTAGGTGCCGCGTCCCATCACCAGGTGGGTGACGTCGGCGGTGAAGTCGTCGTAGCCGGCTGGGGCGTCCGGCCCGTGGTGGGCGGGGGAGTGAGCGGGCTTGGGGGGTGGGTCCGTCAGCCAGTCCAGGTCCCCGTCGGGCCGGGCGATGTAGCCATCGACGCTGGTGGCGATGAAGACGCAACCGGTCCACGTGCGGCGGGTGTTCATGCAAGGGCCTCCAGGAGGGCGGTGAGGGTGCGGCCGGGGTCGGCCTGGGCGGGGTCGGGATGGGCGGCGGCGCGCAGCAGGGCGCCGTGGGCGACGTCCAGCAGCAGGCATGCGACCGTGTCGGCCGAGAGGCGGGACGACAGGTGTCCGTGGTCCTGGCAGCGCCGGACCAGGTCGCCGAGGTAGCCGAGATTCGTGGTCCACCCCTGATGCAGCAGCAGCCGCAACTCGTCATCGCGTAGGTCTTCGCCCAGCATCTCCATGCGGGCCAGGAGCTGGGCCGAGCTGTTCTGGCCGGTCGAGATCGACGCGGCCCAGGCCAGCAGCTCAGCGTGGGCGTCCGGGGTGCTTGCGCTGGCGGGCAGGGCCTGGACCCAGCGCCGGCTCAGGGCGAGCAGCAGGCCGTGTCGCGAGCCGAAGCGCTTGATCAGCGTGGCTGGGTGCAGCCCCGCGGCGACTGCCGCTCCGACGAGCGTCCAGGCGGCGTCCGCCTGCTCGAAGGCGGTGCCGACCCGGTCCAGGACCTGCTCGTCGGTCAACGTTCGAGGGCGGGCCACCGCGTTACTAAAGCAGAGTTGCGGAACGGGCCAAGTGTGCTTTGTGAGGGCTGGCGTCTCCGTCTCTTCGGAAGTCTGAACCTCCAGGGCCGTCTGAGTAAGACCAGCCTGGTCGAGGCTGTCCCGGTCGCCGATCGTGTTCCGGGACGTGCAGGCGAGCGTCGCTGACTCGGTGAGCAGGCTCGCGTCCGGGCGCCTGATCCGGGAACCACGTACGTCCTGTCGAGCCGCCGCTTGCCCTCACCAGGTCAGGCGGACGGGCAGGGGGGCGTCGTCCTTGAGCACGCGCATCGCGATCTGGGTCCCGATCCGCTGCACGTCGGGCAGGCGGGCGAGCACCTCGGTGTAGAGCCGTTCGTAGTCGGCCAGGTCGGCGGCGACCACGCGCATCAGGTAGTCGGGGTTGCCAATCATGCGGCGAGCCTCGACCACGGCCGGTATCGCGAGCACGGCCTGCTCGAAGGCCACGATGCTGTGCTCGTCCTGACGGATGAGCTCTGCGCTGACGAACGCCTCGAAGCCGGCGCCGATGGAGGCAGCGTCGAGCCGCGCGCGGTAGCCCGCGGCCGCACGAGAAGCTGCCGACCCGGGAGCGTAAACGAGCCGCCGGTTGCTCCAACGACGAATGGCGGCTTGCGACCTTGGCGAAGGCGGGTAGTAGCCGGTTCCGACAACCGCGAAGAACGCCGCCTCCGCGCGGTTATCACCGAAGCTGAGACAGGCGGTCATACGCTGGGCCTGGCCGTAGGTGTCGGGAGGGCGGAAGGCTGGGCTTCCCGTTTGGAGGTCATGATGTCCGACTTCGTCCTGGTGCCCCGCCCGACCGGTCCCGGTGTCACCGACTACGCGCTGGCGAGCTTCCTGGCTCGCTACCGTGGCGCGACGCTCCGGGCCTATCAGCAGGACCTGCTGGCGTTCCTGCGCTGGTGCGCTGCTCGGCAACTCGAGCCGTTGCAGGTCCAGCGTCCGCATCTGGAACTCTACCTGCGCTGGATGGAGCAGCAGGAGCTGGCGCCAGCCACGATCGGGCGCCGGTTCGGCACGGTCGCGGGCTTCTTCAAGTACGCCGTGCTCGACGGTCACCTGCCCGACAACCCGGCCCTCGCGGTCACCCGACCGCGGGTCAGCTGGGAAGCCCAGCGGCGCACCGTGCTGCACCCCTTGGAGTACGCCGCCCTGCTCACCGCAGCACGCCACGACGGGCCGCAGAGCCACGCCCTGGTCGCCCTGCTGGGGATGCTGGGGCTGCGGGTCAGCGAAGCCTGCCGCGCCAACGTGACCGACCTGAGCTACCACAGCGGCTACGAACTGCTGCAGATCATGGGCAAGGGCCACAAGCCGGCCACCATCCCGCTGCCCGTCCCAGTGCTGCGCGCCGTGCACGACGCCGTCGGTGACCGCCAGAGCGGACCGATTCTGCTCAACACCCGCGGCCAGCGCATGTCACCAGCCGCAGCGACCACTCGCCTGCACCGGCTCGCCGAGCGGTCGGCATCGACCACCCCGTCAGCCCGCACAGCCTGCGGCGCACCTTCTGCACCGCCGGACTGATCTCCGGCGTACCTCTACGCGACATGCAGTACGCCATGCGGCACGCCGACACCCGCACCACCATGCGGTACGACATGGCCCGCGCCAACCTCGACAGGCACGCCGCCCACCCCGTCGCCGCGTACCTCGCCGGCATGGCGATGGACTAATGACCGCGATCAGGCGGCGTTCCTTCACCCTCGGAAGGGGGCGCTGGTCGCCACCCGTAGCCTGCGATGATGCGATGATGAAGGTCGTTTTAGCCGGCGGGTCCGGTGCGTTGGGCTGGAGGCTGTGCGGTGAGCTCGCCGCCCGGGGACACGAGGTAGTGGTCCTCAGTCGCGCACCCCGCGCCTCGTCGTACCGCACGGTCCGGTGGGACGGCACGACGGTTGGCCCCTGGGCGGAGGAGCTCGCCGGCAGCGCCGTTGTCAACCTCGCCGGCGAGCTGGTGGACCGCCGGCCGACCCCGGGGAACGTCGCTCTGCTGACGAGCTCCCGGGTGGCTCCGACCCGTGCCCTCGCTGCGGCTGCGGCTTCGCTTGACGCACCAGTGCCCGTATGGCTGCAGGCGAGCACGCTGGCCATCTACGGCGACGCGCACGAGGCGGTTCTGACCGAGCAGTCCCCGCTCGCGCACGAACCGCCGCAGATGACGGACGTGGCCAGGGCCTGGGAGGCCGCCGCGGAGGGCGTGAACGCCGACCGCGCGGTCGTCCTGCGGACGAGCATCGTCCTGGATCGCGACACTCCCGCCCTGGACCGGCTCGCCGGCCTCGTCCGCTGGGGGCTGGGTGGCCGGATCGCCTCGGGCCGGCAGTGGTTCAGCTGGGTCCATGTGGACGACTGGCTGAGCGTCGCCGTGCAGGCGTTGGAGGGGCAAGGGCCGGCTGGGGACCTCGAGGGCGTGCTGCACGTGACGTCGCCAAGACCGGTTCGCAACGCCGACCTGATGCAGATCCTACGGAGGGTCCTGCGCCGTCCTGCTGCTCCCCCGACGCCTGCCTGGGCGGTTCGAGCGGGGACGGTCCTGTTGCGGACCGACCCTGCGCTGGCCCTGACCGGACGCCGTGCCGTGCCTGCACGGCTGGAGGAGGCGGGCTTCACCTTCGAACACCCGCAGCTCGAGAGGGCCCTTGAGGACCTGATGCGCCGACGCTGACGAACGGCATCCGCTCCCTCGACATCAGTAGGTGATGTGAAAACCGCGATCATGCGGCGTTCTCCGTTGGTGTTCAACGAACTGTAACCGGCGTTACATGTCTTCGGTTCTGCTGCCCGTGAACTGATGAGTAGCCTTCGCCCTGTGGCCTCGCGAATCGCCATCGTCTGCGGAGTCCTACTTGCCGTGCTCGGCATCGTCGGCGCAGCCGTGAGTTCGGAGTCACAAGTCGCGCGCACCGCCTTTGTGATCGTGAGTGTTTGCGGAGCGGTTTCTGCGGTGGCTCAGTCGGTGGCGCAGCGACGGTAGGTGCCGTTACCGCCGGACGACTTGGTTCTGGTCCGTCACCTCGTAGATCTCGAGGCGAAGGCGGGCCCGCACCCACGCCGGTACGCGTAGCGCAGCTGAAACGGCGACCGTCGGGACGACGACGGCGTACCGAGCGCCCGCATCGTCGGCAGCTGGCCGTACAGCGTGTCGAGGTCCGTTCCGATGGCGGCAGTTCGCCCCTTGGCCTCCGCATAGAGGCGCTCGTCGCCCCGGACAGCGGCGACGTCCACGAAGTCGACCTCCTCGACGGACGGACCAGCCGGACGCCTCCAGCCACCCGCAGAAGGCGTCCACAGCTCGTGCCTCATCGCCGCGCACCTCCCGAGGCTATATGCCGGGATCTGCCCGCGGCACTCGAGAAGGGTAGGTGCCGTTCCTCGAAGAGAGGGAAGCATTATCCTTGGCTTGTTGGACGAGCAGCGTCGTTGGTTCGCGGTCGACCGTGACCTCGCCTCCCGCGAGGACGCCGACGCTGTCTGCCGGGCTGTCGTGGACGTGCTGCGTCCCGTGCTTCGCCGGGCGCGGGTCGATGCAGCCAGGCCCTGGCTCCGTCCTCAGTGAGGTGCTGGCCTCCACCCTCAGCAAGGGCCGCTGGCAAGCCCATCGGCTCCACTGCGCCCGTATAGCGAGCGAGAATGTGTCTATGCCAATCCGCCGGACAAGGGATCGAGAGCTCGCCAGTGACAGGCGAGCCGGCTGGTCAGCACGCACCTTCATCCGCCAGCGTCACCGGGCTACGGTCAAGGCCCAGTGGCGTCCACTCGCGGGATTGACCATCGCGATGCTCGGGGTGGTCGTCGTCGCGTCGATCTTCGCCACCGGCCCTCTGCAGCGCGGCTTCGTGCTGGGCAGCGGGGTTGTACTTACCGCCGCGATGGTGACCGCTCTTGTCGTCCTGGCGAGCGGCACGGCGCCGCTCATGATGGGTGAGCTGGCTGAGCAGTGGACGGCACAGGAGCTCCGGC
>JAABUN010004591.1_pt1 | contig 18527 bp, 21 predicted proteins | sample 5559311 | NCBI WGS metagenome assembly JAABUN01 (sample SAMN10711877, study PRJNA513370) | rock metagenome | isolation source: Antarctica rocks | place: Antarctica: Victoria Land, Siegfried Peak sud | reverse complement strand
AGGTAGCGTCAGCCATGTCGAGGTCTTTCGTGACGGGTGGTGTGAGAACTCCCATCATCGAAGGGCCTCGACCCCTATCCCCTCTTCGACGCGCCCACCCCGATTACACCCCCGTTTGTGATGAGCCATCAAACTCTTTCCAGCAGGGGGAACGTCATGCGGTGCTGGACGAGGGACCGAACCGGCTGCGGCTGAGGCCGTCGTCGTCACCGATTGGGCTCAACGATCCCCGAATGAGACACCAAGGCCGTGGTGTCCACGCTGCTCGCTAAGTTGCTCGACTATTGGTCGCTAAAAGTGCGCAGAGCGTGATCCGACAGCGGCACACCTTCTTCTAGGAGTCCGGCTGAGGCCAGGGGGAGTAGGCATCAAGATGACCCGCTGTCTCAACATCAACGTTCAGATTCTCAAAATCGCGTGTTTGGGGCCCGTTTTTCTCACGCCGTCTCAAAATCGCTTCATTTTCTCAAAATCGTTCGTGCGCGACACAAAGCCCCTAACCGGTGGCGCGGAGGTATCGACCGAAGTGGGGCACGGTGAAGGCGATCTGTCCTCGCTCGGCGGAGTAGATCAACCCCTTCTTTAGGAGCGCATCACGAGCCGGGGACAGGGACTGCGGCTTGCGATCCAGGTGTGCCGCAACGTCCGCCGTCGTCACCGACTCGACTTCGCTGATGGGCTGGTCTTCGGCGGGCACCTCGCCCAAGTCGGCCATCGCCCTCAAGTATTCACGCTCACCGGGGGTAGCCCGCTCGAAGCGCGATCCGAAGAACCCGACCGCCAACTCGACCTCAGCCTCGGGCGCCCCGGCCCGCACGTCCTCGGCCGTGATCGGCGACTGCGGAGCCAAGTCCCACACGGCCTTGCCATAGGCCTGAATGAAGTACGGGTACCCGCCGGTCGCGGCATACATCGCCTCAAGCGCATCCTCGCTGAAGTCCGCGCCCTCATCTTGAGCCGGCGAGCGCAACGCCCGCTCGGCCTGGCCCCGGTCCAACCGGTCGATGCGTGAATAACGGAACAGTCGCTCGGAGTACGACTTGCTCGCCGACAACACCGACGGCACGTGCGGCAAACCGGCCCCCACCACGATCAGCGGCAGCGACGACTGGCTCAACTCGTGACAGGCCGCACACAATGCCGACACGTCTTCGGGCCCGAGGTCCTGCATTTCGTCGATAAAGATCGCGACGCCTTTGCCCGTGTCGGCCGCCAAACCGGCGACGTCGGTCAACAGTTCGACCAGGTCGATCTCGATATCCCCAGAGTCGGCTCGCCCAGCCACCGCGGGAGCGTCAATGCCCGGGTTCCAGCGCTCGCGGATCTTGGCACCCGGGTTGTCGCGCTGCGCGAACGCCTTGATCACCCCCAGCACGTGATCGAGGTCCTCACCACGGGGGTGGCCTAGTTCGCGGACCGCCATGTGCAGCGCCGCAGCCATCGGGCGGCGCAGCCGCTGCTCGGGGCGAGCCTCCAACTTGCCGGTGCCCCACTTGGCTCGCACCGCTGTGGACCGCAGCGAGTTCAGCAGCACAGTTTTGCCCACACCGCGCAGCCCCGTCAGCACCATCGATCGCTCGGGACGCCCCCGGGCGATCCGCTCGAGCACGACCGCGAAGTTCTCGAGCTGCTCATCCCGCCCCGCCAACTCCGGAGGGCGTTGGCCGGCGCCAGGGGCATATGGGTTAGTGATCGGATCCACGATCAAAGAGTATGCAGGTATCTACAGTTCGCGGCAGACATCGCGATAGAGAGATGTCGTGTCGCACCTGGGAGAGACTGAGCGCATGAATCTTCACGGCGTCGCGATAGGCACCAGGGTCGTAGTCCGCTACCTGATCGAGGGTGGCGAGCGTGCAACAGACGCGCTCGGCACGCTCACTCAGCGCACCGAGACGCACCTACGCGTGGACACCAAAACCGGGCCCATCGACATACCGATCAACGACGTTGTCGCTGGAAAATCGGTCCCTCCCGCACCGCAGCGGAAGGTCAGATGACCTCGGGGTCGCCCTCGTTGCTCGTCTCCATCGGCTTGCCTGCTTCTGCCCAGGCTTTCATGCCGCCCTCGACGTTCACCGCGTCGTAGCCCTGCTTACGCAAGAACTCCACTGCCTGAGAGGAGCGGCCGCCACTTCGGCAGATCACCGCGATCCGCTCGTCGATGTCGACGTTGCCCAAGGACGTTGCCAAGTCCTTCAGCGGCGAAACCTGCGCGCCCGGCGCGTGACCAGCTGCGAACTCATCGCGCTCACGCACGTCAAGCAGCCTGGCGTCGTCGGCCAAGTCGGAAACAGAAACGGTCGGAATATCCTTCATCGGTTCGCTCATCGCCCCAGTCTGGCAGACAAGAGAACGGATGCAAGGGGGTAAGGCCGCTATTTCAGCAGACGAGACATCCCACGATCGGCCAGCGGCTTGCCCTTGGTCTGACACGTCGCGCAATACTGCAGCGCCGTGTCGGCGAACCGCACCTCGCGCACCACGTCCCCACACACCGGGCACTCCTCGCCGGTCTTCCCGTGCACCCGCATACCCGACCGCTTGGCGTCTTTAAGCTCTGCGGCCGGCTTGCCGCTGGCCGCTTCGATCGCGCCACTTAAGGTGGAACGCATTGCTTCAAACAAGACGTCGACTTGCGCCTCGGTCAGTGAACTCGCCAGCGCAAACGGCGACAACTTGGCCACGTGCAAAATCTCGTCGGAGTAGGCATTGCCCACCCCGGCTAGCACCTTCTGGTCACGCAGCAGCCCCTTGATTTGCGACCGATTGCCGGCCACGATCGCTCCGAAGTCCTCGCGACTAAACGACGACGCCAACGGATCGGGCCCCAACGCCGCCACACCCGGCACCAGTTGCGGATCGGTGACCAGGTATGCCGCCAGGCCCTTGCGCGTGCCGGCTTCGGTCAGGTCAAAGCCCGAGCCGTCGTCGAGACGAACGCGAAGTGCAATGGGTGAGCGGCCAGGGTTCACCCGCTTAGTCGACAAGGTCTCGGACCAGCGCAACCACCCGGCGCGGGCCAAGTGAAAGATCAGGTGCGTGCCGTCGATGTCGATATCGATGAACTTCCCGTGCCGCGACACCCCATCAATCGGGCTGCCCAGCAACGCATCCGGTGGCGGGTCAAACGTTTTCAGGACCGCGATGGAACCCAACTCGACGTCCGTCACCACCCGCCCCACGGCTCGCTGCGTCAAAAAGTCGACGAGGGCATGGACCTCGGGCAGTTCCGGCATCGTGTCTCCTAACCAGGGATGGGCGCCACCCATGAGGATTGCTTCAGGGTCCCCATCCGCATCCGTGCGCTTTGGACCAGCGTATGCAGCGTGAAGCCTTCCGCAGCCCGAAGCATCGGCACCGGTGTCTTCAACCGGCCCGGCAACAACTCGTCGGTAGCAATCGGCAACCCGCTGGACAGCACCTGCTGAGCCGGGGTGAGCTGCCGAATCGCGATGACCTCCACGGAATCCGGATGGGCGCGGGCGAAGTCGCCATACAACGCGGGGTCGTGCTGACCGTCGTCACCGACGAGGATCCACCGGCAGTTCGGGAACTCGTCGGCCAAACGGTCGAACTGGCTGCTCTTGTGCAGCTGCCCGCTGCGGAACCACCCCGTGTTGGTGGGCCCCCAATCGGTCAGCAGCAACGGGCCGGTGGGGTAGTCGTGACGCCGCAGAAATCGGGTCAACGTCGGCGCGGTGTTCCACGCCCCTGTGGACACGTAAATGATCGGCGTTCCCGGGGCCTCGGCCAAGAACGAGCGGTACATCGCCGCCATCCCAGGCACGTGCTCTCGGCGCTGCTCGGAGCGTATGAAGGTGTTCCACGCGGCGATCAACGGCCGGGGCAGGTGCGTCACCATCACCGTGTCGTCGATATCACTGATCACGCCGAGGGTGACCGCAGAGTCCACGATGTGGCAGCTGACCTCGGCGACGTCGCCATTGATAGCGCTGAGCACCCCGTGGTGCCACCCAGGGGCCAACCCGTGCCCCGGCACCATGACGTCGAGATACCCGCTGCGATCAGTACGCGCCACGACTGACGCTTCGCCGATCTCGATCCGCACCGCGGTGTTCTTGACTGGAGCGGTGACAAACGAGCGCCATCCGCGTAGCGCGCGGTAGGCCTCCAGAATCTCTTGCCGAGACTGCGCGAGCGCAGGGTCACCGTTGACGGATGGTCCCGCCGGGCTCGACTCCGCAAACTCGTTGTCGTTGTCGTTGTCGTTGTCGCTGTCGCTGTCGGAGTTGTCCTTGCTCAGCAACACCCGGCCCAGCACGCGCACACTGCCGGAGTTGCCGTAGCCGGTGTAACCGATCAGCCGCTCTTGCCAACCTCGGGCACGCAAAACGGCCTCAACGTTGTGGAACAGCGCATCCTCCAGCACGGAGGCTAAATGGGGTCGTGCCATGCGGCATACCTTAAGGGTCGAAGTGTGGGGGTGAACGACGGGCCAGCCGCCTATGAGCGCCTAGCCAGCGTCTTCGACCTTCTTCATCTGGGCCTCAACGACCTTTACTACGTCCGCCTCGGGCACGCCGGTCGAGAACGCGGCCACGAGCATCTTGTCGCTCGACTCGCCACCGACGATCGCTTCGAGGTCGACCTCTGCCACCGTGATGGACATCTTGGTGCCCTCCAGGTCAGTCAACTCGGAGAAGGTCATCGTCATGTTCGCGCCACCTTCGTCCATGGTGAGCGTGTCGCACTCTGTGCTGACGTCGGCCAACGCGGTCAGCGGCGAGTCGCCATCCATGGTGGCCACGATGATGTCCACAGCGACCGGAAACATCGCAGACTCGTCACCCCCGGTGAACTCGACGTCACTCTGGGCGGCAAAACTATCTTCGCTGAAGTTTGTCGCCTCGAGGGCGGTCAGGCACTTCTCTGGTACATCTTGGCCCTCGACCAAATCAGCCAGCGAGCCTTCATCGTCAGCGTCCCCTTCTGGCGAACTCTGCTCCACCTCGCCGCGCGTGAATCCATCCAACGGGAACTCCTCCGCAGTCAGCAGGACCTGCGCAGTCTGTGCTTGGTCGAGCTCCACACCTCCACCGCAGGCACTTAAGCCGAGCATTCCGAATCCGATAATGACCGCCGCAGAAATCCTTGTACGCATAGCCGGATGCTACAGATAGGCGAAGAAGAGGCCAACGCGAAGTCCGAACCCCTTATGCCGTTCAACGAAAACACCGTCGAGTAGTTACCCAGCGCCCTCAATCTTCTCGAGTTGGGCCTCAACGACCTTAGCGACGTCGGCCTCTTCGACGCCCGTGGCGAAAGCCAACACGACGACATCATCGTTGGCCTCGCCTCCGATGATGATGCCGAGCTCGAGGCCACTCGCCTCCACGGAGATCTCTGTGCCTTCCAGCTCTTCTAGCTCGTTGAAGTTCATCGCAATGCTTTGACCCCCCTCATCGAGGGTGAGCGAGTCACACGCGCCACTCACCTTCGACAGAGCCTCGAGGGGAGAGTCGCCTTCGAGGGGAGCTACTGCAATCCCCACAGACGTGGGGACGAGGTCCGACTCGGTGCCACTGGTGAAATCAACCGACGATCCCTGCCCCACATCGCCCTGTCCCGCGTCGGTGAACTGGAGCGCTTCCTCGCACTCTGCCGACAAATCCTGCCCCTGCGTGAGGTCATCGAGCGCTCCTGCTGCCTCCTCTTCTGAGGCAGCCCCACTACCCGTTTCGGCCGTCACTTCTCCGCGAGTGAACCCGTCCAGCGGAAACTCCTCGTCGGTGAGCAGAGCGTCTGCGAAAGGCCCCCATCTGCGTCGGCCCCAGGGGCTGGCTCGGCTGCCGTCCCCGGTGCGGCGTCTGGCTCGGCTGCGGTCTCCGGTGCGACGTCCGGCTCAGCGGGGGCCGATGTCTGCGCGGGTACCGCCTCAACCTCGGGCGCGTCGCTGTCGCCTCCCCCACACGCGCTCAAGGCGAGAAGTCCCGCTGAAAAAGCGGCTGCCGTTGCGATTCGTAGACCCATAGCGGGATGTTAGCCATGGTCTTCGACCGAGTCCATGGCCGTGGGCCTATGACAGGTGTCATGCCCAGGTCGTGACGTCCGGGTATGGGTTGGCCAGCGCCCACCGGGGCATTCTGAAGCCATGAGAGCAACCATCACCCAACGAGACCCCCGGACCTGCACCCCGACGGCACACGCCGTGGATCTGATCGGAGTCCACAAGAGTTTCGGTGGTGAGGGCGGCGGCGAGCGCGTGTACGCCGTCGATGGAGTCGACCTCACCATCGAACACGGCGAGATCGTGGCCTTTCTGGGTCCTAAAGGTGCAGGCAAAACCACCACCCTGGATATGGTCCTGGGCCTGACCGAGCCGAACAGCGGCACCGTGAGCGTGCTGGAACTGGCTCCGCGCCGCGCCGTGTCGGCAGGTCGCGTCTCAGCAGTGCTCCAAACCGGCGGGCTGCTGCGCGATCTCACCGTGCGCGAGACGGTGCAGATGATCGCGTCCACCTTCGCCGATCACAGCGGCGTCGATACCGTCGTTGAGCGTGCAGGCCTGACGGCTTCAAGACCGCAAAGTGGCGAAGTGTTCGGGCGGCGAGCAGCAGCGGCTTCGTTTCGCGTTGGCCCTGCTGCCCGATCCCGACGTGCTGATCCTCGACGAACCGACCGCCGGGATGGATGTCGGTGCTCGGCGCGAGTTTTGGGCGACGATGCACGCCGAGGCGGCGGCCGGGCGGACGATCGTGTTTGCCACGCACTACCTCGAGGCGGCCGACGCCTTCGCAGATCGCATCGTGTTGATGGCGCGCGGACGCATCGTGGCCGACGGCACGACCGAGGAGATCCGCGCCCGGGCCACCGGGCGGACCGTCCATGCCGATCTGCCGGATGAAGGCACCGCGCGCCGCGTTGTAGACCGGCTGCGCGGCATACCCGACGTGCGCAGCGTCGAGGTCGAAGGCCACCGGGTCACCGTGGCCTCGCACAATTCGGACGCCATCGCCTTGCTGCTGCTCAGTGAGCTCGGCGGCCGCAACGTCGAGATCACGACGGACTCTCTGGAGTCCGCCTTTGTGGCCATCACCGGGGACCCGACCACCACCAACATCGCCAGCGCCACCGCCGATCACACGGATGCAGAGGCACGACCGTGAACACGACATACCTCGCCCTAGAGACCAAGCGGATTACGCGCGACTACGTGACGATGTTCTTCACCGCCGTGCTCCCCGCCTTCTTTTACCTCATCTTCGGCGCCTCTCAGGAGTACTCCAGCGAAGCGGCCGGCAACGGCAACGTCGCGATGTACATCATGATCTCGATGGCCGCCTACGGTGCGGTCGTCGCGACCACGGGCATCGGCGGGATGGCAGCGGTGGAGCGCATGCAGGGCTGGGGTCGCCAGCTCGCGCTCACCCCGATGACCGACGGTGCCTACGTGACCATCAAGTCCACCATTGCCCTGCTGATCGCCTCGATCCCCATCGCGCTGGTCTTCGCGCTCGGGGCACTGACCGGCGCCGAAGCAGACGCGCAGGTGTGGGTGTTTAGCGCCATCATCCTGCTAGCCGGCGCGACGACCTTTTCGCTCTACGGTCTGTGTTTCGGGCTGGCCTTTCGTTCCGAAGCAGCGGTCAGCGCGGCTAGTGGCACGCTGGTCATTCTCGGCTTCATGGGCAACATCTTCTTCCCGCTGACCGGGTGGCTGTTGACGGTGGCTAAGTTCACGCCGCTCTACGGCTACGTCCAGCTCGCGCGCTACCCGCTGACCGAAGGATTCAGCCTCGACACGACCACCGGGGCCATGATCGAGGAGGCCGGATGGATCCCGATCGTTAACGTGGTCGTATGGACCCTGATCTTCGCGACCCTGGCGACGTGGCTCGTGCGTCGAGGACGCGGTCGCCAATGAAGACCAAGGTAGACACGCGTGACCCCTGGGAGCACTTCGGCTGGGTGATGAGTTCGATCTGGTTAGTGTTCTTGATCTTCCCGCTTTTCGCCGCGTTCAACGCACCGACGGCCTGGGTATGGCGCATCGTCGCCATCGCCCTGATCCTCACGTTTGGGATCGTGTACGTCCGGGCCTTTATACGTTTAGGGCATCCGATGGACGCGGCTGCCGAGCGTCGACTAGGCATATCTCGCTTCCTTATCTTGGGGGGCCTCGGCTTGGCTCTGGTGCCCATCATCGAGTGGCAGGCCGTGGGCGTAACGCCGTACATGGTCGCGTTCTCCTCGTTCTTCTTCACCCGCCGGACGGCCCTGGTGGTCATCGCGACCTCCCTGGCGTTGACCGGCTCGGGGATATGGCTTGGTGGACCGGAGTTATGGATCCTGCCGGGAGTTGTCCTGCTGGTGGGGGTGAGCACTCAGTTGGTCAGCACGCTGGATCGCCGTCAGGGCGAGCAGCAAGAGTTGAGCACCCAAATTACGTTGGCCACCGAGCGTGACCGGGTGGCCCGTGACGTCCACGACGCTCTCGGCCATTCTCTGACGGTCATCACGGTGAAGGCCGAACTGGCCGAGCGTGTCCTGGACGACGACCCCGACCGCGCCAAGGACGAGTTGGCCCAGATCCGCACGTTGAGCCGACAGGCGCTGGCCGAGGTCCGCACCACCGTCGGCGGTTTGCGCTCGGCCCGCCTGGAGGACGAACTGCTGACCGCGCAAACCGTGCTGGCCGACGCGGGCATCGAGTGCACCATCACCGGCGACACGACCACCGTCGACCCTCGGCACCGCACCGTCTGCGCGTGGGTGCTGCGCGAGGCGGTAACCAACGTCGTGCGGCACAGCCGGGCCACGCACTGCACGGTCGAGTTGGGGTCCTCAAGCGTTTCGGTCACCGACAACGGCCGCGGCCTGGTTGACCCACGTGCCCACCGTCCCGGCAGCAGCGACCATCAGCTGGGCCACGGCATACGTGGGCTGACCGAGCGGGTTGAGGCAGTCGGCGGCCACCTCGAAATGGCCGGTGCGGCCAGCGGGCAGGGCACCTCGCTGAAGGTCCACCTGTGATCCGACTATTGTTGGCTGACGACCAGGCCCTGGTCCGCGGGGCGCTGGCAGCACTGCTCGGTCTGGAGCCCGACCTGGAGGTGGTGGTCCAAGTCGCTCGCGGCGATGAGGTGCTGGCGGCCGCTCGGGCCCAACCGATCGACGTGGCTTTGCTGGACGTCGAGATGCCCGGCCTGGACGGCATCGAGGTATGCCGAGCGCTCACCGAACATCTGCCTCACGTTCGCTCGCTGATCGTGACGACGTTTGGCAGGCCGGGGTTCTTGCGGCGGGCCGTCGATGCGGGGGCTGGCGGGTTCGTCGTCAAGGACACCCCGGCGAGTGAGTTGGCGGCGGCGGTGCGATCGGTGCACGCCGGCATACGGGTCATCGATCCCACGCTGGCCACCGAGTCGCTGCTCGATGGCATCAACCCGCTGACCGACCGAGAGCGAGACGTGCTGCGGGTGGCCCTGACGGGGGTGACGGTCAGTGAAATCGCGGCACGCGTGCACCTCTCACACGGCACGGTCCGCAACTATCTGTCGAGCGCCATCGGTAAAACGCACACCACCGCCCGCGGTGAGGCCGCCCAAGTCGCCCAGCGCCGAGGCTGGCTCTAGAGCGCCAAGCGTGCGCCGATATTCACGCCCTGGCGTCAAAACCTGCAGACGCTTGGCCGCGAAAACACATCTACTCTGAAATCGGCAGAGTCTCGATGTCCGGCACCGGGTCGGTGGCCAGGCGAGCGTGTGTCTCGACGTCGAAGCGTTCGCCGTCGTCGAGCACCTTGGATCGCTCGATGCCCTCGGCCACAAACCCCGCTCGGACCGCGACCGCCCGCGACTTCGGGTGGTTCACCCGGTGCGACAGTTCGAGGCGGTGCAGCCCCAACTCACCGAAACCGTAGGCGGCCACGGCGGCCGCCGCTCGGGAAGCCAAACCCAGCCCGCGGGTGAATTCGGCCAGCCAGTACGTCATCTGGGCGCTCTGGTTCCGATGCTCGATTCCTTGCAGCGCGACGCCCCCGACCGGCACGTCGTCGACGGCAATCGCGAAGACGGCAGACTCACTAGCCGCCTGGGATGCCTGCCACCTCACGATGCACCGGTGGGCCTCGTCGTCGGCCTGCAGCGCCCCGACGTACGGCGTCACATCGTCGGACGCGCAGACGGTCAGCAGCGAGGAAACGTCGTCCAGGCGCCAAGGGCGCAGAGAAAGAAAAGACACCGCCAGACCTTAGCGCCGAGTCGGGACTGACCTACGCCTCCTCCGCTCCTACCCGAGTTCGCGCTTGAGGATCTTGCCCGTCGCGCCCTTGGGCAACGCCTCGATCAGGTGGACGTGACGCGGATATTTGTAGGCCGCCACTTGCGACTTCACGTGCTCTCGGAGCTCGTCTTCGGTTGCAGATGCGCCCTCGGCGAGCACCACATAGGCCGCGACTTCCTCGCCGAACTCGTCGTGTGGCACCCCCACCACGGCGACCTCGGCCACTGCGGCGTGCTCGTAGAGCAGCTCTTCGATCTCCCGGGGGTAGATGTTCATGCCGCCGCGAATGATCATGTCTTTCTTGCGGTCGACGATGACGTAGTAGCCATCCTCATCTTTGCGGGCCAGGTCGCCCGAGCGGAACCACCCATCGTGGATGGCGTCGGCAGTGGCCTCCTCGTTGGCCCAGTAGCCAGCCATGATGTTCTCGCCCTTGATCGCAATCTCACCAATCTCACCCTCGGCGGCATCCTCACCGCCGGCGTCGAGCAACTTCATCTCGACCCCACGGATGGGGGTTCCGATGGAGCCGGCTTTTCGCTCGGCGTCGGGGTGGTTGAAGGAGGCGACGGGGCTGGTCTCCGACAGCCCGTAGCCCTCCAGAATGACGCAGCTGAAGGCCTCTTCGAACTGGTGCAGGACTTCTACCGGCATAGACGAGCCGCCGCTGATGGCGGTCCGCAGACTCGACAGGTCAGGCGTCGTCTCAGCCTTCTCTGCAGCCGCAAGCATGGCGCCGTACATGGTCGGCACACCCTCGAACACCGTGACCTTGTCGCGCTCAATGACCTCCAACGCCTTGGCCGGGTCGAAGCGTGGGATCAACGTCAGCGTGGATCCGTTGGCGAAGGCGGCGTTCATCCCACAGGTCATCCCGAAGACGTGGAACAGCGGCAGGCAGCCCATCACCACGTCGTTGGTGTCCAGGTGCAAAAGGGTCTCCGCGGTGCTGCGCTGGTTGCTGTCGAGGTTGTGGTGGGTGAGCTCGGCGCCTTTGGGGTGGCCGGTCGTGCCTGAGGTGTAGAGGATGACCGCCGTGTCCGCGTCCTCCCGATCGGCAATGTCCTCATGCGGCTCGACGTCGGCCAGCAACTCACCGAGACCGTCAGGGCCGACCGGGACGACCGTGGCCCCAGCGGCTTGCGCGGCGGCATCCACCTCGTCCCCGGGCATCGCGAAGATGGTCGTGGCACCGGAATCGCCGAGGTAGTACTCGATCTCCCGACGCTTGAACAGCGGATTCATCGGCACCACGATGGCCCCCACCCGCAGCGTCCCGTAGTAGATCACCGGGAAACTCGGCACGTTAGGCAGCATCAGGGCGATCCGATCACCGGCCTGAACCCCCTGTTTGAGCAGCCAGCCCGCAAGCCGCTGGGCGGCCGCGTCGACGTCGCGATAACTCACTCGATGGTCATCGAGGATGATCGCGGGCTGGTCGGGGTGGTGCTGCGCGGTGTCGCTGAGATGCTGCGCCAGGTTGGTCATCGTTGACTCCTCATGCGGGGGCCCGACGGTACGGGCGAGACGGATACCTTCTCATCATGGCCCAACATAGCCAGGACCGGCTTACATTCTGCTGACAGTGTGTGTAGCGATGGTGTGCAACGACCGTGGGCGAGTCCTGTCTAGAGTGCGTCGTATGCGGATCGTGTCGTTGCTGCCTTCTACTACCGAAATCCTTCACGCGGTGGGCGCGGGGCCCGACGTGGTCGGCGTGACGTTTGAGTGCGACTTCCCGGCGCACGCGCGCGAGGTGACCATCGTGTCGACCTCAGCCATGCCCGAAGGACTCACCCCGGCCCAAATCGATGCCTTCGTGGTGGGCGCGATGCAACGCGGCGAAGACCTCTACCACCTCGACGAAGGGGCGTTGGCGGGCCTTGACGCGGACCTGGTGGTCACCCAGGATTTGTGCGCGGTCTGCGCGGTCGATGTCAGTGTGGTCGAGGATGCTCTGGCCCACTTGGGTTGCCGCGCACAAGTGCTGACCATCGATCCGCACACCCTTCAGGAGGTCTTCGAATCGATCACCCAATTAGGTGCAGCGACCGGCCACGCGGATGAGGCGGCCGCTCTGGTGGCGGACCAACGTCGACGCCTGGCCGCAGTGCAGCACCGGGTTGCCGAGGCGTCCTCGCAGCGTCCACGACCGAAGGTCATGATGCTCGAGTGGACCGACCCACCCTTTGCCCCGGGCCACTGGATCCCCGAAATGGTCGAAGCCGCTGGTGGCACGCCTGTGCTGGGGCGGCCCGGCTCAACGTCCGTGCGCGTTGAGTGGGAGAGCATCTATGCCGCAGCCCCTGACGTCATCATCGTCGCGCCCTGCGGCTTCGACCGCGCGCAGTCAGAGGCGATTAAGGCCGAACTGATCGCCTCTGGAGTGCTGCCCGTCGGCATACCGGTCCATGCGGTGGACGCCAATGCGTCATGGGCCCGCCCGGGCACCCGGCTGGTCGACGGCATCGAAGAACTCGCCGACCTGCTGCACCCGTAGGACCTCAGGCGGCGTAGGTTCCGCAAGACTTCATGAGGTGCTGCAGCGAGTCGGCGTCGTCCGCGCTCTGGTACTGCCGATATGCGAGCACCCGAGCAAACCGCAAAGCCACCCCGCCCGCATACCGGCTGGACTGTTGAAGGCCGTCCACGGCAATCTCCACCATCTGCACCGGGTCTACGTGCACCACGTTGCCGTCCCTGCTGACTTCGAGATCGATGAAACGCTCAGTCTGCCACCGCAGCATCTCGTCGGTCATGCCCTTGAACGTCTTGCCGACCATGACCAGGTCGCCGCTGGCTTCGTCCCGCGCGGCAAGGTGGATGTTGGACAGCCATCCTTTCCGGCGTCCACTGCCCCATTCAACGGCCGTCACCACCAAGTCGAAGGTATGCCGAGGCTTCACCTTGACCCAGGCGCCCCCGCGTTCGCCAGCCGCGTAGGGCGCGTCGAGCGACTTCACGATGACGCCTTCGTGCCCGGCAGCAACCTGCAGGTCAAAGAACTGCGCCGCCGCCTCGGGGTCGCTGGTCACCAGACGCGGGACAGTCAACTCGGGTGCCGCGTCGCTGAGTTCGATCCACCGTGCAGAGGCTGGACGGTCCAGTAGGTCCTGGCCGTCCCGGTGCATCATGTCGAACAGTTGGGTCGTCAACGGGACGGTGGCTCGCAACTGCTGAGTCCGTTGACTGCTGGCCGTGCGAGAGGACGTGACCTGGAAGGGGTGCGGGCTCCCATCGGGTCGCAGCGCGATCAACTCGCCGTCGAAAATCCCCGAGCTCACCGGCAGCCGGCTGATCGTCTCAACCGCCTCGGGCACCCGGTCGGTGATGTCGTCGAGGCTGCGGGTGAAGATCTGCACACGGGACTCGCCGTCCTCAGTCCAGACGTGGGCCTGTATACGGATGCCGTCCAGTTTGCGCTCGACCGCGAACATACCGCCGCTGCTCATCGCGTCGGGCACCGATGGCGAAGACCCGGCGAGCATCGGTCGCACAGGCCGTCCCAACCGCACGCTGGTCATCGCCAGGGAGGCGACCGTCTCATCGACGTCATCAGCGAGCAACAGTGCGGCAGCGACCGCCACCATATCCCCCACTCGCATCACCGTCGATCGCACGATCGACACCTCAAGACCGGCCGCGTGAGCCACCGCTTGCAGGATCAACCCCTCGCCAGCGCCTTGGCGTATGTCGCCGCTGATCACCGCCGCCAGCCACCGTTGCTCAGCGGACGTGCTGCGGGCAAACAGGTTGTGGAGCAACCGGCGACGCGCCTGCACCGCTCCCGGTCCTGCGGCGTCCATGACCGCGGCCATGCTGTTGTCCACCTCGACCACCGTGACCGACGACGTCCGCGAAGGGCCCGGAAGGTCCCGCATACCCTGACGGCTTACCCCCAAGCGGCGCTGCGGCAACACACCAGCGAGGTAGTGCGTCGCCAACTCGACGACGCGGGTCCCATGGGCCGCCGCTTCTCGCAGGCAGCCCGACAACAGGTCCACCTTCCTGCGACGTGAAGACGTGGCGGACACGGCGGTTGCGGTCTCGATCACACGGTCAAGGAGCACTCCTTAATTTTCCCCGAAGTGTCGCTTCGACGCGCGTCGAAATTGCGGGATCGTCATCCACCCCCTTCTCCGCGTGGGGATCAGACGCCCTTGCCCCGTCGCGATCTCGCCCTACACACTGTGTCAGTGACTACGCCGATTGAGATCCCCGACGACCTGCGCGATCACCTGCATGACGTCTATCGGCACCTGCACGCCCACCCCGAGCTCTCGATGGCTGAGCACCGCACGGCCCGTTTCGTCTCAGCCGAGATGACCGATCTCGGTTACACCGTGACTCCCTGCACCGAGACCGGGCTGGTTGCCGTGCTGGCTAATGGCGAGGGCCCGGTGGTTGCTTTTCGTGCCGATATGGATGCGCTGCCGCTGCCGGAGAAGACGGGCCTGGACTACGCGAGCACGGCGCGGGGGGTGCTGCCCGATGGCACCGACGTACCGGTGATGCACGCCTGCGGCCACGACACCCACATCACGTGCGCCATCGGGACCGCGGCTTTGCTGGCTCGCGACCTCACTGCGTGGGCCGGCACGGTGATCTTCATCTATCAGCCCGCTGAAGAAACGGCCGCCGGTGCCCAAGCGATGCTCGACGACGATGTGTGGGGCAAGTCACTGCCGACCGGGCAGCGCCCCGATGTGGTCTACAGCCAGCACGTGTGGCCGGGCCGCACCGGGACCATCGACATCACGCCGGGGCCAGCTATGGCCATGGCCGACTCCTGGAAGGTGACGGTGCACGGTCGAGGCGGTCACGGCTCGCGGCCTGAAGGCACCATCGACCCTGTCGTACTGGCGGCCCATATGATCGTTCGCATTCAATCGATCGTGTCTCGAGAGGTCGCCGCCCAGAGCGCCACCGTCATCACGGTGGCCACCATCTCGGCTGGGTTGAAGGAGAACGTCATCCCGGGGTCCGCCGAGTTCACCCTGAACGTCCGCACCCTTGATGCGGCGGTGCGCGACCACGTGTTGGCGGCGTTGCGGCGCGTCATGCTGGCCGAGGCCGAAGCCTCGGCCGCCCCCGAGCCGACCATCGAGGAGTTGTATAGGTTTCCGCTGCTGGTCAACGACGAGGCGCTGACCGCTGAGGCCGTGGCGGTGCTAGGCGAGGTGTTGGGGCCGGACAAGGTCGCCCAGATCCCGCCGTCGATGGGCAGCGAAGACTTCGGTCACCTGCCGCAGGCCATCGACGTGCCGGGGGTGTTCTGGTTCTTCGGCGGTCTGCCCGATGAGGTGGTCGATGGCGACGAGCCGGTTCCCTCGATTCACTCCTCGCTCTTTGCCCCCGTCATCGAGCCGACGTTGAGCACGGGGGTGCGGGCGGCATACGCCATGCTGTCGCACCGCCTGCAGCCCGGCGCCTGATGGTTTCCACCCTGAGGTATGCCGACTGCATCGCCTTACTCCAAAAGCTCGCCTTGCAAGCCGAGCTTTCCGAACGAGGGTGATGCATCCAACGACCAGAGCGGTGAGAGACTGCGCGTTAGGTCCAGGCAATCAGGGCCAGCGCAGTCGTCGCCACCGCAACCCAGAGCAGACCGCCGAGAATCATCGGCCCCCAGCCGGCCTCCTTGATCGCAGACAGCGGGGTTTGTGCGCCGATCGCCGCCATCGCCACACACGTCCCGCCTAAGGCAGCCAACCGCATCGGCTCCAGGGCCGCGTCGGGGATGCCGCCGCCCGACCGCAGCGCCGCCGCCAGCACAAACAGAATCAGGAACGGTGGCACCAAGCGGTTCCATTTCAGCGTGGTCTGCGGCGCTGCGGCACCGGCTCCGCTCTCGTAGCGCTCGGACTTCTGCGCCGAATATCCGTGCCAGATCGCGATCGGTATGATCGACAGGGTGCGGGTCAGTTTCACCACGACGGCCCCCGTCGCCGCCACCGCACCGTATGCCGACCCCGCCGCCACCACCGACGACGTGTCGTTGATGGCAGTCCCGGCCCAGATCGCGAAGGTGTCTTGGGACAACCCCATCGCATGGCCCAACACCGGGAAGAGCACCGCCGCCGCCGCGTTGTAGGCGAAGATCACGGCCATCGAGACCGTCATGGCCGACGTCCCGGCCCCAATCACCGCGCCAATCGTCGCGATGGCCGAGGCGCCACAGACGCTCGTGCCCACGGTCACCAACGTGGCGACCTGGCCCTGGACCCCCAACATCCGCCCCAGCCACGGGCCCAGCGCCAGCGCGATCAGCAACGTGCCGAGCAGCACCGGCAGCGTGGCCACCCCGACCTCAGCGATCTCACCGAACGTCAGCCGAGCCCCGAAGAGCACCACCGAAGCCTGCAATACGTACGTCGAGCACCACTTCAAACCCACCTGCGCATGCGCCCCGGGGGTCCACCACTGCCGCAACGCAACGCCGAGCAGCAGCGCCCAAATCGGTGCCGCAACCAACGGCGTGGCCAAAGCCAGTCCCAAGGCGATCGCCGCGAGCACACAACTAATAAGTACCGACCTCACGACCTCAGTCTAAGAAGCGGCCCGGTCTAAGAACCGGTCAGCGCAGGAAGGGTCGTGGCGAAACGCCGGTGTCGCGTGCGACGCTGTGCGGTATGACGAGTGACTGGGCCACCGCCCCGCGACCGGTGTTCATCTTCGACGGCGACTGCGGTTTCTGCACCAGCAGCGCCGGGGTGCTCCGTCGTTGGTTTGACCCGGCGGTCACCTACGCCATTGCGCCGTATCAGCGGCTGGACCTGACGGCATACGGGCTGAGGGACGCCGATTGTGACCGGGCCGCGCAGTTTGTGAGCGCCGACGGATCGGTCTTCGCGGGGCACCGAGCGATCGCCCACGCCCTGCGCCACTCGTTGCCTCCGTGGCGGCCTATCGGTATGGCCCTGGACGCGAAAGCGCTACGCCCGCTAGCAGCCAAAGCCTACGACTGGGTCGCCGCTCACCGCGGCCAACTCCCCGGTGGCTCTCCTGCCTGCGCCATGCCGTCCTCGACCGCTCAAGCCTGAGCAAGCACGCCTGGCCCCACGACTGAACTCGATTAGCACCACCGCCGCGCATACTGGCGTCATGGCAACTCATGCACACCACCACGAAACTCCGGCTGACCGTAGGGCGACCTCTCTGGGCCGCGCCTGCGCCATCACCGTGTCGGACCGCAGCTCGGACGGGCGACGCGAAGACACGTCCGGTCAGCTGTTGGTGCGCCTGCTGACCGACGCCGACTTTGAGGTCACCGGTCCGGTCATCGTCCCCGACGGGGTCGATACCGTCGCCGCCGCAGTCCGCGAAGCCGTCGACGCGGGTGCCCTGCTCGTCGTCACCACTGGAGGCACCGGGATCGGGCCGCGCGATCTGACCCCCGAGGCCAGCAAAACCCTCATCACCCGCGACATGCCCGGCCTCGCCGAGTTGTTGCGCCGCGAAGGCTGTACTAAGACTCCCTACGCGGCGGTCTCGCGAGGCATGATCGGCGTCATCGACCACCTCGACCGAGCGGGCGGCACGCTGCTCGTCAATCTGCCAGGGCGCCCGGCCGGAGTCCAAGAAGGCATGGACGTGCTCGTTCCGCTGCTCGGGCACGTGTTGTCCCAGTTGCGGGGCAGCGACCACTAGGTGGCCTCGACCCACTCTTCTACGCGGCGTGCAGGACCTGGGTGTAGACCTCTTCGTGCGCGCTCGATATCTGCCGCCGTTGACCCATGCGCTCGTCACGGTCTGTGCTGACCGGAGGGTGGTCGATGACGTAGCTCATCAGCGCGTCCTTGATCGACCCCACGTCGGGGTTGTAGGCCGAGATGCCCAAGCCGTCGACGTCACCACAGTGATACGTCATGACGTCGGCCTGCTCGGAGAAGAACCCCACGTCGGGAGCAAGCACCGCTGTGCCGAGGTCTTGACATGTCTGCAGCCACCCTGAGTGGGTGCCCCGAACGTGGGGAAGGACGTAGACGTCTAGCCTCGAGATTTCATGGGGTGGTGGCGTTAGGGGTGTGCCGGTGGCCTGAAAAGTGCCCCTGACCTGCGAGAATGGTGGTTATCTAGGCCCCATTCCGAGCAGATGCAGGAGCACCTCCCAGGTGAAGAAGTCTAACCGTCGTTATCCCCAAGTTCTGGTCGACACGGCACCGGTCGGTGCGGTCGCGCACGCCGGTGGAGTGTTGTTGACCCGGACCGCGGACCTCACCGGCCTCACTGGTGAGCTGTCCCAGGAGCTAGCGCCTTGGCGTAAACCGTTAGCGGTG
>JAABUN010004590.1_pt1 | contig 18530 bp, 11 predicted proteins | sample 5559311 | NCBI WGS metagenome assembly JAABUN01 (sample SAMN10711877, study PRJNA513370) | rock metagenome | isolation source: Antarctica rocks | place: Antarctica: Victoria Land, Siegfried Peak sud | reverse complement strand
GTCAGCCGCTCGACGGCGGCGGCGGCGGGGGAGACAATAGCCATGCGCAGGCTCCTCTGGCGAATTGGTCGGTAGCACAACCAGTATCGCCGGAAGGGCCTGCGCATGCCTTATCTAAACGGTATTGTATCTAGCTGTCTTTTGATTGCGATTACATCTGGTGGGGTCAACTCTTTCCAACTACCAAACCATGAAAAATAGCAATAGAGATTGTTCATCTGGGGCGCAATATCTGAGTAAAGAGTTAAACGTTTTTCAGTAAGTTTCCATATCCCTAGAAAAAGTATTGCAAGAGGAGTGAGCGCACTGACGATAAGCTTCGCAACTTCAAGAGCGTTCCAAGTCGATTGGGTTGAGATCATTGAGAATCCCCGCAAGAGAAGAATGCCGGTAGAACCATCCTCGGCATCATGCAACCACCGGGAGTTGCTTGGTGACTATGCATGCATCTAAGAGATTAGTCAACGTACGGTCGCCAGCCCGTAGATCATGTTCCCGACGCGTGCAACGGCTATCCCCCTCCCGGCTCCATCAGGGGCACCACCGAAAAGAATGAGGAAGCATCGCCGTTCGCCGACTGTGATAGGGGTCGTATCGCCGCACAGGCCAGGCGCGGCGGTGGTGCTTATCCTTCACCGTTCACTCATCCCGCTCCTCACGCGCACGTCGAGCCTCCCCGCCGCACCGGTCTAACGCCCCTGAGTGTCCCTCACTCCTCGCGTTCGCGCGCCGCGAGTGCTGCTAACACCGGCGCGAGCGCGTCCGGCGCGATCTCGACCAGGGTCAGCAGCGGATCGGGGGTGGGGGTGGCCCAGAACCAGGCCGGATCGAACCAGAAACCGGGCAGGACCGCCGAATGGTAGCGGCCCGCGCCATCTGGCAAGACGGCCAGATACTTCCCGGCCTCGGTCAGGCGATAGAAATCGACGCGCTCTTTGGTGGCGCGCGGATCGATGATCAGATATTCGGCGATCCCAGCGGCCTCGTACTCATAGAACTTGTCGACGCGGTCGCGGCTCGCGCTCTCGTTGGAGACGATCTCCACGACGAAGTCCGCAGGGCCGGCGAGGCGCTGCGCCGTCAGTCGGTCGCGGTGCTCCGCAGCGACGAAGAGGATGTCCGGCTCGCGCGCCGGACCGTTGGGGCGGGCGCGCATCTCCAGCGGCGCGATCCGCACCTCACCACGATTGGCGCTACGACAGAAGAGTAGGAGCAGCGCATGGAAAAAACCGGCGATTACTTGGTGCCTGTCATTCGGCGGCATGAAGACCGTCACCTCCCCATCGGCCCACTCGGCGTGGACATCCTCGTCGGCCCAGTCCAGGAAGTCGTCGTAACTCATGGGGAAGCGGCGCTCGTGCGCGGTTACCGCGTCGTCGTGCTGCTGCGTCATCGCCATCGCGTACTCCTTTCACGCCCTGCTCGCGTCCTCGCGTTCTCCTTTCACACCTTGCTCGCGTCCTATTGTAGGTGATGAGCGCCGCGCGCCACATCGGGATATGGCGCGCTGCCCCCGCGTCGATCGACGCGGGGGCAGCGGGATTGGGGAATTTTTTGCTGTTGTGGCGGCGTGGGCGATCGCGCTAATTGACCGCCGAGTAGTATTTCGCCTGCGGGTGATGGATGACGATCGCGGCGGTCGATTGTTCGGGGATCAGCTGCCCTCCCTCGGAAACCTCCATGCCGAGTTCGTCGGCGGCGGGGAGGAGGCGGAAAAGGATGTGGTGCTGATCGGTGTCCGGGCAGGAGGGGTAGCCCCAGCTGTAGCGCTTCCCCTGCTCCTCGTCGATGCCCAGTTCGGCGCGGATGTGCCGGTGGGTCCACTCCGCCATCCCCTCCGCCAGCGAGACGCTGAGGCCGTGGATGTAGAGCATATCGCCGTAATCGCCGCGCCCCTGCAACTCCTCCGCCAGATCGTCCGCCTCGCGCCCGACGGTCACCGCCTGGAAGGCGACGACGTCTTTCTGGCCCGACCGGGTGCCCTCTGGGCGGGGACGAAAGTAATCGGCGAGGCAGAGGTGCTCGCCGCGCGCCTGACGCGGGAAGGGGAAGCGCGCGATCTCGCGGTCCTGCTCCTCCGGATCGTAGACGATCAGGTCATCCCCCTGCGAGTTCGCCGGGAAGTAGCCGTAGACCGCCGCCGGGCTCAGCCACCCCTGCTCGCTCGCCTCCCGCTTGAGCCGTTCCAGCGTCGGCTCGAACTCCTCGCGGACGATCCGATCCCACGCATCGCCTTGCAAGCCGCGCCCGCCCCAGTGGAGGCGATAGAGGGTCTTGAGGTCGAGCAGCGGATAAACCTCCTCCGGCTTGATGCGGACGGTGCGCGTTCCCCAGAAGGGCGGGGTTGGCACGGGGACCGTCGTGGAGACGTCCGATCGCGCGACCTGGGCTTCGACCGGGCGGGCGGCGCGGGCGGCGTCGAGGGTGGCGAGACGCCCCTGCGCCGCGAAGCCCTCGTCGATGATCTGCTGGCGGAACGGCTCGCGCCGCTGCGGATCGGCGAGGGTGTCCATGATCTGCAAGCCCTCGAAGGCGTCCTGCGCGTAGAAGAGCCCGGCCTCGTAGGGGATGCCCTCCTCCACGAAGAGGATGCGCCGCCCGTAGTTGCGGTTGATCGCCGCGCCCCCGACGATCACCGGCACGTGCATTCCGCGATGGTGCAGCTCCTTCACGCAGAGCGGCATCTGCTTCGAGGTAGAGACGAGGAGGGCGCTAAGGCCGATCGCGTCGGCTCCCACCTCCACCGCCTTCTCGATGATCGTGTTCAGCGGCACCTGCTTGCCGAGGTCGAAGACGGTGTAGCCGTTATTGGAGAGGATCGTGTTGACGAGATTCTTGCCGATGTCGTGTACATCGCCGAAGACGGTCGCCAGCACAACCTTGCCCTTGGTGTAGCCCTCCTGGCGTTCCAGGTACGACTCCATCCGGGCGACCGACTTCTTCATCACTTCGGCGGATTGCAGGACGAACGGCAGGATCAGCTCGCCCGCGCCGAACTTGTCGCCGACCTCTTTCATCGCCGGGAGGAGGACGGCGTTCAGCACCGCGACCGCCGCCTCGGTCGTCGCGCCCGCCCCCTCGTTTTCGAGCGTCTCGACCGCCGAGCGCCCGATCCGCTCGCCGATCGCGCCGTCGATCAGCGCCTCGACCCCCTCCTTCTTGCGGTGGAGGATCTGGTAGTGGATCCGCTCGTCGATCGACATCCCCTCGGTCGGATCGGCGAGTTCCGCCTGGGCCTCCGGGGTGTGCGCCTCGTAAAAAGTGATCACGCGCGCGAGGGCATCCGGGGTCCGATTGAAGACCAGGTCTTCCATCATCTCGCGCTGCTCATCGTCGATCTCGGCGTAGGGGGTGACGTGCGCCGGGTTGATGATCGCCGCGTCGAGTCCCGCCGCGACGGCGTGGTAGAGGAAGACGGAGTTGAGGACGCCGCGCGCGTGCGGGTGGATGCCGAACGAGAGGTTGGAGACGCCGAGGATCGTCAGGACGCCGGGCAGCTCGCGCTTGATCGCGCGGATCCCCTCGATCGTCTCGACCGCCGAGTTCGTGAACTCCGGGTCGCCGGTCGTCAGCGGGAAGGTCAGCGCGTCGAAGAGGAGGGCGTCGGAGCGCAGGCCATATTCATGCACCACGATGTCGTGGATCACCCTGGCGACTTCCAGCTTGCGTGCGGCGGTCTTCGCCATGCCGCTCTCGTCGATCGTCAGCACCACCGCCGCCGCGCCGTGCTCGACCAGCAGCGGGACGACCCGCTCGATCTTGCCGCGCCCATCCTCCATGTGGATCGAGTTGACGATCGCCCGGCCCGGATAGATCTCCAGCGCCGCCTTGAGCACATCGGCCTCGGTGGAGTCGATCATCAGCGGCAGCTCGATCCCCATCGAGAGCTTCTTGACGACCTGGCGCATCTGCTCGACCTCGTCGCTGCGCTCGGTCATCGCGACGGAGATGTCGAGGACGTGCGCGCCCGAATCGAGCTGCTCCCGCGCGACTCCGAGGACGCCGTCGTAATCCTCGGCCAGCAGCAGGCGCTTGATCTTGCGGCTGCCGGTCGCGTTGACCCGCTCGCCGACGAGCAGCGGCTTGGGCTCCTGGATCAGGCTGACGGCGCGCATCCCGCTGGAGATGCGCGGCTGGTGGGCAATAGTCCGGCTGTCGCGCGGTGCCTGGGTCTGCTCATCGCGGCTGTTGATCATTGGATGATCCGCTCCTTGGGTGCGCGCGTGCCGACCGCACGGACCAGCGCGGCGATGTGCGCCGGGGTGGTGCCGCAGCAGCCCCCGACGGTGCTGACGCCGAAATCGTTCACGAAGCTGGCGAGATCGCGCGCCATGTCCTCCGGGCCGAGCGGGAAGACCGCCTTGTCGTTAACGTTGATCGGCAGACCCGCGTTCGGGATGACGCTGATCCGCGTGCGACTGTGCTCGGAGAGGAAGCGGATCGGCTCGCGCATGTGCTCCGGGCCGGTGCCGCAATTGAGGCCGATCAGGTCCACGCCCGGCAGCGCCTCCAGCGTCGTCATCACCGCCTCGATGTCGGTGCCGAGGAGCATCCGTCCGCTGACATCGAAGAACGCCTGCGCCTGGATCGGCAAGTGCCGTCCGAAGTCGCGGTTCATCCGATTGATGCCGTTGATCGCCGCGCGCAATTCGAGGATGTCCACCATCGTCTCGACGATGAAGAGGTCCACACCGCCCTCGGCCAAGCCCTGCGCCTGCTCGTAGAAGATGTCGGAGAGTTCGGCGTAGGTAATCTTCGAGAGGGCCGGATCGTCGGCGGACGGCAGCATCCCGGTCGGCCCGATCGACCCGGCGACGAAGCGCGGGCGCTCCGTCGTGGACCAGCGATCCGCCGCGCGCCGGGCGATCGCCGCCGCCTTGCGATTGATTTCGAGGGTCTTCTCGCCCAGTCCCCACTCGTCGAGCTTCAACCTACTGCCCTGGAAGGTGTCGGTTTCCAGCACGTCCGCGCCCGCCTCGAGATAGGCTTCGTGGATCCGCTCGATCACGTCCGGGCGGATGAGGACGAGATTCTCGTTGCAACCTTCCAGCGCCACGCCGCCGTAATCCTCGGCGGTGAGGTTCGCTTCATGGATTTGCGTGCCCATCGCGCCATCGAAGAAGAGGACGCGCCGGTCCAACTCCTCCAGATAGCGGCGATCGTTGCGCACGGGGGCCTGCGGTGTCGCGGTCGCGGTGGTCATGGGCCTACTCCTCTCGGTCCCGTGCTCCCCAGCGGCACCGACGACGAGGTCGCCGGTGCGATGGCGCACGCCGTACCCGCCTCGTGGCGGGCGCTGCATACAGGAAGCGTGGACAACAAAAAACCTCCCCGAGGCAGGAGAGGCCAGCTTTGCCGCGAGGGAACCCTCGAAGGCACCGCCTCCCGGATAGGGAGGCACCTCTTCTCAACCCTGAGGAGGGTTGAGCCTATCTCTCCCGATGGTGAGGCGCGGACTCGCGCTCCATCGTCCTCGGGCTGGTGGGCACCCGGCGCTCGGGTTGCCGTGATGGTCAGCGGGCCAGTCCCCTCGCATCACTCTCGATAGTATTCGATTGTCGTTAAGCCTAGTCAATGGGCAAAGGCTTGTCAAGTGTACGGTCACCCGTGCGGGCGATGTGGTCGCTACCCTATCCGCTCGACGACGCGGCGACGGGCGCGCCCGCGTCCGTCGGGTTCCTCGCTGCCGGACCTGCTCTCGCGCTTCTGAATGTACATCCGCTCGTCCGCGACGGCGACGAGCCCCGCCGCGCGAAGGCCGTCGCCGGGATAGGTGGCGACCCCCGTCGATACCGCGAGGGTGATCGCGCCGATCGGCGGCTGCGCACCGAGCCCGTCGCGCAGCCGCCCGAGCAGTTGCGTCGCCTCCGCCGCCCCCGCGCCGGGCAGGAGTATCGCGAACTCATCGCCCCCATAGCGCGCCACGGTGTCGCTCTCGCGGGTGATGTCGCGCAGGATGCCCGCGATGCAGCGGAGGGCGGTGTCGCCCGCGAGATGGCCCTGGGTGTCGTTGAGCGCCTTCAGGCCGTTGAGGTCCATGATCGCGATCGTGAGCGGCCAGCCCTGCGCCTCGGCGATGGCGAGTTCCTGTTCCAGGCGCTGGTAGAAGTAGCGGTGATTGTAGGCGCCGGTCAGCCCATCGGTGATCGCCGCGCGTTTCTCGCGGTCGTGCAGCCGCGCGACGGCGATCCCGACCATCAGCTGCGTCGCGATCGTCTCCAGCGTCAGTTCGTCGTCGGCGGTGAATGCTTCCGCGCGCGGGCTCTCGATGACCACCACGCCGAGCGGATGGCCGGCGTCGAAGAGGGGGGCGAGCAGTGCCGAGTGGCTGCGTGCCAGCAGGGCATCGTACCGGCGCTCGTGCGCGATCTGCGGGATGTTGCGCGTGCGGGGCTGCGCGAAGATTTGCCCGAAGATCCCCGTTTCGAGCGGCAGTTGCCGCCCGACCAACCCATGCTCGAAGCCGCTGATCGCGCGTATAGTCAGCGTCGCCGTCTCCTCCTCGCGCAGGAGGATCGCGCAGTCGGCGTAGCCGAGCTCGCGGGTGATCAGGCTCAGCGCCGAATCGAGGAAGCGGTCGAGGTCGGTGATCGCGCTGACCGAGCGGGCGAGGTGGTGGAGGACGGTCAACTCCTTCAATTGCTGCGGACTGATCTGCCCCGCCACCTGCTCCGCGAGCGACGAACCCTGCTGCCCCGCCTCCGCCAAGGTCATCAGCTTCGAGGTGAAATTCGTCGTCCCGCGATCCTGCAAGCCCTGGAGATAGGCGGCGTTGACTGCGGTATCGCGGTCGAGGACGTGCATGAACGCCTCGACCACCTCGGGGTTGAACTGTCGCCCGGCGGAGCGGCACAATTCCTGCCGCGCCGCAGCCAGGGTGCGCGCTCGCCGGTAGGAGCGATCGCTCGTCATGGTGTCGAAGGCGTCGGCCACGGAGATGATCGCCGCGCCGAGCGGGATATTGTCCCCCGCCAACCCTTCCGGGTAGCCGGAGCCGTTGTACCATTCGTGGTGGTGCCGGACCAGCGGCACGAGTCCGGCGAGCGCCACGTTGACGGAGAGGATCTCGGCCCCGCGCTGCGCGTGGGTGATCATCACCGAGATCTCGCTCGAAGAAAGCTTACCCGGTTTGCCGAGGATGGCGTCCGAGATGCCGATCTTGCCGATGTCGTGCAGCAGGGCGGCGAGTTCCACCGCCTCGATCTCACTCTGGGTCAGCGTCAACTCGCGCGCCATCTCCCGCGCGTAAAAGGCGACATTGCGGGAGTGCCGGTGGGTGTAGGCGTCCCGCGCGTCGACCGTCGCGGCGAGGCTCTGCACCCCGGCCAGATAGAGTTCGCGCGTGCGGTTGTACAGGCGGGCGTTCTCGATCGCCGCCGCCGCGTAATTGGCGTAGGTGCGCGCCAACTCGATCTCCTCGTTGGTCGGGCGATGCGGCGTCGACCAGGAGGCGTTCAGCACGCCGAGCGGCGCGCGGCCCTTGCCGATGATCGGCACGGTGCAATTGGCGATCAACCCTTCGGCGAGGAGCGCATCGCGCAGCCGATCGGGCGGCGCGAGGCGTAAATCCGGCGTGATCACGCAATCGCGCGTCGCCAGCGCCTGGCCCCCCTCGCCCTCATCGGCGGGGGATTCCGCCAGGACGGCATGCAACTCCCCCGAGATGCCATACTCGGCAGCCAGCGTCAACAGCTCCCCCGACTCGTCGAGGAAGCGCATCGCCGCGCGCTCCGCGCCGAGCAGGCCGACGAGTGTATGGCAGATCCGGTTCAGGGTCGGGTCGAGGTCGAGGTCGGCGACGAGGTCGGCGGTCAGCCCCTGCAATTCCTTGATCTGCTTCAGCTGTCGCTGCACTCGCCCGAAAAGGCGTGCGTTCTCGATCGCGATCGCCGTCTGCCGCGCCACCGCCGCCGCCAACCGCCGCTCGTCGGCGTTGAAGCGTTCGCCGACGGGGCGATAGAGGGTGAAGCAGCCGAGCGGCTCAGTGCCGCGCATGAAAGGGACGATCAGCATCGCGCGCGAGTGTCCTTCGACGTGCATCGCGCCCAATTTCGCGGCCCGGTCGAGGTTCGCCACGAACGCGATCCGCCCCGCTTTGACCGCGACCCCTACCGGCCCTTCGCCGATGCGGATCTGCTGCGGCGCGGTCTCTCCCTTCGGCCAGCCGTGCGAGCCGACGGGCAACAGGAGCTGGCGCGTCTCTTCGTAGAGGTAGAGGGTCGCGGTGGGGCAGGCGACGACCGAGATCAGCGCGCGGAGCGTCTTGCGCAGCACCGCCTCGATCTGGAGCGAGGAGTTGAGATTGTCCCCGACCCCGATCAGCAGATCGAGCTCGCGGACTTTCGTCTCCAGATCGCGTTGCTGCTGGCGTTCGACCGTCACATCGCGCGCCAGCGACTGGAAAAGCGGTTCCCCGTGCTGCTCCTGCGCGCGCAGGCGTCGGATGCGCAACTGCATCATCCCGCCGAGGCCGGTCGGCTGATGAAAGCGGGCTTCCAGCATCGGGTGGGGCGGCTCGGCGTCGAGCGACGCCTTGATCCAGGTGTGCAACGCTGCGACCTCGTCCTGCTCGAAGTAGTCGCTCAGTCTGGTGCCGACGAGCGCCGCCGTGGTCAGCCCGAGCAATTCCCCCGCCGCCGCATTCGCCTCCAATATCCGTCCCTCGGTGGTGTGGAGGAAGATCGCATCCGGTGACTGCTCGACGAGCTCGCGCGCGCGCGCCTCCATCTCCGACAGATGTGTGTGCAGGCGTGTACGCCGGAGCGCCCCGGCCAGACTCCCCGAGAAGGTGACCAGCGCGGCGAGATCGGCCTCCTCGAAGGGCTGGTCCGCCGAGCGGAAGGCGTTGATCACCCCGAGAATTTGCTCATCGGCGATCAGCGGGGCGCTCATGATGGCGAAGCCGCGCCTAGCCGCATCGGCCACCAGATCGCGTACGTCCAAATCTTCGTCGAGCGCGTCGATGACGCGACGCCAATGATGGGGGAGGCCGTTGCGCGCCGTGAGTGCGGTAACGTCGCCATCGAGCAGGAGTGGCACCTGGGGCGTCGCTGCGCCATCTCCCACCACGCGCGGCGGATAGCTGTAGCGCCAGCGCATCCGTAGCTCGAGGCTGGTCGCCGCAGGGTCACTATCGAACGTGTAACAATTGATCGTCAGATCACCGCCGAGGATGTCGCGCAGCAGGCCCGCCGCCAGCGGAACGATCGTCTCCTCGTCATGCGCGCCACCGGTCTGGAAACGGACCTCGGCCTCTAAAAGGAGGCGATGGGCGCGGGCGCGGCGTTCCAGCGCTGTGGCCTCATCCCGTGCCGTCCCCCTGTGTGCGTGCCCGGCGAGCAACGACATCAGCTTACCCCCGAAAGTTCTCGTGTTTGGCAAGAGGCCGCTTAGGCGTGGGTCCACCCTCGTGTGTGGATTGGCAACCGTGTAAGACAGTATATCTTTGTAAGAACCGAGTATAGGGAGTCGCGGCGCTAGGAGCTATGGACCATTGGTATCAACCGTTCGTACCGCCGAGGATCGGTCGCCGAGCCGATTGTCCAGCGACACCGCTATTGGGGTGCAATCGTGAGCGTAAATTCCGATTGTGTGACGAGTTTTCTGTCCGATGCCGGATACCGCACGGCGACCCAGGCGGTGAGCGCAGCGTTGGCCTCCGCGAAGATCGCGTCGGGGATACCCCAGGATGAGCTGTAATCGCGGCTCGCGTGGCGGGCAAGGGTCTGCGCCACGGTTGTTTCCCCGGTCCAGGTCGCCACCGTTTCCGTCGTCGGGCTGAGGCCGTGCTCGCGCAACAGCGCGCCTACCGCATCGTCGGTCGAGCGGTGGTTGCGCGGGGCGATGCCGCGCGCCGTCAGGAGCGCCCGCCATTGCGCGGCGATCGGACCCTCTTCGCTCGCCGCGCCGCGCTGCTCGCTGCCGTAAACGAGGTAACCGCCCGGGCGGAGGACGCGCAACGCCTCGCGCAGGGCGACCGGCCAATCGGGGATCAGGTGGAAGACATGGACGATCAGCGCGACATCGACGCTGGCGGTGGCGAAGGGGAGGGCTGTCGCATCGGCCCGGGCGAGGAGGAGCTGTCCGGTGCCGTCGCGCCCCCCATGCCGCGCGGCGGCCAGCATCGGCGCGGAGCGATCGATGCCGACGCAGCGGAGCCTTAGCCGCGACAAGGGGAGGGCGATCCGACCCGTCCCGACCCCGATCTCCAGCAGGCGTGTCCGTCGGGTAGCCCCCACGGCACGGGCGATTCCTACGGCGATGTCCGCCTCGGCGGCGGCGGGGAGCGCTCGCGTGGCGTCGTAGCGCGCCGCCACGCGGTCGAACGAGTCGGCCATCAGGCCCCGGTCCGCAGGTAATCGCGCTCCGCCGGGAAGGTGATCGTCATCGTCGTCCCGCCCCGTTCGTTGCGCTCGGCGGTGATCGTGCCGTGGAGGTCGGCGCGTACGAGGGTGCGCGCGATCGTCAGCCCGAGGCCGGATTGCTCCGCCAGGGCGAAGCCCTCGGGCGGCCCTTGCCCGTCGTCCGCGACGCGCAGGACGATCGTGCCCCGCTCCGGCTGCTCCGCGATGACGCTGAGGTGGCCGCGCTGGCGCCCTACGAAGCCGTGGCCGATGGCGTTGGCGACCAATTCATTGATTAGCAGCGCCAGGATCGTCGCCTGCCGCGAGGGCACGGTCACGTCGTGCTCCGGCACGTCGTAGGTGAGCCGCAAATCGCGCGGCACCAGGGTCGCGCTCGCCTCCTCGACAACCTTCTGCGCCACCGCCGCGATCGTGGTGTGGCCGATATCCTCGCGGCTCAGCAGATCGTGGACCGCCGCGATCGAGCCGATCCGGTTGACGGCCTCGTGGAGGGGGGCGGACCACTCCGCCCGGCGTCCCCGCCGCGCCTGCATGGACAGGAGCGCCGCGACGGTCTGGAGGTTGTTGCGGACGCGGTGGTGCATCTCCTGGAGGAGCGCCGATTTCACCTCCAGCGAGCGCTTCGCCTCCTGGTGCAACTCGGCGCGCTCGATCGCCACCGCCGCCATGTTGCTGAAGGCGCGCAGCAGCGCGAGTTGATCGCCATGCGGTGCCCGATCGGGCTTGAACCGGAGACAAATGCCGCCCAATATCCCCCGTGCGCTACGGAGCGGGAGGCACATGAGCCCGCGACCGTCATCGCCGAACGGCTCCTCATCCCGTGGCGCGCCCATCACCACCGCCAGCGCGCGCTCCACGCTGGAGCGATCGAAGGGCTGGAGTCGCTCGCCGTTGCTCGCCAATAACGTCGTGGTCTCCCCTCGTGCGCGATAGATCTCGACTCGCTCGGCGCGCGCGAGATCGCAGGCTTGCTCGGCCACGATCCCCAACGTCTCCGCCAGGTCGATCGTGGAGGCGAGGGTCGCGGAGATGTGCTGGAGGGTGGTCAGTTCGCGCACCTTGCGGCGCAACCGCCGCCCCGCCAGCCCGTAGAGTTGCGCGTTCTCGATGGCGATCGCCAATTCCCCGGCGACCGTCCGCAGGAACTCCTCCTCGTCGGGGCGCAACGTCTGGCTCTCGCGCTTGTGGCAGTTCAGCACGCCGATCAGGCGGCGCTCGGGCCCGAGGAGGAGCGGCACGGAGACGTGCGACTGGTACGGCTCCTCGCCCAGTTGCGGATCGTAGATGTAGTCCGGGTGCTCCGGGGCGTTGTCGGTGGCGATCACCTGGCGGGTGCGCGCGGCCTGCCCGGTGATCCCCGCGCCGAGACGCATCCGCGTCTCGCCGACCGCCGCCGGGTTCAGCCCGAACGTCGCGCGCAGGGTGAGCACATTCTCTTCCGGCGTGTAGAGATAGACGGCGCAGGTGTCCATCCCCGCCGCCTCGGCCACGACGGTGACGACCGTCTGGAGTACCTCCTCCAGATTGAGGGAGGCGGTCGCCACACGATTGATCCGGTGGATCGCCGCGAGTCGCGCGAGTTGCCGCGCGAGCGATTGGGCCTCGCTCTCGTCCTCCGGCATCCTGGGCGCGGGCGCGGGCAACGATTCACGCATGGGGCTCTCTCCGTCGGCCCACCGTATCGGCAGGGCGGGCTAATCGTCGCCGCTCGTACGGTCGCGGAGCGGCGCGATGGCGTGTTCCGTCGGGGCCAGCGAGGGGGATGACACGGAGCGCGCCGCCGCGCCGACCACCGCCGGTCCCGGTTCGACCCCGCGCAGGCGCCGTGGCAGGCCGGTTGGTCGCCAGCGGAATGGTGGGGCCGCGCGCCGCTCTCGTTCCTCGGTCGCCAACACTTCCTGGTGGCTGCGGACCAAATTCATGGTCAGCACCTGGAGCGCCGCCGCGACCGGGATGGCGATGACGCCGCCCGCCGGGCCGAGGATGGTGGAACCGACGAGCACCGCCAGCACCACCAGCAACGGCGACAAGCCGACGCTACCGCGCATCACGCGCGGGACCAGGATATTTCCTTCGAGCATCTGGATCGCGATGATGAAGACGACTACGACCAGGGCCAGGCGCCACGATTGGGTCAGGGCGATCAGCACCGCCGGGACGCCGCTGATCCACGGGCCGAAGAACGGGATGATCTCGCAGAGGCCGGCGATCAGGCCGAGCAGCAGGGCGAAGCGCAGCCCGAGCAGCGAATAGCCGACGGAGGCCACGACGCCGATCAGCGCCATCAGGATCAGTTGCCCGCGGATCCAGCCGCCGAGCTTCGTCTCGATATCGTCCCAGATCGTCAGCGCCTGCGCGCGGCGATCGTCCGAGACGAAGAAGGAGAGGAAGACGCGCTTGATGATCTGCTTCTCGGTCAGCCAGTAGAAGCCGACCATCAGGGTGGTGACGATCGTGATGATCGCCTGGATCAGGGAGCCGAAAATGCTCGGGACGTAGGCGGCGAGGGTGAGGGCGCGCTCGGTGGGGATGTCCACCTGCGCGATGCGCCCCTCGATCTGGTCGAGGAAGTAGGGGCCATTCTCGCGGATGAAGGTACTCTGGCTGGTCTGCACCGACTGGCGGAGATCGGCGATCAATTTCGGGGCGGTGCTGAAGAAGCGCACCACCTCGTTGATCACGGTCGGGACCAGGAAGGCCAGGAGGCCACCGATGACGACGAAGAGGAGCGCGTAGACGAACAGGACCGCCTGCCCGCGCCCGAGGCCGCGCCGCGCCAGGCGATCTACGATCGGCTCGATCGCCGAGGCGAGGAGGATGCCGATCAGGAAGACGATCAGGATCTCCTTGACCTGGATCAGCACGGCGGCGACCAGCAGGACCGCCAGGACGGTGATCGTGTTCAGCGCCACCCGCCAGGGGGTCAGCCCCTCCCAGCGCCCGCCGCCTTGTGTCTGCATCACCACCCCGCTACCGCCGCACACACGGTATCGACCGTGTGTGATCATGCGCCACGTTCACCTGTCTCGCAGGGGAATTGTAACACGCGCGTGTGCGGGCGGCGGGTGGTGCGGTCGGGCGGACGCCGCCCGCCCAACCGCCTGCGGCGGCTAGACCTCCAGCTTGGCGCTGTGCTCGCCCCGCTTGTAGGAGGAGGCGGCGGCCTTCACCGTGCCAAGCGCCAGGGTGGCGCAGCGCGGGCGGCTCATCACGACCTCGCGGCCCAGTTCGTCGATGATGGCATCGTAGTCCAGTTCTAGCACTTCGTCGAGCGGCTTGCCGGTGACCATCTCGGTGACGAGCGAGGCGGCGGCCTGGCTGATCGTGCAGCCCTGCCCCTCGAACTGCACCTTCTCCACCTGCCCCTGCTCGTCCACCTTCAAATAGATGGTGACGACATCGCCGCAGCCGGGGTTGCCGCCATCCGAGACGACATCGGCCCCCTCGAACTTGCCGTGATTGCGCGGATTCTCGTAGTGATCCAGGATGAATTCGATCTGCGACTGGCGATCCACGATCGCTCCTTTCCCTGCTGGTTCTCGCTGTGTGCGGGGCATGCCGCCCCCGATAGCGAAGAAAGTATACGGCACGGCCGATCCGGGACGAACGAGCGCCGGGCGGGTATCGCTCCCGCCCGGCGCTCGCGCCCTTCCGCGTGGGTCGGTGGTCGGTTAGCGCTCGATCGGGGCGCGGACGAGGGAACCCCATTCGGTCCACGAGCCGTCGTAATTGCGGACATCGGGGTAGCCGAGGAGCTGGGTCAGCACGAACCAGGTGTGCGCGCTGCGCTCGCCGATGCGGCAATAGGCGATCACCGGCTGGTCGGGGGTGATTCCCTGACCGCCATAGATTTCCCGCAACTCGGACGCGCCCTTGAAGGTGCCATCCGCGTTCGCGGCGGTCGCCCACGGGATGTTCTTCGCGGTGGGGATGTGCCCCGCACGCTGTGCCCCCTCCTGCGGGTAGCTCGCCATGTGGATCACCTCGCCGCTGTACTCCTGCGGCGAGCGGACATCGATCAGCGGCCTGCCCGCCTGGAAGTGTTCCAACACCTCGTCGCGGAAGGCCCGGAGCGACTCGTCGGCCTCCTTGGCGGTGTAGCGCGCTTGCGGGTAGGTCGACATCTCGCGCGTGTAGGGGCGATTCTCGGCCTCCCACTTCGCGCGGCCCCCATCCATCAGGCGCAGATCGCGATGCCCGTACATGCGGAAGAGCCAGAAGGTGTAGGCGGCGTACCAGTTGTTGCGGTCGCCGTAGAAGACGACGGTGGTGTCGTTGGCGATCCCGCGGCTGACGAGCAGCGCCTCGAACTCTTCCCTGGTGACGAAGTCGCGGATCAGCTGGCTCTGCTGATCGGTGTGCCAGTCCAGCTTCACCGCGCCGGGGATGTGGCCGGTCTCGTACAGGAGTACATCCTCATCCGACTCCACCAGTCGCACCTGCGGATCGTCGAGGTGCGCCGCCACCCAGTCCGTGCTGACGAGCGCCTCTGGATTGGTATACCCGCTCGCGGTATCCGTCGCTTGCGTCTGTGTCATCGTCGATCCTCCCCTATATCGTTATGCGCGGCGGCAACACCATCGCGCTGGTTTCCCCCACCCGGCTCGGCGCTCGTGGTCACCGCGCCTCTACCATGCAACGAGCGCGCTTGAAACCATATTCCCGCATCGGACACGTCCGATCTTAACCGATGCGGTCGCGATACTCAACAACTCCGTGCGGGGCAATACCGATGGGACCGCACCGTTCATGCCAGGGCGGCGCGCAAATGGGCGACGGACGTGGCTCGTAGCGCCACGCCCGTCACGGGGTCGGTTCGACTACGGGGGCGACGGTCAGCAGACCCACTCGCCGCGCCGCCCCACCGACCACATCCACCCGGCGGCGTTGGCGTTCGCCCACGGGTCGAAGATCGAGTAGGAGGCGTAGGGGGTGGTCCTCCAGGTGCCGGGCAGGAACTGGAAGAGGCCGGACGCGCCGGAGCTTCTGTTCACCGCGTTCGGGTCGTAGTTGGATTCGCACTTCGCCACCGCGAGCATCGCCGAAGGGGATTGGCCGTAGCGGTTGGCCGCTGCGGTGATGATCTCGGTGACCGAGCCGCCCGAACTCGTCGGCGCGGCGGCGGCGGGGGTTGGGGCAGGGGTCGGTGCCGGTGCCGGTGCGGCGCTCTGCGCGGCGCGCGGTGCCTCCCCGGCGTCGAGGAATTCGGCGGCGACCCAGCCCTGGCCGGAGCCCTTCGCCGTGACCTCCACCCAGGTCCGCCCATCGCCCGCTTGCGGATCGCCCACGACCTGCACGGTGGTGCCGTAGGGGAGCTGGGCGACAACGCCGTAGCCGACCCCCGGACCGCCGCGCAAGTTGAGGAGATTCGTCACGACAGTCGCGGTGCCGCGTGTTCCGGCGCTCCCGACCGACGAGGCGCTGCCCTGTGCCGCGCCGCCGATCGCGACGTACTCGGCATAGGCCCAGCCATCGACATTCTCATAGCGCACCGGATACCACCCCTCGGAGGCGTCCCCGGTGACGCTGACCGTCGCCCCGGCGGGCACGATCGTCAGGACCCGATACCCGAGGCCGGGACCGGAGCGTAGATTCACATCGTCGCTGATGGTTGCTGCGGAAGCGGCGAGGGCGCCGATCGGCGTGATCAGCATGGTAAGGAGCAGGAACAGCGCGATCCCGAGGCGTGGCCAGCCCGGACCGACGTGGCGCGTACTCTGGGTCAAGGAACTATCCTCCTGCGAGGCCGGAAACAGTCGCCTGGCTGCGAAGGAGGAGGGAATGGTGCATCTGCCGTGGGCATGAGCGGTCCATGATTGCGCGACACGACGCTGTGTCGCCCCCCTCCCTCTCTACAACTGGCGATCGATCCGCACACTCATCCGATCCAAGCCCCCGTGCGGATGGCGTACTCGCGGCGTGCTGGTGGTACACGGCGCGCGCGATCCAGGGACGACAACTCATCGCGCAAAGCAGCGGCCCGACGATACGTCGTCGTATCGCCCTGCTGGAACCCGAATGCTTACGCCGCGATGATTGCGTTGTGGTGCCGACGTATCCCCCTACGCACGGCAGGCGTAGCCTAGCAGAACACGGGTACGGTGTCAAACTTTTGCTCGTTGTGATGCCCAAATCGCCCGAATGAGGTAGACGATAATGCGAAGTGGGACTCCCACGGGCGTCCGTTCACGGAGCCCCGGTGGCTCCCGTCGCGTTGGTCGCGCACAGGGTCCTGTGTTAAAATGGGCGCATGGCAAGCCCGACGCCGTGCGTGATGCCGATTGAAGTTTTGAGCCATTAAACTTCAATACCTCGGGGGCTGCTATCCCGGTCTCATGGGATCGGGTGTGCGGCTACCCACCTGCGAAAGCAGGTTCAAAACTCCCCGGCACACGGCGGGGTGGGGTTTGTCCCTTTTTTGACACAACGACGCGAGGGAGCCGCCGCGCACGCGGCGGCTCCCCGTTTGTCAGCACGGTGATGCCGATGCTCCATCTCCTCCACGGTGCCGATGCGTTCCGCTCCGCCGCGCGCCTGCGCGAACTCCGCGCCGCGCGCGATCCCTCCGGCTTCAACGCCGTCTCGCTGGAGGCGCAGGAGGCGGGGATCGACGCCTTGCGCGCCGCCTGCGACGCCCTCTCCTTCTTCGGGGGCGGGCGCGTGGTGGAGGCGCGCGGGCTGCTGACCCGCTGGAAAGAGCGCAAAGGCGAAGGCGAGCGGGGCAAGGGAGGGACCGAATTCTTCGAGGCGCTGGCGGCCTACCTGCCGCAGCTGCCGCCAACCACCACGCTGCTCCTCTGGGAACCGGGCCTTTTCGAGCCGCCCGCGCCGCTGCGTCGCGCCCTGCAAGAACTCGGCACGGGCGCGGCGATCGAGCGCTTCGACCCGCCGCTCGGCCGACCATTGCGCGATTGGGCAATCGCGCGCGCCGCCGAGGCGGGCGCGAACCTCCGCCCCGACGCCGCCGAGGCGATGCTGGACGCCCTCTGCCCGCAAGGGTGGCACGAGGTGCCGCGCGGGCGCGACGCCGCCCTCCCCGATCTGCGCCGGATCGACACCGAGGTGCAGAAACTCGCCACCGCCGCGCTCAGCCGCGCGCCCGCCACGATCACGATCCGGCACGTCGTCGCGCTGACCGTCGGCGAGACGGAGACCAACGTCTTCCAACTCGTCGATGCCGCCGCCGCCGGGGACGCGCGCCGGGCGCTGGCCCTGCTGAAGGGGGCGCTGGCGGACGGGATCGCGCCCGAACTGGTCCTCTCCCTGCTGGCCTCGCGCTTCAGCTTGATCGCGCGGGTCCGCGCGGTCGGCGGCGGGCGCGCGGCGGAGGCGGCGGCGAGCCAGCTCGGCGTGACCCCGTACCGCGCGAAGGAGGCCGCGCGCCAGCTCGCCCAACTCGGCGAAGACCGCGTCGCGCCGTGCCTGCGGATCGTCCTCGAAGCGGACGAGGCGATCAAGACCGGGCGCGCACCGCGCAGCGACGACGCCCTCTATTGGGCCGTGATGGAACTCTGCCGCCTTGGGGAGCGCGTGCCGCTGATCCCTGTTGAGTAAGTCCTGACCGAATTCTTGTCGTGTTTGCTTCTAGCTGTTAGTTTGTGCATTCATCCTGTTCAGAAGCTGTATTGGGAAAATTGCGTGTTCTGACGTGCTTGTTATATGAGTTGTAGAAAAGTATATTGCTAATCTCGACTACCAAGTTGCCTTGTCAAGTTGACAGGATATGAGTGATGAACATGGTCGTTAGAAGAGCATATCAATTCATAGAAGGATATGAAGAATGAGCTTTGATCAGGTTCAGGCAACTCTACAGGCAGCGTTACATTCCGGTATACACATTGAGGCTCGGTCATTTGGTAGCTATCTTGGGACTCGACCTTCCATGTTTAGCGAATTTGTTTCCACTGAATCAACTATCTATCATCAGATGATTGAATTGCTAAAGCGTCATGAGCGATTGAATCTCTTTGATGGTGGGGCACTCATTATCGGAGGCACAGGTATGCGGGTAGAGTTGCCTCTCCTTGCTGACTGGTTGTTAATAGGCCCTTGTGCTAGTTCGCGCCCTTGACATGGCCTCCCCTTCCGGCTACAGGTGTACTGTCGAGGAACACCCGAGCCGGAAGGGGAGAGCCTGATGATAGCGGACTTCGAGGATTTCTGCTT
>JAABUN010004589.1_pt1 | contig 18531 bp, 19 predicted proteins | sample 5559311 | NCBI WGS metagenome assembly JAABUN01 (sample SAMN10711877, study PRJNA513370) | rock metagenome | isolation source: Antarctica rocks | place: Antarctica: Victoria Land, Siegfried Peak sud | reverse complement strand
GACCGGAGACCACAGTGGAACAGCCGGGCAGACCGGCCGGCCCAGCACGCCCAAATCACCACCACACCCGAAACGGCTCAACAACCACACGCGAACACCGCTACTCACGCTCACCGGTGGATCCGGGTTCAGCCGGCCGGCTCCGGTGCTGATCGGGTACGATCGGAGGTGTTCGAGACAGCGGACACCGCGTCTATACAAGCGATTAGGCTTTTCCCGCAACGTTCGGTAGCACCCAGAATCGCCCTGTGTGATTCCAGAGGCCAACGGTTCAAATCCCGCGCGCGCTACCCCGAAATGCTGGCGCTCACGCCCGGATATGTGCCTCGCGAGTCCGAGGGGTTCGTCGAGCCGGTGCGGGGTTGGGGACGAGCTGCGACGCGACTGGACCGGCTCACCGCGTCGGCGGAGCCACGGAAAGCTCGGCGAGCCTGATCAGACAGTGCTGGCGCAGCGGTTCCGGGAATCCTTGTGCCAGGCGATAGAACACCATGCGCCCGTCCTTGCGTCGGTTGACGAGCCCGGCCGTCCTGAGCATCCGCAGCCCATAACCGACCGCGTCCTCGGAGGCATCTAGCGCCAGGGCGAGATCACCGACGCAGAGTTCCTCGGCAGCGTCGAGCGCGAACAGCAGGCGCATGCGCGTGGGATCGGCGATGAGGGTGAGCACGCTGGTGACTCGCTCGGCGTCCGATGGCTCCGGGATGCGTCCTTTGGCGCGACTGACTGCCTCAGGGTCAACAGGGTGGGAGTGGTCGGTCATGAGCGTCCTCCATAAACACCCGTATGACGACACGGGTGTCGGGTATGTAGCGTAGGTCCCTGACCGGTGCCGAGCCAATGTCCACAGCGAAGGAGGTGGCCGGTGACTTCATTGCTGTTCCTCCTTGTCGCGTCCCTCGGCGCTGTGGTGGCCCTCCAGTTGCTGGCTCGCTGGACCGCCGTGTGGGCACGGCCCTTCGACGTCGAGCCATGGCTGTCGGGACATTCCCCGACCGAACACGCCCTTTCGAGGTACCACGCTCGCTGGTACACGGCCAGCGTGGTCTTCCTCGCCTTCGACGTCGAGATGCTGTTCATGTACCCGTGGGCGGTGGTCGTGGGACACCTCGGGCCTGGGGCCGTGGTGGAGATGTTCGGCTTCCTGCTGATGCTGTTGCTGGCCGTCGCCTGGGCACGTCGCGAGGGAACGTTCCGGTGGGCCTGATCGACGTCTTGACCAGGGCCGCAGGCTCGCGCGCCCACGTCCTCATCGCCGAGGCTCCCGGTGCCTTCCGCGAGCGGGTTGCCCTCGAGCGTGCACTCGACCGCCTCGGCTGGTGCGCCGCCGAGTCTGTGGCGGACGCTGACGTCCTGGCAGTTGTTGGTGAGCCCGGCGAGGCTTTCGCGGCCGTGGTCGAACACGTGTGGGCCCAGATGTCGGAGCCACGGGTGCGGTTCCACGTGCGCGCCGGGTCCGAGGCGGAGGTGCTCCTCGGCGAGACTCGCGAGCAGCTCCGCCGTGGTGCGCGGCGCCTCACCGGCCCTGACGTTCGTCGCGGCTTCACCCCCTCCGCCGAGGCCATGGCACAGGAGCACGGCGGTGACGGCGGACACGGCGACCACCACGACCACGACAGTGACGGCGGTGACGGTGGGCACGCCCACTCCGCGATGATGCCGGACGGGATCCCGCTGGCCGAGGGTGCCGAGGATCGCGACGGTCTGGAGATGGACGAGCTCCATCTCCCGCTGGGACCGGTGCTCGCGCACTGGCCCGCTGGCGTCGTTCTGCGGGTCACCCTGCACGGTGACGTCGTGGTCGATGCCGAGGTCGAGCAGCTCGCGTCGTCGAGAGCCGGCCAGCCGGACGACGCGATCGTGCGGGCGGCGCGCCTGCTCGACGCCGCCGGCTCGGTGCTGACGCTCGCCGGTCTGCCGGCCGAGTCCGCGCGAGCACGACGCTTGCGTGACCGTTGCCTCGACGGTGAGCTGGACGGCGGCCGCGAGGTGGCCGGGCTCGGCGACCGCGTCGGTCGACAGCGGGTGTTGCGCTGGGTCCTAGGCGGAATCGCGGTCGAGGGCAGTCATGGTGGTTCCGAAGAACTGCACGACCGACTCACGGGTCTGCTTGAACGCGCGCGGGCCGAGCTCGACGGGGAGGCGACGCCACACGTGACGCTAGGTGGCCCAGCGCTTCCCACGCTCGTCCAGGGGATGGAGCTGGCCGCGGTCAGGCTGTGGCTGGCCGCGCTGATGCCGGACCTCGCCGAGCACGCGCTGTCGGAGGAGGCGGATGGCTGACTCCTTGTCCCTGGTCTACGCCGTGCCGGTGATGGTGGGCCTCGCGGCGGTCACCCTGTCGGTGGCCGGCCTGTCCGCGATTCTCGAGGCCCGCGATGCTGGCCTGCCGGTCCGATCGGGCCTGACGGTCCCGCTCCGCGAGACGGCCCGTCTGTTGCGCCAGCGCCCGCGCCGCACGGTGTCGGCCGACCGGCTGCTGTGGCGGTCCGCCTCGTCCGCGGTCATCCCGCTGGCCGCCCTGATCGTGGCCTTCGTGCCCATGGGCGCCCACGCCCTGGTGGACCACCCGCTCGGGGTGGTGTGGGTCAACGCGCTCGACGTGGTGGCCTGGGCGGTGATGTGGCTCCTCGGCTGGGGAGCGAACTCCGTCACGGGGCTGGTGGGCGGCTACCGGTTCCTGGCACTCGCGCTGGGCTACGAGCTCCCGCTGATGTTCGCGCTCACCGCCCCGGCAATCGCGGCGGGGAGTCTGGATCTGGCGGAGATCTCCGCAGCCCAGGAAGGGCTGTGGTTCGTGGTGTGGGCGCCGGTGGCGTTCGCGGCGTACTGCTGGGGAGTGCTGGGGTTCTCGGTCCGGCCACCGATGGACCCGGGTGCCGGCACGGACATCAACGGCGGGATCCTCGCGGAACTGGCCGGGGTGGACCGCTTGTTGGTGCTGGCAGGCCGCTACGCCCTGCTGGTCGCGGGCTCGGCGGCGGCGGTTCCGCTGTTCCTCGGCGGGGGCGACGGCCCGCTGCTCGCCGGTTGGGTGTGGGTGCTGATCAAGACCAGCGTCCTGAGCGGTCTGCTCCTGCTCCCAGGACGCAAAATCCCGACCCTGAGACCCGACAAGCTCCTCGAGCTCGGCTGGGTGGTCGTGCTGCCTCTCGTGGTCGCGCAGGACCTGGTCGTCTCCGTCATCGCTGTTGCCACCAACTGAGTCCATCCGTCCGAGAGGAGATCCGATGAACGCGACCCTCGTCGACGTGGGGTTCTGGCTGTGCGCCGTCGTGTCCGTGGCGGCGGGTGCGCTGGTCTTCTACGTCGACTCGATGGCCCGGGCCACGTACGCGTTGGCGGTGTCCTTCGTCGCCGTCGGAGTGGCCCTGCTGCTGATGGGCCAGGCCTACATGGGCGTGATCGTGATCTTGATGATGGTCATGGAGATGGCGGTGATGGCGGTCTACATGGTCATGTTCATGGGGATGAATCCGGCACTGATGCCGATGAGCATGGTCCACTCGCACCGCTCCTCGATTGCAGCCGGAGTCGGGACGTTCCTGCTCCTGGGCGCCGGTGCGGTGCTCGTGCCGTGGCCGACCCGGCGTGGGGCACCCTCCGGCGACGTCACGAGGGCGCTGGGGGAGGCGATCATGGAGGCGCACATGATCGTGATGATCGCCATGGGACCCGTCATGGTCGCCACGATCGTGGCCGGCGTCGTCCTGTCCTCGCACCGCACCCGCTACGACCGGCTCGGCGACGACCTCGACCGCCGCCCGGCCGACGACCCGCAGCCGGGGGGTGTCGGTCGATGACGCTGGAGACCGTGCTGCTTGTGGCCGCCGCGCTGATCGCGGTCGGGGTGTACGGCGCGCTCTCGCAACAAGTTGTCGTGATGGTGATGATGGGCCTGGAGCTGATGATCAACGGCGTCATCCTGGCAGCGGGCGGTTTGTGGTGGTTCCTGGCGCCGGACCCGTCCGGGCAAGTGCTGCTGCTCGTGGTGATTGCGGCCATGACCGTGGAGATGGCGATGGGCTTCGCCGTCGCCACCCTGCTGCACCGTCAGGCCGGGCACGACATGACCGACATGGCCGCGGAGCTGCACGGCTGATGCTCGACCCCACTCTCGTTGCTCTCGTGGCGGTGCCGGCCGTCGCCGGAGCACTGCTACTGCTTGTTGGGACGGCGGCCGACCGGATCGCTACCCCGGTCGGGGTCGGCTTGGCCGCGCTGGTGGCGGTAGCGGCGTTCCCGCCCTCCTTCCCCGCGGCATCGCGGCCCTCGGTGGCCACGCCCTTCATGGTGGGCTCTGAGCTGGGCCTGGGCGTGGACGGTCTGGCCGCGCTGGTGCTGCCGACGGTAGCGGTCGTGTCGGCGCTGGTGCTGCTGGCCGCGAGCGGCACCCCTGAGCTGCGCACCGCGCGGTTCCACGGGCTGATGCTCCTCTTCGTGGCAGCGGCGCTGATGACGGTCCTGGCCACGACGCTTCCCACGTTGTTGATGGCGTGGGAGGTGATGGGAGCGACCTCGTTCGCGCTGATCGGCTACCACTGGCGTGACCAGGAGACGGTCAGCTCGGGCACGACGGCGTTCCTGACCACCCGGACCGCGGACCTCGGGCTCTACGTGGCCGCCGGTGCCGCGCTGGCCGGGGGAACGGGCCTCGGGCTCAGCTCCCTTCCGGACGCGTCTGGGAACTGGCGCGACGTCGTAGCCGCCGGGTTGGTGGTGGCCGGGCTCGGCAAGGCGGCCCAGCTGCCGTTCTCGTTCTGGCTATCGCGCGCCATGCATGGCCCCAGCCCGGTGAGCGCGCTGTTGCACTCCGCCGCGATGGTCGCGATGGGGGGTTACCTGTTGCTGCGGGTGGCCCCGACCCTGGCGGCGACCGGTTGGGCCGACATGGCGACGGCCTGGGTGGGCGTCATCACCGCCGCGCTGCTCGGGCTGGTCGCGCTCGCCCAGAGTGACCTCAAGCAGCTCCTGGCCGCCTCGACCGCTGCCCAGCTGGGCTTCGTCGTGCTGGCCGCCGGGGTCGGTGCGACCTCGGCGGGCGCCACCCACCTGGTCGCCCACGCGGCCGTCAAGGCTGGGCTGTTTCTTGCCGCCGGGATCTGGCTCGAGGCGCTGGGCACCAAACGTCTGGCCTCCCTCACTGGGGCGGCCCGGCTCTGGCCCGTGGTCGGTGCGTGCGCCGCGGCGGGCCTGCTCTCCCTCGCCGGGCTGCCTCCGCTGGCCCTGTGGGCGACGAAGGACTCCGTGCTCGCTGCCGCCGCGGAGCAATCATCCGCGCTCTACGTGGCCGGGCTGCTCGGGGCGGCGCTGGCGGCCGCGTACGCGACCAAGGCGCTGGTCGTGCTGACCCGCAGCCTCCCCGACAACGCGGAGTCGCGGTGGGACGACGAACGCGACGGCACCCGGCAGGCGCCGACGACCGCGTGGCTCCCACTCCTCCCGCTGGCGGCAGGAGCCCTCATCCTGGGTGTGCTCGCGCTCCCGCCGCTGTTCGCGACAGTGCACGAGCTCGTGGGCGGTGCCGCCCCGGAGCCTAGCCCTCTCGAGTTGGTGACTTCCGCACTGGTCGCGGTCGTGATCATCGTCGGGACGGTGGCGGTGATGCGGGGCGCCGTGATCCGGCGGCTCACCTGGCCTCGGGCGCTCACGGACTGGCTGTTCCTCGAGCAGTTCGCGCACCGCGCCGTGGTCCGGCCGGTGGAGGTGCTCGCGCACCGGCTTGCCCACCTCGACGACGCCGTGCTGGACCGTGGCGTCGAGGCGACCGCGCGCGGCACGGTGCGCCTGACCCGCATCGCAGCGCTTGTCGACGACCGCGTCATCGACGGCGGGGTCGGTGCGGTCGTAGCCGGCGTACGACGCCTGGGTGGTCTGGCCCGGAGACCGCAGACCGGGCAGCTGCACCAGTACTACCTCCAAGCACTGGCCGTGCTGGCCGTCGTCCTCGTCGTCCTCGTCTCGTGAGGTGAACGTGCTCTCTGTCCTGGTCTTCCTTCCACTCGCAGCTGCTGCTGGACTGCTGGTCCCTGGGATCGGCGACCGCGTTGCACGCGGCGTGTTCGTCGCGGTCACGGCAGTCGAGTTGGCGCTCGCCGCCCTGGCGTGGGCGAGGTACGAGACGCCCGCGAGGGAGGAGTTGGCGCTGGAGGAACAGGCCCGCTGGATCCCAGGAGTGGGGTCGAGCTACCACGTCGGCGTCGACGGGCTGTCCCTGCCTCTGGTGGCGATGACAACAGTCGTGTTCCTGGCCTGCGCGGTCTTTGCGCTCCGCGAGCAGCACAGGCCTCGGTTGCAGGCGGCGCTGTTCCTGTTCCTGGAGGCGGTGTGCCTGGGATTGTTTGTGTCAGCGGACCTGATCCTGTTCTTCGTCTTCTTCGACCTCTCGATCGTGGCCATGTACTTCTCGATCAGCGGGTGGGGTCACGGGAACGCCGCGCGTTCGGCGCTGAAGTTCTTCCTCTACACCTTTCTCGGTTCGCTGGCCCTGTTGTTGGGCTTCGTCGGCCTGTACGTCGCCTCCGACCCGCACACCTTCGACATGGTCGAGCTCGTCGCCCACCCGCCGCTCCAGGGGCACGGTGTGGTGGGCGGGCTGGTCCTAGCGGCGCTGCTGGTCGGGCTGGCCGTGAAAACCCCGACCTTCCCGTTCCACACGTGGCTTCCCCCCGCGCACAGTGACGCCCCCGCGATTGGCTCCGCCGTCCTGGCGGGTGTACTGCTGAAAATGGGGACCTACGGCTTCGTCCGGATCGCGATGCCGATGCTGCCCGACGCCTGGCGGGCCTGGGCGTGGGTCGTGATCGCGGTCGGGATCGTCTCGGTGCTCTGGGGGGCGCTGGTGGCGTTCGCGCAGACCGACCTGAAGCGGATGATCGCCTACACCTCGGTCAACCACATGGGCTACGTCGTCCTCGCTGTCGGTGCCGCCGGGGTGCTGTCCGACGGCGCGGACGAGGGACGCCGGATAGCGGTGACCGGCGCGGTCACGCAGATGGTCAGTCACGGACTGCTCACCGCGGCGCTGTTCCTGTTGGCCGGCAGCATGTTCGAACGGACGGGGGACTACGCCCTGGACGGTTACGGGGGACTGGCGCAGACCGCTCCGCGCTACGCGACCCTCTTCACCGTGGCTGCGTTCGGGTCCCTGGGGCTGCCGGCGTTGTCGGGGTTCATCGCGGAGTTCCAAATCTTCGCCGGCAGTATCGCCACGGTGCCCGTCACCGCGGTCGCGGTGCTCGGGATCCTGATCACGGCGGCCCTGTTCCTGCGGGCACTTCAGCGGCTGTTCACCGGCCCGACGGTAGGCCTCTCAGTCGGCTTCTCCGACGTCACGACGAGGGAGTGGGCACCGGTCGCGCTGCTGCTCGGCATCTCGGTGTTCATCGGGGTGCTGCCGCGCACGCTGCTCGACGTGATCGAGCCTGGCGCCACGATGCTCGCGCACCTCGTGGGGCGGTGAGCGGCGCGATGGGTGCTGACCTCGTGGCCCTGCTGCCCGAAGCGCTGCTCTTCCTGGGTGGGATGGTCACGCTCGTCGGCGGGTCGTTCACCCCACGGACGCGCCAGTGGCGGATGAGCCTCGTGGCGGCTGCCGCCACGGCGGCCAGCCTCATCGCGGGCCTCGTGGCGTGGGCCGGTGACCCCCGGACTGCCTTCTCCGAAACGTTCACCGTCGATGGCTCGACCGGTGCGGCTCGGGTGACGGTGACCGTGTCGCTGCTGCTAATCCTGCTGATCGCGTCGGGGGAGGTCCGCGACCATCCCCGGGAGAGCGAGACCTACAGCCTGCTGCTCTTCGGTGCAGCCGGCGCCCTCCTGCTCGCCGGATGCACCGACCTGGCCCTGCTGGTCGTGGCGTTCCTGCTCTCGAGCATCCCGCTCTACGGGCTCGTGGGGATCGTCGCCCGTCCGGATTCGCCCGAGGCGGCACTGAAGACCTACCTGTTCGGCGCCCTGTTCGGCATCCTGTTGATGCTGGGCGCCGTCCTGCTTTACGGACTCGCCGGCCACGCCGGCTACTCGGCGCTCGGAGTCGAACTCCCCGGCGCTCCCTCGCCGGCGGTCGGAGCCGGCGGGCTCCTGGTGTTGAGCGGTCTGCTGTTCAAGGCGGGTGGCGTCCCGGGCCACTTCTGGGTGCCGGACGCCACCCAGGGCGCATCCGTGACCGCGGCGGCCTTCCTCACGACCGTGCCCAAGATCGGGGGGCTGGTCGCGATCACCCGCCTGGTCGCGGTCCTCCCGGGGGAGGTGCGCTGGGCCACGGTGCTGGGGGTCCTCGCGGTGGCCAGCATGACCATCGGCAACCTAGCGGCCCTCGCCCAGACCGACGTACGCCGGCTCCTGGGCTGGTCGACCGTCAGCCAGGTGGGCTACCTCCTCGCCGCTGCCGCCGTGACCAGGATCATCGACCAGGGCCAGCCTGCCCTGCTGTTCTTCCTGGCCGGCTACGCACTTACGAACCTGGCCGCGTTCGCGGTCGCCGCCGCAGAGCCCGATCGACGCTCACTCGAGGAGTGGGCGGGCTTCGCATCCACGCGCCCGGGCCTCACCGCAGCCCTCGTGGTGGCCCTGCTCGGACTCGTCGGGACGCCCCCGACAGCGGTCTTCATCGGCAAGCTCACGACGCTGGGGGCGACCTGGGACGCGGGCCTAGCGTGGCTTGCGGTCGCGGTTGCCGTCAACACGGTGGTCAGCCTCTTCTATTACCTGCGCTGGATCCGGGCAGGCCTTCGTCCGGTCCCTCGGCCCGGCGAGGGCGTAGCGACCGCCGCCGGTGGACGAGGCGCGCGCACCGCGGCACTCGTCGCGGCGGCGGCCACCATCGTGCTGGGACTGGCGGCCGGGCCGCTCTGGCCTATGCTCGGCCGACGGTGAATACCTGCCCGCAACCCGGGGATCGCGGGCACGGCAACCTCCAGCGACGACCGGTGACCCGGCAACCACTGCGGGGACAGGATGAGGTCATGAGAGCACTCACGGTCGTCCCGGGTCGCAAAGGCTCCCTGTCCCTCGACGAGGTTGAAGGGCCGGACCCGGAACAGGGAACGATCCTCGCCGAGGGATTAGCGGTGGGGGTGTGCGGCACGGATCGGGAGATCGTGGCGGGTGACTACGGCTGGGCTCCTGAGGGCGAGGAGCGCTTGGTCATCGGGCACGAGTCCCTCGGGAGGGTCCGCGAGGCGCCCACGTCGTCGGGCTTCGCCGTGGGTGACCTGATCGTCGGGGTGGTCCGTCGTCCTGATCCGGTGCCGTGCGGGGCTTGCGCTCGTGGCCTGTTCGACATGTGTCGCAATGGTCGCTACACGGAGCGGGGGATCAAGGAGATCCACGGGTACGCGAGCGAGCTGTGGCGGGTCGAGCCCGAGTACGCCGTGAAGTTACAGCCAGCCCTCGATCGGGTCGGGGTCCTGATGGAGCCCACCACGGTGGTCACCAAGGCTTGGGAGCAGGTGGAGAAGGTCGGAGCGCGGTCCTGGTTCGAACCCAAGACCGTGCTGATCACCGGCGCCGGTCCGATCGGGCTGCTGGCCGCGATGCTCGGGGTCCAGGGCGACCTCGATGTGCACGTGCTCGATCAGGTCACCAGTGGACCCAAGCCCGACCTGGTCGCCGACCTCGGCGCGACGTACCACCACGGCGGGATCGAGGAGGCAGCATCAGCGCTGGACCCGGACATCCTCATCGAGGCGACCGGGGTGGGTGGGCTTGTGTTCGGTGCGATGCGGGCGACCGCGTCGTACGGCGTCGTGTGCCTGACTGGCGTGTCGCCCAAGGGTCGGAGCCTGAGCGTCGAGGCCGGGAGCATCAATCGGGAGATCGTGCTCGAGAATGACGCGATCATTGGTTCGGTCAACGCCAACCTCGGCCACTATCGCGACGCGGCCGCGTCCCTGGCCCGGGCCGACATGCGGTGGCTGGAGAGCCTCGTGTCGCGGCGTGTCCCGCTGACCGACTTTGCGGCCGCCTTCACCGCCCAGGAGGACGACGTGAAGGTCGTGATCGCCTTGGGCGACCCGGAGGCGTCCGCGGCTGATCGCGGCTCGCCGCCGTACCGCTCTGGCTGATTCTCGGGTGGCATGTGGCGGACGCGCGAACCGCAGGACCCTTGGTCCAGTCCGATGGCCAGGACAAGTCCGAGCGCCGTGGCGATCCCCGTGGTGTAGCTGTCCTCCTTGAATGCTTTGGGGAACACTTCGGTGGCAAGGGAGGCCGCGAAGGCGCCCCCGGCGACGCATCGGATCAATCCGAGCGCCGCGTCGGGAACGCCGGCGAACAGGAGATTTCCGGCCAGCGCCGCGGCGGAGAGCAGCGCGGCGGTTGCGGTCCACAGGCCGAGGACCTTGAGCTTCGAGCGTCCGTTGGCCATCTGCTGGGCGCCTCCGGCGGCCTCGGGGAGGTTGGAGAGGAAGATCGAACCGGACAGTGAGGCCACCTGGAGTGGTCCCGCGCCGATGAGCGCGACCCCGAGGGCCAGGTTCTCCGGGATGCCGTCCAGGGTGATAGCGGCGAGGAGCCCGCCGCCCGCTGTCCGAGCCGAACTTGTGCTTGACGAGTCGGTCGAGCCCTGAAAAGGCTCCGGCGCCGGCAAGGACGCAGGCGCCGACCGCCCACAGGGGTGCGACGTCGGTAGCGGGATCGATCAACTCGAGGACAGCGGACACCATCAAGGCCCCGCCGGTGAGCGCGACGATGAAACCTTCGAGTTCGGCAGGCAGGGTGCCGTAGACACCCCAGGCAGCACCCGCGACGAAGCGCGGCAGAGACCACCACGACGACCACAATGGTCAGGAACACAGCGGTCCTTCTTCCGGACCGGCCGGACGGCCCGTCAACCGCACGAGCAAAGCACATGCGGGCGTATTCACGGTTCTGCAGGTAGGCAGCGCACATCCGAACAGTCGATGCTCACCATCGTTTCGCGAGTCGTAAGACTGTGTCGCGACAGCGGATGTCCATCCGCCTGCCCCAGCCCCTGCCCCTGCGAAGGTGAACCCAGAAGACGAGCAACGCCCCTGCGACGAGCAAGTCCATGCCTCCCGGGGCGAGATCGGAGACGGTGTCGTCGTATCCGACGTGCGTGCTGTGGGGGAGACTGCTTCTCGACCCGATCGAAGAGCTCCTCGACCGTGGCCGGGCCGCGTCCGACAAAGGTCATGAGCGGCACCAGGGACGAACGGGGCAGCGCCCTGGGCGTTGAGCCAGATCAGTGCGAAAGCGGCTGACTAGAGTGGTCGCTCGGAGTCAGTCGGCGACGGGTCGGGCCGCCCTCGCGGTACCGCTCTGGTGGCTGGTCGTGATCTTCCTGAGCCTCATCAGGCTCGGTCGCAGCTTGCTGAAGCCGAACGAGAGGAGAGTCCTTGTTCTTCGATAACGTCTCCGGCCTGGTACGCGTCCTGGTAGTGGGTACCTTGGCATATGTCTGGCTGATCGCCGTGTTGCGCTGCAGTGGAAAGCGGACTCTGTCCCAGCTGAACGCGTTCGACTTCATCGTGACGGTCGCGCTCGGGTCCACGTTGGCGACGGTGGCTCTGAGCAGCTCTGTCGCATGGTCGGAGGGGGCACTGGCTCTCGGCCTGTTGGCTGCCCTTCAGTTCGTGGTGGCGTGGTCCTCGGTCCGGGTGCCATGGGTGCGGAGCGCGGTGACGTCCGCGCCGACCGTGTTGCTCCGCGACGGGCAACCCGACCTGGCGGCGATGGCCCGCCAACGGATCACCGAGGAGAGCTTGCGACAGGCGGTGCGTAGCGCTGGAATCGGAGGGCTTGAGCTGGTTGCAGCGGTGGTCTTGGAGTGCAACGGCACGATCAGCGTCATCTCCACCAGCCAGCTCGGCAGCGGGTCGATCATCACGGGGGCGGCGGCACGTGCCTAGCCGTCCGGTGCCGTTGCACGGCGCTCCTCTGCCGGGACGAGACGCCCCATGATGACCTGGCTGGCCAATACTCGCGACACCTTCAAGACCCAGTTGTGGCCGATTCCCACGATCGCGGTGGTGGTTGCGCTGCTGCTCGGGTTTGGGTTGCCTGAGCTGGACTCTGCAGTCAGCGGACATCTGTCGGGGCGGGCGAGCGGGGTGCTCTTCGGAGGTGATGCCGACGCGGCCCGTTCGCTGTTGGGTGCGATCGCCTCCTCGCTGATCACGGTGACCGCGTTGACCTTCTCGCTGACAGTGGTGACCCTCCAGCTGGCCAGCAGCCAGTTCTCCCCGAGGCTGCTGCGGACCTTCACCAGCGACCAGTTCGTACAGGCCACGCTGGCGTTGTTCCTGGCGACCTTCACCTATGCGCTGACCGTGCTGCGCGCGGTGCGTAGTGCTGGCGACAGCGGGCAGGCCGAGTTCGTCCCGAAGTTTGCGGTCACCCTGGCCTTCTTGTTGGCTGTAGCCAGTGTGCTGGGGCTGGTGCTGTTTCTGGCTCATCTCACCGCGCAGATTCGACCCGAGACGATGCTGCGCAATGTGCATCGCGATGCCTCGGAAACGATGCGCGCGGTGCTCCCCGAGCGTAACCGCGCCGACGGCGACCAACCGACCGGGCCGCGACCGCCCCTCGATGCCGTGCAGCTGCTCGCCCACGACGACGGCGGCTTCCTGACCTGGATCGAGCAGAGCGATCTCGTTGAGGTCGCCGAGGACGAGGATGCTCTGCTGAGCCTCGACGTCTACCCGGGTAGCTTCTTGGTCAAAGGCACGCCCGTGGGGGCCGCGTGGCCGGACTCGGGTGGCCGCTTCGACAAGGAAACGGCCAACCGGGTCGCCGACAGGGTCGCCGGATGCCTGCACACGGGCTTCGAGCGGACCGCCTCCCAGGACGTCGGCTACGGGCTGCGCCAGCTCGCCGACGTGGCGAACAAGGCCCTCTCGCCGGGCATCAACGACCCGACCACCGCCATCCACGCCTTGGGCCACATCTCGGCCTTCCTGTGTGACCTGACCGATCACGACCTCGGCGCACAGCTGCTGCGCGACGGGGACGACCGGGTCCGAGTCACCCTGCACCGTCCCGACTTCGCCGCCTACGTTGACCTGGGAATCTCCCAGCCGCGCCGCTACGGCGCGGCAGATCCTCAGGTGATGGAGAAGATCTTCCAGGTCCTGCTCGACCTCAGTCACCGGGCGGCACCCGGGCAGAGGGCGGTGGTCCGCGACCAGCTCGAGCGGCTGCGCGGCACCGTGGAGGCACAGTCCTTCGACTCCGCTGAGCGGACCGCGCTGACCGAGCTCGGCCAGCGGATCGAACAGCACCTGCGCGGCCCCCTCGACTAGGGCTGAGCCTGGGGAGACGGGCACGATCGCAGCGCCCTCATGGTTGTTCTCGCCGCCGACGAGGCCGACCTCTGTGAAAGTGTGGCGCCGCGACCCGACCCGTGGACAACTCAATGACGAAGGCGGCATCACATGGACGAAGTCGCTTTGATCGGCGTACTGATGGGTGGGGTCGTGCTGCTCACGCCTGCGGCCGACTGGTTGCGCATCCCGCAGCCGGTCCTGCTGACCATCTTCGGTCTCGCGGTCGCCCTCGTCCCGTTCTCGCCGGAGCTCGAGCTCGACCCCGAGCTGATCCTGCCCGTCGTGCTCCCACCGCTGCTGTTCGCCGCGACCCAGCGCGCGACGGCGCGTGAGTTCCGTGATCACGCTGGCGCGGTCTTCTTCCTGGCCGTGGGCCTGACCCTGGCCACGGTGGGCGCGGTCGGCGTCGTGGCCCACCAGCTCGGCCTGTCCTGGTGGACCGCCCTCATGCTGGGCGCGATGGTGTCCCCGCCGGATCCGGTGGCGGCCACCGCCGTGGCCCGGCGGCTGCGGCTCCCGCACCGCTTGGTGACCATCCTCGAGGGTGAGGGGATGTTCAACGATGCGACGGCCCTCGTGGCGTTCAAGGTCACCCTGGCGGCGGTCGTGACGGGGAACGTGTCGGGACCCGAGATCGGTGGCGCCCTGGTGCTGGCTGTGCTCGTCGGGTGCCTCCTCGGGGTGCTGCTGGGCGTCGCCACCAAGGCGGTCCTCTCCGTGGTCCACGACGGTTACGCGGAGACGACGCTGACCGTGCTGGCGCCGTTCCTGGCCTACGTCGCCGCTGAGCGCCTGGACGGATCCGGTGTGCTCGCCGTCCTGGCGCTCGGCCTCTACCTGCGGACCTACGGCCACGCCGCCACAACGTCGCAGGGCTGGTTGCTCGGGCGCGGGGTGTGGTCCTACGCCGACTTCCTGATCACCAGCCTTGTGTTCGCGATCCTGGGCTACGAGCTGGTGAAGGTCATCGGTCGCACCCAGGTGAGCCAGCACGCAGTCGTACTGGCCGCCCTGGTCGTGGCCACCCTGGTCGTGCTCCGTGCCGCGTGGGTGTTCGCCGGTGCCGGGTTGGCGCACCGGCGCTCCCGGCGTCGGGAGGAGCCGTTGCCGCAGGGGTGGCGCGAGTCTGCCGTCGTCTCGTGGGCCGGCATGCGCGGCGTGGTCACGGTGGCGGCGACGCTGGCGTTGCCCGAGGTAGTCGACGGTGGCGGTCCCTTCCCGGACCGGGACCAGGTCGTCGTCGTGGCCCTGGCGGTCGTCCTGGTGACGCTGGTGCTCCAGGGGCTCACGCTGGCGCCGCTGACGCGCCGGCTCGGGGTCGGTCGCGACGACGACGATGCGGTCGAGGTCACCGAGCTTCGCCAGCGGGCGGCGCAGGCCGCGCTCGACCACCTCTGCCGAGACAACCCGAGCGGGGCGTTCGAGGAGGTCTCGCGAGCGGCCACGCTCCAGTACGAGGGCTACCTCGCCGCGCAGGTGGCCATGGCAGAGGCACGAGCGCAGGGTGACCGGGACGGTGCGGGCCGGGACCAACTCCGCGGACTGCTGGGCCAGGCCACCAACGTCGAGCGGGCACTCGTGCTCGAGGCCCGACGCCGGGGCGAGGTGAGTCCCGCCAGCGCGGACGAAGTGCTGCGTGACATCGAAAGCCGCGCGCTGCGCGACTTCTGATGGCTGGCTTCGCCACAGCTCATGCGAGGACCGAATCCTGCAAGGCGACGTAGCCCATGAGACGGCGATGGGGCGGGGCCCCACCACCAGCCCGCACTTGGTGAAGGTCCAGAAGCTGACCGGATGACCGTTGGTAGCTGCGATGCCCATCACGGCGACGTTGCGCTGGCACCCCACGGCCCGTCGCATCCCCATCGAGGTCGGCCCCCAGGGCGAGCGACCACCAGGCCGCGTCGGCCCCCCGGGGGCGCCGTTGCCGGCGTGGACCAGGTCGCCGACCGGGGGCGCCATCGTGGCGACGTACGGAATGTTGTCGACGATCCCAGAGAGCACCCCTGAGGCGCCAAGCAAGACGCTCGACGCGAGGAAGTAGTGACCGTCCACGGCCTCGGTGGCGCGCGTCGCCAGCGGCCCCACCACCCCGACCTCGACGAGAGCCCCACCATCACGAAGAGCCCCATGAAAACACGAGGGTCGGCCACTCGACGTCGGCGACGGCATCGGAGATGACCAGGTCGGAGACGGCCAGCAGGGCTCCCGCACCCAGCAGGGCGACCAGCGATGGCTCGAGGCCGGTCAACGAGTGGCTGACGAACCCGACGAGGACGCCGGCCAGGACGAGCCCCGACTTGGCGAGGAGCCGGGCGTCGTTGATGGCCAGGTTGACCACGAAGTCGTTGAAGGTCAGCCCGGACTTCGAGGCGATGATGATGTTCGGCGGGTCCCCGATCAACGTGGCGGTGCCGCCGATGTTCGAAGCCATCACCTCGGCGATGAGGAACGGGACCGGGTCTGCGTCGATCTGGTCACACACCAGCAGCGTGACAGGTGCGACGAGCAGGACGGGCGTGACGTTGTCGAGCAGCGCCGACGCCACGGCCGTCAGCACCACCAGCATGGCCATGATCAGGAGGGGTCGCCCACGGGCCCGCTTGCGCCCCAGATGGCGAGGAACTCGAAGACGCCGGTCTGTCGCAGCACACCGACGATCACCATCATGCCCAGCAGCAGGAAGATGACGTTCCAGTCGACCCCCGTGCGCTCGCTGAAGAAGGCAACTCGCGCGTCCACGACGCCTAGCAGCACCATGCCGGCCGCCCCACCGAGCGCCGCGGCCACCCGGTGGATGCGCTCGGTCGCGATCAACACGTACGCCGCGACGAACACGACGACGACGAGCACCGTGGTCATCAGGTGGTGGGTGCCGTGGGGAAGAGGACCTCGAAGAGGCGACTGAGCGTGACCGCGCCGAGCATCTGGCCGTCGTCGTCCACGACCGCGACGACCGGGCTGTGCATCCGGGTCATCACGGCCGCCACCTCCAGCGTCGTCGCGTCGGGATCGACCACGGGCAGCTCGGTCCGGTCCTGGCTGCGGGGGAGGAGGTCCTGCACGGTCTTGTTCGACAGCTTGGTCAGCAGCTCGTCGGACCCGCGTTCGTCGTACACGCGGGCCAGCGCTGGATCGGCCTGCACGTAGGAGGGGATCATGAACCTGAGCACTTGGGTTCCCGGCAGCACCGCGTGCGGTCGGCCGTCTCCGTCGCAGACGATCAACCCGGGGTGGCGCTGGTCGGGCATGGTGCGGGCTGCCGTCAGCGCGTCCGTGGTGAGACTGACGACCGGGAACCACTCGGCGAGCTCGCGGGCTCGCATCACTCAACACCCATGCGATGTCGCAGGCTGGTGGTGGTGTCCTGGTTCTGACGGTCCGTCATCGCACCTCCTGGTTGGTCCCGCGAGTGCATCGGTCCGGTCACGAAGCACCCGTCCTGATCGTGCACCATGCACCGGTCCCGCTCTCAGGCCAGGGGTCGGCGGGCGAAGAAGTTCATCGCGACGAACGACAACACGATCGTGTTGTCCTGGTTAACGGCCTCGACGGAGGAGTGCACCAACCCTCGGTCCGGCTTGGAGCGAGACACCCGCGCCTCGCTGACGGTGACCCGGATGCTCAGGCGATCGCCGGGACGCACCGGTCGCGGCCAGCGGATCTCGTCGAGACCTGGCGACGCCAGGCTGGCCACCTGCGAGACGTAGTGGTCGACGTAGAGACGCATGCACGCGGCGAGGGTGTGGATGCCACTGGCGATCAGGCCGCCGAACGGGCCGGTCGCCGACTCTGAGGGGTCGGTATGGATGACCTGGGGGTCGTAGTCGTGGGCGAACGCGATGATCTCCTGCTGGCTCAGGCGCGTGTGACCGAACTCGAAGGCGGATCCGGGGACATAGTCCTCGAACCACCGGTCGGTGGTCGGCGATGGGAGATCGAGGTCGCCGACCGGCCCGGTCATGCCCTGGCCTCGTCGCCGAACTTTTCCTCGAACATGGCGATCCCGCCCGGGAGGAACTCCCAGGACTCCGTGAGGGTCGTCCCCGTCTCGGCGGGGCGAGCATGAAGCCCCATCGGACGAAGCTGCCGCCCACGACCCAGGCGAACTCGTGTCCGCGTTCGGCTGCCACCACCACCGAGCGGGTCTCCCAGGTCCGCTGCGGGAGCTCGTTGCGCCCGGTGAACCAGGCGCCGACCCGACCCGCCTCGGCCCCGTCCCACCAGCACGACGTGCACACCGGGCTCCACTCCCCGGTGCGGGCGATGTCGGAGACAGGTCGTAGAGCGACTCGGCCGACGCGTGGACGCTGATGGCTCCTCGTGGCGGCGAAGACCCGGCTCGCTCATGTTTGCAGGCGTCACGGGCGGGGTCACTTCTTCTGGCGCCGGCTGCCGCCGTGCCAGTCCTCCTGCTTGCCGGCCGTCTCGGGGTCGCCGCCCAGCGCGGCCAACTGGGGCTGCTCGCGCAGGCTGCGCTTGAGCTCGGCGAAACCGGGGAACCGGGCCAGCCCGACCACGTGGTCCCACAGCTCGGCCGCCGACTCCTCGCGTGGCAGCCGGCTGATCACGGGCCCGAAGAAGGCGACGCCGGCCGGCGGCTCGAAGTGGATGATGGGCGTGCCCACGTCCTTGCCGGTCAACGCGAGCGCCTCGTCGGTCTCCTTCCGGATCTCGTCGTCCCACGACGCGTCGTCGACGGCTTGCGCCAGTTCGAGCGGCAGTCCGGCCTGGGCGAGGATCGGCTCCGCGAACTCGACTGTCCCGCGCCGCTCTCGCACCTCGCCCTCGGTGCGCTGGTCATCGGGGTCGACGGCGGTGTCGAAGATGTGGGCCCCGAAGGCGGCGTACAGCGGCGCCATCGCCTCACTTCCGTGCTCCGCCCGGGCGCGTGCGGCCACCCGCAGCAGCCGGAGTCCCGCGGTGTGGCCGGCTTCGTACTCGGGTGGGAAGTGGGCGTCGTAGTCGACCTCGGCGTTGATCAGCCGCAGCGAGATGAACCGCCAGTCCACGGTGTAGTCGCGCTGGTCCTGCACCTGTCGCACCCACTTGCTGGTCATCCAGGCGAACGGGCAGACCGGGTCGAAGTAGAAGTTGATGTCGGCATCCATCCAGCTAGTGTCGCGTGTTGGAAGTGACTTTACACTCGGTAGTTGAGACAATGGCTCATGTCGATTCGCGTTGCGCCATTGGTGTTGTCGGACTCCGATCGTGCGGTGTTGGAGTCGTGGGTTCGGTCCTC
>JAABUN010004588.1_pt1 | contig 18536 bp, 28 predicted proteins | sample 5559311 | NCBI WGS metagenome assembly JAABUN01 (sample SAMN10711877, study PRJNA513370) | rock metagenome | isolation source: Antarctica rocks | place: Antarctica: Victoria Land, Siegfried Peak sud | reverse complement strand
CTACTGGCGGGCCTGGTCGCCGCTGCCCCCGCCGCCGCCGTTGCGCGCCTTGCTTGAGCACCTCCGCCACGGCTTCGGCCTCGATCTGTACGCCTCGCCCTAACCCGAGGCCACAAAGGACCGATAGAATGCACGGGTGGCTGCTTCTAGCAGTCGTCAATATTGACAGGATCGAGCCGTTCTCAGGGTATCAGACTGGGGCGGCTCTTTTCTGTGTTATTTCGATATGTTTACCTGGTTGACATGCCCGGCGATGGCGGGTGTATGATGAGGCTGTAGTTGATCCCTACTATCAAACTCAATATTGATACAAAGGACCGTTCAGGGGATCAGACTGAGCGGTCCTTTGTGTTTCCATGAAAGGAAGGTATGCCTGTTGAAAGAACTATAGACGGGAAAATACCAATCGTAGCACCTCAAGAAATATGGGGTCCGTGGCACTTGGGTCACAATGAACGATTTGACTGTTTTATCCCTACTGATTATGGCGGCGGCCCTCGACAACTCGAGCACTTACGCGTACTTCACCGGTACCTGGGCGACTTGCTCAGCACCTTAACTGAGGCCGATGTCGCATTGTTACAAGAAGACTTTTACGATCTTCACCCATCCATAAGGCCGAGAACTCAGTCACCCAAAGAGTGGTTCGCAAAGAAAGATAAGCTTGTACCGATAAGGGTAGATAAGCCGGGTCAGCTCTACCTCATCAAAGACGAAAATAACAACACGAAGATCGGCGTATCACACGATCCCAAGACCAGACTTTCTCAACTCCAACAGACAAATCCGTCCAAACTTTCCCTTGTCCATGCCATGCAGGTGTTTGATATGAAAACAGTTGAGTCAAGGTTGCACGACCTGTACCAGGACAAGCGCGGCCAGGGAGAATGGTTCAAATTGAACGATGAAGACATTTTCTGGATTACCTCTATTACCTCAATAACCAAGGAAAACTATGCCCACTGCTTCACCCCCCACAACCACACCTGTCGTTGACGCCATCAGCCGCATTCACTTTAGCGGCAATATCCTACCCCACACATGGTTTCAGAAAATACGCTTGCCGGGAGGCCACCCCGATAGCATTGCGTGCATCTTGCTGAGCGAAATAGTCTACTGGTATCGCAGCAAAGAAGTGGCAGATGAAGAATCCGGTCGGTTGATCGGATGGCACAAGCGCTTCCGGGCAGACAAACTCCAGCGCTCAAGCCAGGCATTCGCCACGAAGTTTGGTTACACCAAGCGCCAGGTCATTGACGCCCTGAACAGGCTGGAGGAGGGCGGGTATATTACAAAGGAACTGCGAACAATCAAGACAGATGACGGCACCACGATGGCCAATGTCTGTTTTATAGAGCCGGTGGTCGCCAAGATCGAGGCTATCACTTTCCTAGCCACAACCGAAGAGCAAGGCAATGACGAGGCCGACGACGCCGACCCTCTGCGTCCTACCGCAGACCCTCTGCGTTTAAACGCAGACCCTCCTACGCCAGAACGCACACTACAAGAGACTACTACAAGAGACTACTACAAGGGTATTACTAACGTAGGCGAATCTGACGATTCACTCGCTGATAAAGTCACTAAAAAGAAGAGAGAATCCAATCCCGACGGCTCCTATGGCAATCCAGATGTTGCCGCGCTCAAATCCTACTTCAAAGAGCGACTGGGACTTTCCGGCCTCGACGATAAGCCAGCAGAGGTCAACCGTACAGCCTGGAACCTGCTGCGAAAGAAGGTTGAAGGCGATGATCGACCAGCCCTGGTGCGTCTCAAGGAGATGATCGACGCGGCCGCAGAGGATAGCTTTTGGCAGGGCAAGCTCACCTCTCTCTACACCTTCTCCGGCAAATTCAACTTTTTTCAAGGATTAGTGAAGAAGCAAACTCACGCCGCCACGCCACACCGGCCCGATGACCTGCCACCTTCAACCTTCGATGCGGTCTACGACGCCTACCTCGCCAAGCAGGAACTCTACGCAGAGAATGGCGTCGTCTGGGATACCCTGAAAGGCGGCTATGTCGGCAAAAACCACTAAAGGCCTGGAGGACTTCTTACCCGATCCTTCGATTGTTCCGGATAATCAGTACCCGTTATGCGAACGGATCATCCTGGTCGCGCTGCATTTCAATAACACCTGGCTCGATGATGTCGCCGCGATCCTGCCCGATCATGCCATGTTCAGCCACTACTTTTACGGCCAGGTCTACGCCACCATGCTGGAATTAGGGCATAACGGGAAGGCGTTCGATCTCGTCAGTGTGGCGGTCAAGATGAAACGGCAGTTTTCCGAAACCTTACCCATCTACGAGGGGCTACAAGACGATCTGTGGTGGATTCGACGCGAAGATGAGGCGAAGGTGCTGGAACACGCCAGGATCGTTGCTGACGCGTTTGTACGGCGTCAGGTGGCCGAAGCGGTACGCAAGGGCGAGGAAACCGACGCGCTCTTGGCCCGGCTCGGTGAGCTACAGCAACGCGGCGAGGATACGGTATCGAACGCCAAAGAATTAGTCTTGTTGGCCTATGAGGAGGCCCATGCGGATCGCCAGCGTATGCCGTACCCGTTCGGCCTCCTGCAAACGGCCACGTCGGGCGGCATCAAGCCGGAGGAGCTCATCATCGTCGCGGGTCGTCCCGGCACCGGCAAGACCGCCTGGCTCTTGCAAGTCGCCTGGAAGTTGGCCCACGAGGGCAAACGGGTGTTGTTCGCCTCAGCCGAGATGGGCAAGGAGAGCCTGATGCAACGGATCTGCTCGCACATCGCCGGGCGCAATCTCTTCTCGGTGGTCACGGATCAGGAGCGCGACGCCTTCAACGAGGCGCTGGAGGCGTTCGGCCGCACCAGTTTCACCATCCAAGACCTGACGGCCGTGGAACAGTTAAAGGCGCATTTGGATAAGCATCACGAGTACGACGTGGTGTTCGTCGATTACCTGCAACAGCTCCACACCCGGTCGGGCGGGAAAGGGGAGTTCGAGCTGGTCACGTCCGTCACGCGCCAGCTCGACGCGATGAGCAAGATGTTCCACCTGCCATTTGTGGTCGCCTCGCAATTCTCGCGCGCCGCCGAGGGGATGCAGCCGAGCATGGCCTCACTGCGATCGAGCGGACAGATCGAGCAAGCGGCCGACGTGATCATCTCGCTCTGGAGCAAACCCGAAGAGCAGACCGACCCGACGCGCGCCAAGGTGTACATGGATATCCTCAAGAACCGCAATGGCTTCACGGTCATCAACGGGGCCAGGGAGTACGCACTCTGGTTCGATAAACCGACGTTCACTTTCCGCGACATCGACCAGCGGAGGACGGGTTGAGACGACGCGGCGAGGGCGGCTGGGTGCGGCTAGGGGAGTTGCTACCGGCGTCACTGTATCTCGGGAGGTGCTGGCGCGTGTATTGGCGCGGATCGTGCCTAGCAAACCTCGCTCGACGGCAGCAGCGCTGTACGTTAGAGACGCATAAGTACGAAGAGCGGGCCGGAACGGTACCTCTCGGGGATAGTCCGGCCTCGGACATGGGAGCATCATAGGTTGTATGAAACGAGCGGGAGTGACCGAGCCGCGCTACACCATCCGCCTGCGCTACGCCGGACGCCGGGGCTGCGTCGCGTTCGTGATCGAGGACCAGGACGGTGACGCCTACATCTACACCCGCCGGGGCTTGTCCTGCTGTCTGATCGGACGCTATTGCCTGCCCGCCTTTGCCTCGACCCTGCATCGGCTCGGCTGGGTGCCGGTCCCATCGGTGAGCCCGTATACGCTCGCTGCACTACGGCGGTTGCTGGGTTTGCTGCCCTGAGTAAATTAGGGTATTGACAGATGTAAGAAATAGGCGCATACTATTCTCATGAACAACCAACACACCGCAGCCATTCCCAATACGTTAATCGAGACCATGTTTTACGAATCCATCAAGAACTACGACGATGTACTGACCTACCGCAACCTCGTCGCCAAGGGCAGCAGCCAGGCCATCGCCTCGGCCACATCGCTTGCTTCGCGCAAGGTGCATGACCGTTTGACCGAGTTGCTGGACATGGAGAAGCAGTTCAAGGCCCAGAAGGAAGCGAAGGAAGGGCCAAGCATCTACGACTTTCCGGAGATGCTGACGTAAGGAGAGCGACCAGGGCGTTTGGAGATTTCCACCAAGATTTCCAAGCTTCCCACCGGGGCAGACTTGGGCAGGGTCTGCTTCGATGGGAAGTTAGACCAGTCGGTTGGGTGGAGGGTATGTCACCTGTGCCAGACGCTGGTAACGACATATCTTCCACCGAGCTGGATGTCGAAAGACTGCTAACCGTACCCAGTCGGCAAGCCTGTGGAAAGCAGGCCCAGTTCACTTTATAAAAGCTTATGACCAACACCACTAAGATCCATACCATCCTCCGCAATCGCCAACGCCTCAGAAGCCTCCTTCCGGCCATCGTCGAGCACGCCGAGACAGAACTCCCGTCCGACATCCAGCAACGCATGGAAGCATGGTCCAGGGCCGTCGAGGACGTGCGCCTGTACCTGGCCGGGATGACGCAGACCGCCATCGGCCAGATGCATTTCCCGTACAACTCGCGGCAGATGGTCGAGCGGCGCATCGTCAGCGTAGCCCGGCAGGTACTTGAGCGACACCCCGAGCTGCTGCGAGGGGGTGACAATGGATGATCGGCTTGGTCTTAGGCATGATGATTGGACTTTGGCTGGCCATCATGGAACAGGGCGCAAGGAAGGCGCATATAACCACGAAAGGACAGTGTATGGATAAGCAACCGAAGGTGAAGGTGGGCGATAGGGTCAGGATCATCAAAGGTACAAGCTATGGTCAGACAGGTAAAAATGGTGAGGTTAGGGGTAAGGACCTAAGTGGCTACGGATTTGAATTTAGGCCTGATGGGACAGATTTACGTTACTGGATGAGTAAATTATGCCTTGATAAATGGGAAATATTACAACGAACAAAGGAGCAAGCTATGACACAGCAAACATTTAAAATAGGCGATAGAGTTAGAGTAAAGACGAATATAAGCTCGGACCTTCATGGTCGGGGGAAGACCGGCGTCATAACAACCAATCACCATACGATCGACTGGGCCTACATAGTCCAGTTTGACAATGGCGGGCAGGACTATTTCAAGAGCGAACACTTGGAACATCTAATGAAGAACCTCGATACCCTCACCGAAGGTGATGTTGTGGTGGACAAAGACAATATTACCGACACCATGACCGTCTTGCATGTACTGAAACCTGGCTTGTATGTGATGTCAAATGACGATGAAGATACTTTGCTTTACAGCGCTAAAGAGTTTGAGCGCCAAAATTACATCCCGCAACAAGATCCCGAAGACGACAAGACCTCCATGACCGTGGCTGAGGTAGCCAAGAAACTCGGCTTGAATCCCGATAAGTTGCACATCGTGGCAGACAAGAAGGCAGCGTGAACGATCTAACCATTCTCTTCTGGCTCATGACCGGCCCGTACTTCGCCATCGCGGCGCTCTATCTGATTGCTTGGCATGAAGCGATCCGCGCACGGGAAGAACTGCGAGGCGCGGCATGAGCGAAGTCACGATTGTCCTCTTTTTACTGTCGCTATTCTTCGGGCTGTTCGCGGTGTTACTACTGCTGATCGGTAGCCGGATTATGCGGCTGATTGACGGGGAAGACCAGTGAACGTCTGCCGGGAATGCGGGTTAGCGGCCAACGCCCTGACCTGCCTGCTGAAGTATGGCCAGTACCCGCTCAAGCCCGCCTTTAGCGTATCCAGCTGCTACCAAGGAACGTGCGGCTCCTGCGGCAGGGATACGACCGTCACCGAGGAGCGGGACTTCTTCTACCCGGACTTTGGTCTGCTGAGTGAGGCGTTTATCAAGGCGTTGAAGACGCAGAAAGAGGCCGCATGATCGCCCTCATCCGCACCTTACTCGGACGTTGCCCCATCTGTGGCTCACCCTATGACGATCAGGAAGACCACATCGACGGCCACCGCTACTGCGCCCAGTGCGGAGCCAAGCTGAGTTGAACCGCGATGCTAAAATGAACAGGCAGCATCTGACTAGCCGGTTGCCGGGTACCTCCAGGGACACAACGAGCGCCCTTTTTCCCCGCGCTCGGTTGACCGCCCCTCACCGTGTCCCGCCGCCTCCACCCGGCAGCCGCATGGTCAGATGCTCGCCACGTCTATGATCCACGACGACGATGTGTTAATTTGGTGGGCCGCTGGCGGGTATCCGCTGGTGTGCCGATCGACCCACTGGCCCAAGGCTCGGGCGCGTCGCGAGCGCAAACGCATCTTCCGCGTACGGGGATGGCACGCGACGACGAACGACGACCTCGATGGTTACCGAGACGCGATCTTGAAAGGCGCGCTAATCTGTGATCTGGCCTGATGGGTAAACCCCGTTATGCAAGAACCCTCTCAACGCATCGCAGGCGGCCTGCTACTCGCCGCATTACTCCTCTCCATCACGGGCATCGCCGCCCAGGTGGCCTACGACAATCTCCCCAAACCCGCCCTGGTCAAACGCGAGGCGCGCGTCGCCTTCACCGCGCAACCGCCGAAGCAAGAAGCGACCATCGCCGCCGTCGCCGTGATCGCGGCCACCCCTTTACCCACACCCACACCAGAACCAACGCCCGAACCGACGATCATCCCGACACCGTGGCCTACCGCTGCGCCGGTGGTGGTGCCTGTAGCGAGCGGATCGCACACAGACTGGATGGCGGCGGCGGGGATTGCGGCGAGTGACTATGCCTGCGCCGATGCGATTATCGTGCGAGAGTCTGGATATAATGTCCATGCAACCAACCCTAGTAGCGGAGCCTATGGGCTGCCACAAGCCCTCCCAGGAACTAAGATGGCGTCCGCTGGAGCTGATTGGCAAGTAAATCCTATAACACAACTCCGCTGGATGGCTGGTTACGTGGTAGATCGTTACGGTGGTTTCTGTCCGGCGTGGGCCTTCTGGCAAAAAAATAGTTGGTATTAGCGTATGGCAATAGCACCCTTAGAAAAAGTAGAGCAGAAGAAGATCATCGAGTATCTCACGTTGCGCGGCTGGGTCGTCGAGCGCATGAATAGTGGGATGATGCCCGCAAAATACGGCGGCAAGACGCGGTACGTCCATCTGCATACGGCGGGCACTCCGGATGTCCAAGCATTGCGGAAAACGCCAAATGGCTATACAGAAGCGTTATACGTCGAGGTGAAAAGGCCCGGCGAGAAGCCGACCGAGGTGCAACTGGCGCAGCACGAGCGCTTGCGTGAAAAGGCCGGGGCGCGGGTCATTGTGGCGACGAGCTGGGAAGATGTGGAGCGCGAGTTGGTAAGGTAAGAAAAAAGGCCGAGGCAGTGCGCCCCGACCCTGTAGTGCTGAGGTTGGCGAAACTACTGGCGCTGCCGAGGATCTGGTAGTACCGCGCCGAGACCCTCCCGCGCCAACGACATGAGCGCCTCCACCCCTTCCATAGGGTGGTTGATCCCCTTGATTTGCGCTTTCAGGCGGGGCATGACGCCGCGACTCCGCGCCAGGCGGTACAGGACGACCGCCGAGGCCCAGACCATCGAGTCGTAATGCTCCGCCAGCGTTAAGGTAATGTGCTTGTCGATGCTCCCCGCGCCATCCTGCGTCTCAACATCGCCCCTGCACATCGGCCCGGTGATCCCCGCCACCTCAAAGGCACCGGCCACAAAGGCGACCATATCCTTGAAGGTCTCCATATCGTCACCGGGTCCGGTGATGATGTTGCGTGCCTGTCGAAGCGTGTAATAGTCGCCGACTAGGGCGTGGGTGAAGGTCGCGCAGGCCAGAATCTCAGCCTCGCGCACTTCCTCGGCGGTGTAGAGGCGCTGCATCGGTTTCCTCCTTCTGTTTATACGGTCATCGAGTGTCAGCGCCAGCAGACGTTGGCTTTCCCTGGCATCCGTCTTAGCATGGCCATGACATGCACGATTTCCCGGTCGGTGATGCCGCCGGAGGCGTGGAGTTGCCGGAGCCGGATTGGGACGTTCCGCTCGTTCGTGGTGGCCAGTCGGGCGATCAGGCGATCGATCGCCTCTTGCTGCCGCCGATCGTGGTTGTTCTTCGGTAGCCGTCGCGTGAAGACCATGGCACCCTCCTATGTTGCACTGCCCACTACTGGGCCTCTACATACAGGGTAATCGTCCGTTTGTGCCGGGTCGTTGCCTGCGATGCAAGATTGACGCTGAGCGGGTGAGGGGAGTATAAGAGGGCAGTAGACATAAAACGTGTCTTGTCGTTCGTGGCGATAAGAAGAAAGAGGTGTGTACCTACCACGAATGGGTACACACCTCTCTGGAGGTTTATGGTTGAAATGCCCCTATACGGACCGCGCGGGCGCGGGCTCACGGTGAAGGTCGATGATGATATCTACGAGAAATATGGGCACCTACACTGGCGTCTGGACAGTGGAGGTTACCCCTACAAGGTTTTTGAGCACGTCCACGATATGCCGAAGCAGAAGCGCTTGCACCGCGTTGTGCTGGGCGTAGACGACCCGAAGCAGCGGATCGACCATATTACCGGGGATAAGCTCGACGCGCGCCGCGAAAACCTCCGCTGCTGCACCAATGCAGAGAACATTCGTAATAGTGGCAAGCGCGCCATTAGCTCGACTAGCCCGTATAAGGGTGTGCATCGGCTGGCAAATGGGCAATGGCGGGCAAGTATTATGGTGGACTACCAGAAGTTCAACCTGGGGAACTATGACGACCCAGACGATGCCGGATACATTTATGACCAATTTGCCCTAGCCCTTTTTGGTGACTATGCACGGTGCAACCTCCTTTGATACACTATGCAAATAGGCGGATTCGTCAGTGTTTTACACGCGGATACGTTTGCTCCCGTAGCTCAGTGGATAGTAGCATCCGCCTTCTAAGCGGAGGGTCGCTGGTTCGAGCCCAGCCGGGGGCACCTTTCTCGTAGCAGCAGCGGGGGAACGCGACGCTCGCTCACCGCGTAGTTCCACGGTAGAAACTGTAATGTCGCCGCCTCGGGCCGCAGGCAGATATCGCCTGCTCCCGGTGAGCAGATCTTCTCGATCTTTCTGCAACTGAGTGCTACCTGCCGCTGCACTCTACTGTGTGCGTGCACCGATTTCCTGAACCGCCCAAGTGTTGCCATCTGGGTCGCTGAAGAAGACGAACCTACCCCAGGGCATCACCTCGATCGCGCTGACCTCGACGCCGCGCTCCACGAGTTCTGTGTGCGCCTGTTCGATATCTGCAACCACGAGTTGGAGCCCTCGCACTGTGCCGGGAGCCATGTTCGTGAGTCCCGTCCCGAGGGCGATCGAGCAACCCGAATCCGGCGGTGTCAGTTGCACGAACCGCAACGTTTCGTTGACTTGGTGATCGTGGTCCGCATTGAAACCGACTTGCTCGGTATAGAACGCCTTGGCGCGATCCACATCTGATACGGGTACCTGGACTAATTCGAGCTTCCAATCCATCTGCTCCCCCTTGTACTGATGGGCGGTATGCAGGCAACCCCGCTCGTCGCACCGCAACTTGTCAGACCGGGTGGGTCATAGTATCGCCCAATCTGCCTTTCGCTTTCCTACTTCTGCTTTTCCGTTTCATCAGCTTTGTGCGGCTGTTCCCCGATCTCCCCGCGCCATGCGCCTGTCTCCTGACCAGTCGTCTCGATGAACCGCTTGAAACGTTTGAGATCGCCATCCACACGTAGCTGGGGAAAGCCGAGCGCGCTGCCGATCTTCTCAATCGCCCCATCAGGCTCATAGGCGATCTTCAGTGTCACGCTGGTCGTGTTTGGGTCGAGATAGTGGAATGAGACAGTCCCGGCGTTGCTCGCCCCTGTCGTGCTCTGCCAGGCAATCCGTTGGTCCGGCACCTGCTCGGTGATCTCGGCGTCCCACTCCTCAGTCTTGCCGGCGATTGTGGCCTTCCAATGCAGATGTCGGTCGTCGTTTTGTTGGACCGCCTCGATCCCCTCCATGAATTGCGGGAACTCGGCGAACTGGGTCCATTGATTGTAGGCGGTGCGAATCGGCACTTTCACCTCGATAGCACTCTTGATCTCGGCCATTGTCTCCTCCTTCTCGTGAACAATGCGCGGATACCCGCGTTGCTCAGGAGTTAACGCAAGGAGCGCACCAGCCTTGCGAGTGCAGCTACCTCCAGCTTAGATGCAAGAGAAAACGCCGTGTCTCCTTACTCGTGGCACAGCTTTTGCGCCATTATAATCATTCGTTGTCTAGTATGTGCAACGATAATGCACAATTCAGGAGGGGCTATATGGAGACGAAGACCGAGATCGTGACGCAGTACCTTTCGGATATGCATGTGCTGGAACAACATATCCAGAAGGCGTTGGAGAAGCAGGTCGGCACGACCGAGGATCAGCCGGAGATCAATCGGGCGCTGAAAGGCTATCTGGCGACCACCACCACGCACGTCGAGCGATTGGCAGCCCGGATGCAAGAACTCGGCGATCAGGACAGTGTGGTCGATAAGGCCAAGGGCGCGGTGAGTACCCTCGCGGGCCACGCGGCCGGGCTGATCGATACGGTGCGGACGCACCAGACATCGAAAGATTTGCGCGATGACTACACCGCCGCCAGCCTCGCGTCGATCAGTTACGTGATGCTGCAAACGACCGCGCTGGCGTGCGGCGATCAGCAATCGGCCGATTTGGCGAAGACGCAACTCGGCGAGACGGTCGCGATGCTGCAATGGATCGCCCGTTCGATCCCGGCGGTGACGGTGAGCGACCTACAGGCCGAGCGCGACGTGACCCTCGATACGAGCGCCGCACAAAAGGTCGCGACGAATCCGGCGCTGACAGCGCTCTACGGCAACTAAACGCCGTCCCAACGCTCTTTATGCGACACGCAAGAAGTTTGGCGGCTCCTCTGGGCGCGGAGGAGCCGCCCCTTTTTTGCGCGGCGTGTGTCCCGGTAAGCCCAGCAAAGGTTTGGCGCTGTTGCCGGGTCATGCCGACCGCACATCACCACGCCCCTCAGCCGCAACGCTGGCGTCAGAAAACGCCCCGGCCAGGGAGGATACCACCCTGGCCGGGGCGCTGATTGCGAGCGAAGCTGCACCGTACACAGCCGGGTCGTAGGACAGACTCGGGTCGCTTACATCTTGGTCGGATCGTCGGTGCCGAAGACGCGCTTCGCCGCCGCCGCCAGGAACTCGGGGTCGATCCCCGGCGCGTTCAATTGCGGCTCCTCCGGCAACTCGGGCGGGTCGAAGCCCTCGGGGATGGTGTCCTCGACGCGCAACTCCGAGCCATCTTCTGGGTGCGTCCCGCGCCAGATCTCGCCGATCCGCCCGTAGTCGCTCGGGCTGAAGCGAAACATGATCTGGTGCAACCCCTGATCTTCGAGCTTTTTCGCCTCGGGGAACGCCTTGTTGCTCAGATCGGGAATCGGGAAGAGCTTGCTGAGGTCGGCCCCGGTGAGGGTTTCCAGCGCCTTTGCATAGGCGACGACATGGACGCCGCCGCGGACGAGCAGGTAGCCGACCGCCGCGCGTGCCGCCGGGTCATCGACCATCTCATAAACGCGCATCTTGTTCGCGCGGGCTCCGCACTCCAGGAAGAAGTTGTGCAGGAGATCGAGCTTCAGGTTGCCGCTGGAGAAGACATTCGCGCCGGTCCAGGGATTGCCCATCGAATCGACCGGCAACGCCGTCTGCCCACTGGCGATGAAATGGTAGGTGTTGCGGGCGTCGGTCGCCGCCTTGAGCGGGGTTTTTGACGGATCGGTGCCACGCTTGGTCGAGCCGCTGAGCAAGAGGTTGATCGCGTAGGAGATTGTCTCGATGTGGCTCAGCTCCTCGGCGGCGATGTTGGCGATCAGATCGTAGAACGGTCGGGCCTTCTCGCGCCCACGGAAGTTGAGCGATTGCATCGTGTAGTTCATCAGCGTCGACATCTCGCCGAACTTGCCCCCAAGCAACTCCTGCAGAGCGGCAGCGCCGTTGGGCGACGGACCATTCGGCTCTGGGAAGTCGACCGCGATCTTGTCAATCCGTAGGTACATGAGCGTGCCTCCTCGTGAACCACCATTTTCCACGGCGCCGCCCGCCGCCTACGGTCGCCACAAAGCACGAGTTATGCCCAGAACTCATCTCCCTGACAGGGTGGAGATAGTCGCTAAGGGTCGATTTGGTTGTTGGTATGGACGAAAGCGAGCGGCACATTTGGTCAAAATGTGGACAAGACAGGATAGGGTGAGAACAGTCCTACGATGATATTGAGTAGGTAGCTGATTCCTGCCGCGGTGGAGATTATTAATTCAACGATGGGTCATCCACTCCTCATTCAAGTTCTAGGGACGCGAGGATACTGGACGTTGCTGCCCGCCGAGATCTTTCGCGGCTACACGACTGGAGCGTTCGGCGATGATGTGCGGATGTCGCCAGAAATAGACGGTGAAGAGGGCGAGCGCCAGTAGCGCGAAGACGCCGCTGGTGAGGAAAACAACGTCGTAGCTGTTCGTCGTGACGATCAACTTGCCGACCACGAAGCTGGATACCGCCCAACTGCAATTCCAGGAGGCGCTACGCAGGCTGAAGACCGTCGCACGTTGTCGCGCAGGTAAGACTTCTGCGATCAGATTGGAGTCGATCGGCCAAGCTAAGGTTATCCCCACGGCGCGCACGATATAGGCGAGGAAGGCGAGATTCAATCCGGGCACGAAGATCAGCAGCAGCAGGAGCGGCACCCCGATAAAGCGCGCCCCGGCTGCGACCGACAGGACGCCGTAGCGACGGGCCAATGGCGGGGCGAAAACCCCAACGACCGCGCCGATCGCCCCGCTGATGGCGAAGACGGTGCCGATCAGGCTGGAGGTCGCGCCGAGATCTTTGAGATAGACGGCGTAGAACGGGACGATCGCGGCCGCGCTGACGCTGAAGAGGGCGCCGACCCCCACGAAGACGGCCATGTCGTTGCGGACGCGGCGCGGCGGGCGCTCGCCGCCCATGATCCGCCCGGTGACGATTGCCAAACCGCGCTGGCTGCCGCCGATCATCACCAGCGGGAGGAGCCCCACGATTGTCAGGACGATCCCGATGATCAGGGTTATCCGGTAGGTGATGATCGCTTCCAGACTGAAATTGCCGCCGAGCAGGCCCAGTAGTTCCGGCACACGCCCGCCGATCAGCGCGCCACCGGTCATCGAGAGAGACATCACGGAGAAGATGATCGCGGAGATATCGGCCCGTTCGGCATCTTCGGTGTGGTCGATAATGAACGGCATATTCGGCACGATCAACCCAGCCTGGCCGATGCCGGTGAGGGCGGCGCTGGCGAGGATGAGGGCGGGCGCGGTGAAAATGGCCTGACCGAGCAGCGCGATGCTGATGGTGACCAGGCCGAAGAGGATACAACGCCACGAGCCGAAGCGATTCGTGAGCGGTCCCATGACCAGCGCCGCAACCCCGACGCAGACGGTCGTGACCGCGCTGATCGTCCCGATGAAATCCTCGCGGTAGCCGAGGCGAACGAGATACAGGTTGTAGATCAACTGGAAGACGCCGAGCCCGATGTTGGCGAGCAAGGTATACGCGATGAACAGCTTGATCGCCCGCGAGGATCGCCCGACACGCGCAAGCCATTCGCGCATGATTTTCTCTCGCCTCCCCTACGTTAATCTCCCTATCCCACCCAACGGGTGACAGTGTACCACCGGTCTTTTGTCGATGGGGAAGATTGATCCATAGGGGGTAGTCGTCGCCTGTTATGGCCCGACGGTCGGCATGGTAGCCGGATAAACGAGGCGCATCGGTGACAAATGACCGGTAGCTCCAACGTTGGCGCGCGACCGATCGCCGCGCAGCGTCGCGTGATAAAGGGCCAGTGTCCCGCGCGCCAATCGGCTACGCTCGCGAATCCTTCGACTTTGAGCCGTGCGAACAGCTGATCTACTCGACTATGCGGCACGATTGCCGTGGCGGTTGTCTGGATGATGCACAACGGTTGCTCATCGCCCGCGAGGATAACGGTCTGATCACCGATAGCGGGGATCGGCAATTTACAATTCTCGAACTTCCAGAGGAGTCCGGCTGTGGCCGTTTTCACGCCTGCGAGGATAAATACGCCGAGTCCGTCGGCTAACGCGGTATTATCACGGAGCGTCATTGGTGCGGTGGTGGGGCGGTGGTGGGGCCAGAAGGCGCTGACGGCGGCTGTCATTTCCATCGGGTGAGTATGACAAGCAGGTTGCGGGAGTTGAAAACTCCCGCGACCTGCTGCTGCCGATACCGTACGCTGGGGCTAACTAGCGCTGCGTCGGGTCGGGTACGATGCCGAGCGCCGAGGCGAGATCGATCTGGTGATCCTGCTCCTGCATGATGATCCCGCGTAATACCTCGGCGAGGGCGTACTGTCCCAGCGCCTCTGCCTGCCGGATACGTTGGCGATAGTTGTCGATCGTGGTGTCCTCGGCGTGCAGATCGGCGCGCAGCATCCCCTCATTATCTTCGGGGACTTCGACCGGCTCCGGTTGGTGCGTGGGATATGCGCCGAAGTAGTCGAGCTGCTTGGCGATAGCGATGGCGTGGTCGAGTTCTTCGTGCGCGTGCTGCTCGAGTTCGGTGGCGATATTCTGGTACTGTGCGCGGTCGATCTTCTGGCTGTAGATGACATATTGGATGATCGCCTTGTACTCGCGCGCCAGGTCTTCCTGCAATCCCCGAATCAATGCTTGCCGATCGACGGTCCCGGTTGTGTCCGTGCTCATCGCCCTCTCCTCCACTTGCTGTATCCTGATTCGCTGACATTAGTCCGCTGCGTGGTTGTTCGCAGAAGCGGTGCCACAGGTGAGGTGCTGCTTGTACAGCACCTCGCGTTTCCCTCCGTGCTGTCAGCGATGTCACCGCCGCTAGTTGCCATGCGGTGAACACCGCTGGCTGAGGGAATCATTGACAGTGAAGATAACCTCTCTTACTGTGCAAACGTCGGCGAGATGGTTACAGGCGGATATGGTGCGCTCGATCCGCCCGCGATCATGGCTTGTGGCGACGCAAGTAACGTGGGCGGCGCTTGAGTAGCGAGCGTCGCGATAAACGTAGCGAATTGCCAGATAGTGAGAGAAGGACTTTTGTATGCCGCAAACGGCGTTCATCACCGGCGCTGATCGGGGGCTGGGTTTCGCGCTGACCACGCAACTCCTGGAACAGGGGTGGCAAGTCATCGCCGGGCAATATCTGCCTGACTGGCCTGACTTGGCCGCATTAGTGGGACAATTTCCGACGATGCTCCACAGTGTCTCGCTCGATGTCGGCGCGGAGGAGTCGGTGCGGGCGGCGGCGGCGGCGGCGATGGCGGTGACTGACCGGATCGATCTGGTGATCAGCAATGCCGGGGTTGGCTCACCGACCTCGCAGCGTTCGATCCGCGAGCCGCAAGACTTTGGCGAGATGCACCGCCTCTACGACGTTAATGCGCTCGGTGTTCTGCGCGTGTGGTCGGCGCGCTGTTGCCGCTGACCGATAAGGGGTCGTTGAAGCGGCGCTGCTTCGTCTCCTCGGAGGCGGGGAGTATCGAGCGGGCGCAACGGACGGCGTGGTTCGGGTACTGTATGTCCAAGGCGGCGTTGAATATGGCGACGCGGCTGCTATTCAACGATCCCCACCCACAAGGGTATACCTTCCGCGTTTACCACCCAGGCTGGATCCGGGGTTATATGGGTGGTCAGAAGAATCCGTGAGCGACCCTGGAACCGCCAGAAGCGGCAGTACCCGCGCTGGCGAACTTCCTGCAACCGCGCGACGATGAAGGGCAACTGGCGATGTACGATTGGCAGGGCAATCTCTGGCCCTGGTAAATGGGAGGGGTGAGTGATGCGAGTGCTGGTACTGGCCGATGATTATTGGCATCCCGCGCGCACGCCACGCGCGGGCCTCGCGCCGCTCGAAGGGCAGGGTTTTACCTTCGACTGGATCGAAGATGAAGGCGAATGGTCGGCGCAACGGATGGTGGGTTATCCGGTGGTGTTGCTGGCGAAATCGAACGATGTGTCGGCCGCCGACCGGACGCGGTGGGTTACGCCGGAAGTCGAGGAGGCTTTCCGGGCGTCTGTCAGCGCTGGTGGGGGACTGCTGGTAATCCATTCCGGCACGACCGAGTATCGCGAAACGCTGACCCTGCGACGGTTACTCGGCGGGGTCTTCATCCAGCATCCGCCGCAGTGCGCGGTGACGATCGCACCGACTGCGGGGCATCCGCTGGCGGTGGGGGTCGAGTCGTTCACGATCAAGGATGAGCATTACTATATGGAGATGGAGCCGGGTGAGGTCGCGCCGTTGCTGACTACAACCTCGGAGTACGACGCACAGCCCGGTGGCTGGACCAGTACCGAGGGTGCGGGGCGTATCTGCGTGCTGACACCGGGGCATAATGTCGAGGTCTGGCTACACCCGGCCTATCAGAAGTTGATCGGCAACGCCCTGCGCTGGTGCGGCGAGGAGGTCAATGGCTGATACCGCGCAATTGTGCTTCTTGTCACTCTCAACGCTCGATCTTGTAGTGGCGCGAACGCGAGCAACCCCGCTGGTGCCATTCGGCGGGGTCGCTCTCCATTACAATGCACACAATGCACCGTGACGCAGCGAAACACTGCTATACGACAAGGTTATAGTGACGGCGCAACGCCGCCACAAACCAACGCTCTCTCTCGTTCCTTTTCCCTTCGTCTCTGTGCGCTCTGTGCGCTCTGTGGTTCAACCCCGCCTTCCCCATCAGATGCTACCGGGACGTCGTGGCCGTCCTGGTCCGTAGCGCATAGGCGCATATGACCAGCCCGACGAGTAAGAGGATACCGCCGACCGTTGCCCAGAACGTTTGGCCGGTCATGACGCTGCCGCCCAAAATGCCGACCCCTTGCAAGAGCCAGACGCCGCCGAGCAGGATGAGGATGACCCCGAGGATCAATGGACCTTTGCGCATCAGCGTATTCTCCGATGTAGCCGCACGGTGCCGCATGGCGCCGTTGTGCTGTCGTCAACCGTGCCGATGCACGATCTATTCCTGCAGTTGCTGCGCTGGTTCCCCAATTGATGTACGGCACATGATCTCCGTCATACGGTGCCAGCGGGGATCAGGTCGGCGGCGCGCAAATCGTGCCAGAGTGCTGGCGGGGCTGGGTTTTGGTAGGCGGCGACGAGTGCGGCGACCTCGGCGGGGGAACGCGCGCCGACGATCAGGCTGCTCACCGCAGGGTGGGCGAGCGGGAACTGCACCGCCGCGTGGGCGAGCGGCACGTCGTGTCGAGCGCAGACCGTGGCGAGCCGGTTGACCCGTTCGAGCACCGGTGGCGGCGCATCGCGATAATTGTATTTTGCGCCGGGCTGCGGGCCGGTTGCCAGGATACCGCTGTTATAGACGCCACCGAGGAAGACGCTGATCCCGCGCTCCTGGCAACGTGGCAAAAGGATCGGCAACGCGCCGTGTTCGAGCAGGGTGTAGCGACCGGCGAGGAGGAGGCAGTCGATCGCGGCATCCCGCGCGAAATCGGCCAGCATCTCCCACTGATTCATCCCGACGCCGATCGCGCCGATCGTCCCCGCCGCGCGTAGATCGTCCAGGACTGGGAAGACGATATCGAGTGCGGCGCGATAATCATCGTCGGGGTCGTGGATATGGAGAATGTCGATCCGGTCGATGCCGAGGCGATCGAGGCTCCCCTCGATCCCGCGCAGGACACCATCGCGCGTGAAGTCTTTCACGCTGCGGCCATCGGTGGTGATCGTGCGCCCGACTTTCGTCGCGAGGCGATAACGCTCGCGCGGGACGCCGACCAGCGCGGCACCGAGTTGACGTTCGCTCTCGCCCGCACCGTAATGGGGGGCGGTGTCTAGCAAAGTGATCCCCGCGTCGAGCGCCGCGTGGACCGTCGCGATGGCCTCGTCGCGCGGGACCGGTGCATAGAGACCGCCGAGCGGCGCGGTGCCGAGTCCGATTTGCGGCACCATCAGCGACGTTTGCCCGACCTGCTGGAGCGGGATCGGCGTGATCATTCGGCCACCTCGTCGTGCGCCCACGGTGCGGCATAGGTCGGGTCGTTGACGAAGCGCGCCATCACAAGATCGAGGGTCAGGGTGGTGCCCGGTGGCAGCGCGACGTTGAGGTGGGATGCCTCCACCGGCAACGTACGCTTTGCCGTCGCCAATGCTGGCGCGGCGTAGCTGCCGACGATGCCGGGGTAGTCGCTCGTCCGCTCGGGGAAGGTCACGGTGGTGAAGCGATGCTCGGCGAATGCGCCCGCCTGCACGATCACCTCCCGCGTCTCGAACGGGCTGAGATTGACCAGTTGTAGCACCGTGCGTGTCTCCTCGATCCGCTCGACCAGCGCGGCGACATCGGGCGGCAGGCCGGGCCGCTGGCGTGTTGGGTCGAAGTAGCGCACCCGCGCCTGCAACAGCCCGCCGTTGTAGACGACCTGGGGCGCACCGAGGGTGAGTTGGACCAGCGCTTCGGTGACCAGTGGATTAAGGTTCTGCCAGTGGTGGATGTGGACCTTGGTGATGTCGGCGTCATCGCGGCGTAT
>JAABUN010004587.1_pt1 | contig 18541 bp, 15 predicted proteins | sample 5559311 | NCBI WGS metagenome assembly JAABUN01 (sample SAMN10711877, study PRJNA513370) | rock metagenome | isolation source: Antarctica rocks | place: Antarctica: Victoria Land, Siegfried Peak sud | reverse complement strand
GGATCCACACCGGGCAGCGGGAGCGGGAGCGCCGGTTCCTGGAGGCGCTCCAGTGGATGGGGCGCAGCGGGGCGCCGTGGCGCTTCCTGCCGACGGCATACGGGGCCTGGAACAGCGTCTATAAGCGCTTCGCGCGGTTGGGATGACCTGGGCGTGTGGGAACGCCTGCTCGCGGGGGTGGCGGACGCGCCCGATCTGCAGGCGGTGATGATCGATGCCACGGTCATCCGGGCGCCCGCCTGCGCGGCAGGGGCACCCAAACAAACGGCGGGCAGGCGGCGCAGGCCCTCGGGCGCTCGCGCGGCGGCTTCGGCACCAAGCTCCACGTCCTGGTCGATGCGCGCGGCAACCCGCTCAAGTTCACCTTGACGCGCGGGGCGGCGGGCGACAACCCGCAGGCGATCCCGCTCCTGCACGGGATCGCGGCGGACGAGGTGCTGGCCGACCGGGGCTATGACGCGGACACGACGCTAGCCTATATCGCGCGGGAGCGGGGGGCGGGGGCGACCATTCCGCCCAAGAAGAACCGCACGCTCCAGCGCCCCTGCGATTACGCCGCCTACAAGGAGCGCCACCTGGTCGAGTGCCTCATCGGCAAGCTGAAGCACTTCCGCCGCGTCGCCACCCGCTACGACAAGTACGCCCGCCGCTTCCTCGCCTTCGTCCACTTCCCCAGCATCACCATCTGGCTCAAATAACTCGTCAACAGAACCTAGTACTGGAGCTGAAGGTTATTGCACCCCCGACCAAAGATCAGATGAGTCGGTACCTGATCCGCGACGACATCCTGATTATCGGAGTAGGTGCGTGGTCTAACGCCGCAGAACTACACGCCGAGTTGCCAGAGTCCCAAGCGAAGCGATTACTCGATGTGGTGACCTGGGCACAAATTCGTCAACTCAATTGGAATGAAACACCAATCGAATTGCGACAACTCCACTATTTACTCGATGCAATGGGGGTTACCATACCACGAGCAAAAGAACAGCAATTTAGGGGACTGATTACTTCATTACCACTCTGGCCCATGCTCGATACGTGGATCCCCAAAGGGCTTTCCGAAGTACGCAAGGTTTGCACCTCTGTCGGCATGGCAACCGCGAAACCTGGACGCCCAGGTTTCGATAATGGTTGGTATGCAGGACGGCTCGACGGTCAATCGCCTATTCCTCCTGAATTTGTATTATGGGGTGGGCTGATCTTAGAGGATCCATCGTATCCGGCGCTGTCTGACGGGCTTCCTGACTTGACGTTCCATTTAGAAATAGATGCCCAAACCTCCCTTAATCAACGTATGCAAGACGATGATGCTCTTACTCACGCAATTACATCATGGATCGTTGCAGCACCAGAGACGGAGGTACGTGCGGATCACCGTGCCCCTGAAGAGTGGGGCATACCCTCCGTCCGCATGAGCAGTGCTGCGCTGTTGGGTGCAGCAGATCAGCAGCAGGCATTCGTCCATTGGTTACGAGACTCGGCGCGAAGCATGGCTGAGCATGGTATTTTAGGGCAGATAGTGACGCTGGCTCAGTCAATCGCTGTCCAAGACTCATCAACTGAGGAGTAACTATGACGAATCCCGCGACTGAAATAGAACAGCAAACGCTTCCCGGCGTGGCGACACGACGTCCATTGCGTCCCGATGATCTCTTCAATATCGCGATGCTCGGCGATGTGGCGGTCAGCCCGGATGGCGGGGCGATCTGCTTCGTGCAGACGAGGATGGACCGCGAGAGCAATGCCTATCTCAGCGATCTCTGGATCGTGCCATCGGCGGGGATGGCGGGCGAGGCGACGCAGTTCACGCACGGGCCGCGCACCGTCGCACAGCCGCGCTGGTCGCCGGACGGGCGTTGGCTCGCCTTCCTGGCCGATCGGGCGCACAAGGGGCGAAAGCAACTCTGGATCATCCCGACGAGCGGCGTGGGCGGCGAAGCCCGCGCGTTGACGGACGATGACAACGGGATCAGCGACTTCGTCTGGTCGCCCGATAGCACCCGGATCGCCTTCGTGCGTGGCGAGAAATTCGAGGCGGGCAACGCCGGGACGCTCGCCACAGGCGACACGACCGACGATGAGGGGCGCGTCACCGACGATGTAATCACGGTCACGCGGATCCGCTACAAGGGTGACGGCACCGGTTTCACTAATGCCAGGTGCAATCACCTCTGGACCGTTGATCTGGAAGGGCAGGAGACGCGCCTGACCGAGGGCGATCACAACAACACCGCCCCGGCATGGTCGCCCGATTGTCAGTCACTCGTCTTCGCCTCGAAACGTGATACTGCCGACGAAGCCGACCACACCGACGGCACCGACCTCTGGATCATCGCCGCCGAGGGCAGCGGCGAGCCGCGCAAACTGCCGACCGGTGACGGCCCCGCCGACGCCCCGGCCTGGTCGCCCGATGGTCAACTGATCGCCTTCGTCGGCGACACGCGCGCCAATACCGCCGGGGGCAATGACAACCTCTGGGTCATCGCGGCCGACGGTTCCGGCGAGCCACGCAATCTGACGGCGGCGCTCGACCTGAGCATGGGACTCTCGGTCGGCACCGATGTACGTGCCGGTCTGTTGGGTAGTCGCCCGGTCTGGTCGAGGGAAGGCGACGCCCTCTACACCCTCGCCTCGACGGGCGGCGATACGCCGCTCTGGCGCGTGCCACTCAGCGGCGAAGCGACGCGCGTCGCCGGGGCGGCGGGTCAGCAGGTACAGTCGTTCGCTTTCTGTGCGGCGGGGACGACGCTGGCCCTGAATCTGGGCGACAATCTCAACCCCGGCGACATCCATTGCGCCAATCCGCGCGACCCTAACGCCACCCCGCGACAACTCACGGCGGCGAACGATGCCCTGTTCGCCGAGCTGGCGTTAGCGGTGCCGGAAGGCTTTGAGTATCCGGGCGCGGAGGGCTGGTCGATCGAAGGCTGGTTGATGAAGCCGGTCGGGTTTCAGGAGGGCGAACGCTACCCGCTGATCTTGGCGATCCACGGTGGCCCACACGCGGCCTATGGCAACCTCTTCTTCTTCGACTTCCAACTCCTCGCCGCGCGTGGCTGGGGCGTCCTCTTCACCAACCCGCGCGGCAGCACGAATTACGGCGAGCAGTTCACCCTCGCCTCGAACGATGATTGGGGCGGCGGCGACTACCAAGATCTGCTCCTCGGCGTCGATGCGGCAATTGCGCGGGCACCGTGGGTCGACACCAACCGTCTCGGCGTCACCGGCGGCTCGTACGGCGGCTACATGACCAACTGGATCGTGACACAGACCGATCGGTTCAAGGCAGCGGTCACGGAGCGTTCGATCTGCAACATGGTCTCGAAGTGGGGGACCAGTGACATCGGCTACATCGGCAACGATCTCCAATGGGGCGGGCCACCGTGGGAGCGGATGCAGTTCTACCTCGATCGCTCCCCGCTCACCTACGTCAAGAATGTCAAAACGCCGCTATTGCTGATCCACTCCGAGCGCGACTTCCGGTGCCTGATCGAGCAGGGTGAGCAGTTCTATGCCGCGCTGAAATATCTGCGCCAGACCGCCGAATTCGTCCGCTTCCCCGATGAAGGGCACGAATTGTCGCGCAGCGGCCAGCCGCTGCACCGGCTGGAACGGTTGCGGCGGATCGTCGGGTGGTTCGATAAATACCTGTAGGGGATGGGATGGCCCTCACCCCCGGTTCGCATTCGCTCACCACCCCCTCTCCCAATCCTGGGAGAGGGGGTTCGTTGCAAGAGTAGCGGTAGCCCGCAACGCGACAGCGTTATCGGGTATGCGCGGGAGCGATGCGCCCCTTCCAGGCTGCCCCGACGTTCGTCACCGAGCGCCAGGTTGCGTCAAGGATCAGGAGACCGAGCGCCACCCAGCCGAGCGGCACGCTGAACGTCCAGCGCCAGGGCAGGCCAGCATCGCGGTCGAAAGGGCGGCGTGTGGCGATCTGCCCGAGCAAGGCGATGGCGGCGAGGGCAGCCTGAGTGCCGTCTCGGCGTACCAGCGCACGCAGCAATGTCAGCGGTGGCAGTAGCCCGAAGGTGATCAGCGTAATCCCACCGGACAGCCCATAGAGCGGGCGACCGACAACGTCGCCGTAAACACTTTTGCGCCAGCCGCGCCAGGCGACATTCCAGGTGGTCCACTGCTCGTTACGCACCAGCCCGCGCCCGCTGACGAGATCGACCCTGCCGCCGCGCCGCTTGACCTCCTCGGCGAGATAGACATCGTCGGCGAAGGTCATCCGCAGGCGCGGATTGGCGTAGCCGCCGACACGCTCGTAGATCGCGCGACGGATGAGGATATATTGCCCATTGGCGACAGCCCCGCGATGGAGCGGATCGCGCAGTTCGGCGGGCGTGGCCCGCTCTAGCAACGCGATCCCACCGAGCGGCGTGAGCAGGCGCATCCCCGCGCCGATGTAGGTCAGTTCAGGGATCATCGAGAGGAAATCGTCGCCCTCGCGCAGGGCGTGTCCCAGCATCCGCCGCAACGTCGCGGGGGCGTGGCGTGTGTCGGCATCGGTGAACAGCAGCCAGTCGGCGGTGGTCAGCCCGACGCCGGTGTGGAGTGCGTGCGCTTTCCCCGCCCAGCCCTCGGGCAACGCCTCGATTCGCCGCACGCGCAGACGTGGTTCACGCGCGGCCCAGGCGGCGAGCAGATCGGGTGTGGCGTCGGTCGAGCCATCATCCAGCACCAGTAACTCGGCGTCCACGCCGGTTTGGGCAAGCAACGACGCCACCACCGCGTCGATATTCGCCGCCTCGTCGCGCACCGGCAAGATGATCGCCACGCGCGGGGCGGCAGCCGGGAGTGGGGCATCGGCAGGGACCGTTATCTCAGCGAAGGCGCGGCGGATCCGCGCCGCCTGACGCACCGCCATCAGGGTACAGAGCCCTACTGGCACGAGCGCAAACGCGCGACGCAGACGATCGGTACGCATAGATCAACAAATCCTTCCTCAGACAGCAAGCGGTTCCCACTACCATTCTACCCCGCCTTCTCGCGCGGCTTGAATCGTAACCCTTACCACAGTTCAGATTAGCCGTCATAGGTCACAGACATACGATGCGCGTCAGATGACGGCAGGCACACCGGCTAGGAGTTTTCGGCTATGACCTATCAGTCTACCGACCGATCAACAAAAGGCCGGAATCAGGGACCTCTGGTGGATACCAAGCGTTGAGGCCAGGTTCTACCATTGATCGTGGGGGATCAACCCTTGTCACCCATACACCGTGAGGACAGATGGAATCGATCGCAATTGAGACAATCGGGCTAACCCGCTCGTTCGGGGCACGTCCCGCCGTGGACAATCTGACGCTGACCATCCCGACGGGGAAAGTCTTCGGCTTCCTCGGGCCGAATGGTGCCGGGAAAACGACGACAGTACGAATGCTCACCACCCTGATCGCGCCGACGAGCGGCACCGCTCGCGTCGCCGGGTACCGGCTCGGCGAGGACAACGAGAGCCTGCGCCGCTCGGTCGGAATCCTGACCGAGACGCCGGGTCTCTACGATCGCCTCAGCGCACGCCAGAACCTGATGTATTTCGCGCAACTCTACGATCTCGATAGCCGTAAGGCGGCATCGCAGACGGAACGCTACCTGCGGATGCTCGAACTCTGGGGGCGGCGTGATGACCCGGTCGGCGGCTTCTCACGCGGGATGCGCCAAAAGCTGGCGATTGCGCGGGCGCTCCTGCACGAGCCGAAGATCGTCTTCCTCGATGAGCCGACCGTCGGGCTCGACCCGGAAGCATCGAAGATCGTGCGGGATTTCGTGCGTGAACTGCGCACCGAGGGCCGCACGATCTTCCTGACGACGCATAATCTGGCCGACGCCGACGAACTTTGCGATCTGATCGGCGTCTTCCAGGGGCAACTCCTCCACCTCGATACCCCGGCCCGACTGCGCGCAGAACTTTTCGGGGAAGGGACACGGATCGCCCTGGCTGGCGACGCCGCACCATGGATACCAACGGCTGAAGCGCTCTCATTCGTCCACAGCGCCACGGCAGCCGCTGATCTGTTGACGGTCACACTGGATGACCCGAACGAACAGAATCCGACGCTGGTGGCGGCACTGGTAGCGGCGGGCGCGCCGGTACGCTACGTGACACCGCAGGAGCACACCCTGGAAGAGGTCTACTTGCAATTACTCGTCAATGCGCGCAGCACGCGCCAACTCGTGGAGGCAGGCCGGTGAAGCGGGTGCTCGTTATCTTGCAGAAAGAATGGCTGGAATTGCGCCAGGATCGCCTGATCCTGATCGGCACGTTCGGCCCGGCGATCATGCTGACACTGTTGCCCCTCTTCGGGATGTGGGCGGTACGCCGCGCCCCCGATAGCCCAGCGCGGGACGATAACACCCTGACCGCCGCCAATGCAGCCTTGCTCGGCCTGACCGGACGCGAGTTCGGGCAGGCGATTTTGGGGCAACAACTCTCGGTCCTCTTCTTCCTGTTGCCGTTGATCATCCCCAGCGTGATCGCCGCCTACAGCATCGTCGGCGAGAAAGCCGGGCGCACGCTGGAACCGTTGCTCGCCACACCGCTGCATACCTGGCAACTGTTGCTCGGCAAGACGTTGGCCGCGCTGCTCCCGGCGGTAGCGGTGACATGGGGCTTGAGCGGGATCTTCGTCCTCGGTATTCGCGGGCTGGCGGTTTCGTCGCGCGTGGTCGATGCGGTCATCAGTCCCGGTTGGGTGATCGTCCTGATCTGCTGCACGCCGTTGCTCGCATTGGTAACGATCGCCCTGATGGTGGCGATCTCGGCGCGCGTCACCGACCCGCGTACCGCGCAGCAAGTTTCCGGGGTGCTGGTGCTGCCGGTCGTGACGGTCGTCGTGGGCCAGGTCACCGGCAAGCTCGTCATCAACCCCTCAACGGCGCTGGGGGTGACGGCGTTCCTCGCGCTCCTCGCTACGCTCGCCCTCTGGGCGGCGACCCGGCTCTTCGGTCGCGAAGTCGTGCTGACGCGCTGGCGTTAACGCCAGCGCGTCAAGGGATCATGTGTTAAAGCGACACCTACGGTTCGGCTTCTTGCCACTGCGGCTCATCGAGTACGGTGGGCCGCAGATCCCAATCGCGCTGCTCGACCGTCGTCTTGTGGACATCGAGCCTGACCATGCCAGCAGTGACCTCGATGACCTCGCTGAACGGGACGTAGAGGGTACGCCCCAGGCCGGTAACACACGCCCCGACTTCCAGATAGCCGATGCCGAAGCGCGACTCGCCCCGTATCGGCTCAGCGCGTAGCGTCTCCCCTTCAGACTCGCGAAAAATCCGGTCGACCGTCCCGATCTCGACCCCATCGAGATCAACGACTTGCTGTTGCGGTGTCAGTGCTTGATCCATCATCGCACCTCCTCAACGCCTGTGGAGCACAAGGCGTGCCAGCCGATGGGGGGGACGGACCTCTGCCCCGGCCCGCCGCCCAGGGGGCACCCGCGACGCGGGGAGGGGTGACTCACTGTGAAGCAGTGACTTGACGGCAGGCGAAAGCGCCAGAAACAAGGCACTCCCTCCCCGCGTCGCGGGTGCCCCTGGGCGGCGGGATGGGGGGAGAGGTCATTCCCCCATCACACCCGTCAAACGGCGGCCACCGCAACAGGACACGCGGCCAGCGCCGTGAGGAAGCGGGCATTCTCTTCGGCGTTGCGGACGGTGATCCGCAGGTGGCCGGGGATGAGTGGGTGATTGGCGAAGTTCCGCACCACCATGCCGCGTCCTTCCAGCCAGGTGTAGACCGCCTGCGCCGTCGCGGGGTCGGGCCAGCGGGTCAGCAGGAAGTTGGTGACGGACGGGTAGACGTGCGCCCCGGCCGCGCGCAGGGCAGCGGCGAACGGCTCGCGCTCGGCGACGATCGCCGCGACGTGGGCGCGCATCCCAGCGAGATCGCGCAGCGCAGCGGCGGCGACGCGCGCCGTCACGACACTGACGCTGTTCGGCGGGCGAACCCGGTTCATCATCGCGGCAACCTCGGGCTGCGCGACACCCCAGCCGAGCCGCATCCCCGCCAGCCCAAACCCTTTGGACATCGTCCGCACGACGATCAGGTTCGGGTATTTTGCGACCAGCGAGATCGCCGACCAGCCGTGGAACTCGACGTAGGCTTCATCGATCGCCACCATGCACGGCGCGGCGGCGATCAGGCGTTCGATCGCTGCCGGGTCGGCGGGATTCCCGGTCGGGCTATTGGGATTGCAGACGAAGATCAGCTTTGCCCCCGCCGCCGCCGCGAGGACCGCATCGACATCGAGCGTGAAGTCTGCGTCGAGCGGCACGGCACGCACCGTTGCCCCGAGTTGGCGGGCGCAGATGGCGTACATCGAATAGGTCGGGACGGAGATCACCGCCACATCGCCATTGTCGAGGAACGTCTTGGTGGTCACATCGAGGATTTCGTCGGCCCCGGCCCCGATCACCAGTTGATCGGTCCCCACGCCGCAATAGGGCGCGATCAGCGCCGAAACCTCGGCGTAGGCGGTATCGAAATACTCATTGGGGATCCGCTCCGTTCGCGCGGCCTCCATCGCCCGATCCCAGCTGGCGGGCGGGAATGGCGACGTATTCAGGTCAAAGCGGATCACATCGCGCAGTTCGAGGCCGTGACGCGCGGCGACAACCTCGCTCGAAGCCTCCCACTCGTAAGGGTCGAGATCGCGCACGGTTTGTCGGGTCAATCGTTCGAGCATACCAGGCCCTCCTCTCGTGGAAGGAGTATACATCGGCGCGCCGCCGGGATGACAAAAGGAGCGGGGCGGGTCAATTGACCCGCCCCGCTGCGTGTAGATCGACCGGCAACCGGACCCTACAGGCGAACCCTACAGGATTCGGAACAGATTTCACCGGCAGCAAAAACCCGGCTGCGCGGCCGGGTTCCGTCGCAACCCCCTTCACGACGAAGCCTGCGCCAACCCGCCCCTGAACGGCGCGCCCACCGTCCAGAGGGCCATGCTAGCGCAGACGTTACGCCGCCGTCGCCACCTCGGGCACGTCCGCCGCGATCAGCACCTCACGCGGTGCGCCCCCGCGCAGGATACGGATCGTCAGCGGCGTGCCATCCGGCGCTTCCGACAGACCCCAGGCGAGATCGCCCGGTTCCTCGATCGCGTGACCATCGACCGCCAGCACGATATCGCCGGGCAACAGGCCCGCACGCTCGGCCGGGCTATCGGCGGCCACATCGATCAGGATCAGCGCCGCCTCCTGGATGATCCCAAGGCGGGCAGCCAGGGCGCGCGGCGTGGCGATCGGCTCGACACGCACGCCGAGGGCGCGCCGTGCCCGCCCGCCGATCAGCCGCACAACGGTCGCGCTCGGCACGGCCAGCGCCGTGCGCGGCCCCATCACCATCGCGTTGATCCCGATCGTCTCACCACGCGCGTTGACCAGCGGGCCACCGGAGTTCCCCGGTCGCAACTCGATGTCGGCCAGGATCGCCTCACGGAGATGTCGCCCAGAACGCTCGTTACCCTCGATCGTGCCGGTGCCGCTATAGATACCGAGGGTCGCCGCGCCCGGCACTCCCAGCGGGTGGCCGACCGCGAGGAGGATCTCGCCGACCCGCAGCGCGTTCGAATCGCCCACCGGCAGGGCGGGCAGCCCCTGCGCCTCGATCCGGATCACCGCCAGATCGCGCTCGGGGAGGTTGGAGACGACTGTACCAGGGAACTCGCGCCCATCGGCGAGCGTGACCCGCGCCCGCTCACCCGGCACGACATGGTAATTGGTGACGATCAGGCCATCTTCGTGCCAGATCGTCCCCGACCCTGCGCCGCGCCCGTTGGTGATTCGTACCACCCCGGCGCGCACCCGCTCGGCCAGCGCCGCCAATTCGTCGGCCAGCAGGCCGCCCACGGCGGTATCGAGTGTTGTTGACATTATTTACCCCTTTTGAATGACGAATGACGAATAAGACGATCTGGGGGAGCGACAGCGTAGATATATCTCGCGCGCCCTCATTCGTCATTCGTCACTCGTCATTTACTTGGCTTCTCCCGGCGTCACGCTCAAGTCGGTCGGCTGGCCGCCGCGCAGGATACGCACCGGGATCGCCTGGCCGACTTGCTGCGAGGCCAGTCCGGCGCGCAGATCGTCGAGGCTCTGGGTGGGGGTACCGGCCAGCGCCACGATAATGTCGCCGACGGTCAGGCCACTCTGTGCTGCCGGGCCATCATCTTCGACCGTCACCAGCAACAACCCCTGATCCTGTCCGACGCTCGCCTTCAGGGCGCTCGGCAGAGCCACCGGCTGTGCCCCGACGCCGAGGTACCCCCGCGCGACCTTCCCATGCGTCCCCAGGGTGGTGACGATCCGCTCGACTTCCTCGTTCGGAATCGCCAGCGTCATCCCGCGCCCGAGGTGCGAGGAGAGGAGGCCCACTACGCGACCCGAGGCATCGACCAATGGCCCACCGGAGAAGCCGGGGAACATCGGAGCATCGCTGCTGATCAGCTTCGCGAAGCGCCGCCCACGCCCGCCTTCCCACGGCCCGCCGAGCGCGCTGACGATCCCGATCGTCGCCGCTAGTTCACCAGCCCGACCCAGCGCCAGGACGAGTGCGCCGACCTTCACGGCGTCTTGCGGCGCGCGTGGGGCTGGCGTCAACGCCGCGCCTTCGACTTTCAACACGGCGAGATCGCTGCTCGGATCGCGCCCGACCAGCTTCGCCGGAAGTTCGCGACCATCAGGCGCGACGACCGTGATCTCTTCGTCGCGCTCGATCACATGATTCGCGCTGACGATCGTCGCGCCAGTGCCATCGCTGGCCCAGACGATCCCGGTTGCCGGGAGTCGGCGCCGCGCGTTGATCCGCACGATCGACTGCCCGGCGATCTGGACCGCCCCCGCCATCTCATCGGAGAGCTGCTGTAAAAGGCTGCCGCCGGTTGTTGTGCCACTCATCGGTCACTCCCTTTCGTATTCGTGGCGGCGCCTGTTTGCGCTGCTCCATAAGCGTAAGCCACGACAAGCACCGCCACACCATCAGAAGGGACGGACTGTGACGACAAGATGGGTAGGGCTGACGCCTACCCAGTCGGGTGGGCTGACCAGATAAAAAAGCGGCGGAAGGGCGTTGATTCACCCGTGTATACTACAAAAACAGGCACGCGGTAAGGGCGAGCAAACAGCTTATCTTCTACGCTGCGCTGAATATGTGTTATGCAAGCGAACAAACCTGCCAGCTTGCATAAGCCAATGATCGGCCTGAAGGATGCGCCTTTCTGAAAGCTGCATCCGAAGAGCAGGCCGTCTCATACCCTGGCGAAGCATTAACTGTCGCTGGCGTACGTTCGCGCCTCACAACCCTTGACGCTCCCCCTTCGGCGTGGCACAGTTAGCCGTGGGACGCATCCATTCGGGCGTGCCAGGCGTTAGCCTTATAGCGGAAGCGCGCACGTCGCGAGCATTCGCAGCGCCCAGAACAGTTGCCCGGCCAACCAGACCCCAGTGACATGGAGTATGCCCGTGACGTATCGCTCGCCGTATTCCGCTCGCAATATGCGCCGCGCCCAGCGCCCCCCGCTCTGGCCGAAAATACTGGCCGGGGTGATCGTGGTCTTGCTGCTCGCCGCAGGGGGTGTGGCCCTCTACGCCTCCGGGATGCGGATCAATATCTCGCGCGGCATAACCACGGCGACGGCAACGGCGGCACCGGCAGCCGGTATCCCCGCCGGGGGTACGCCGACTGCGAGTACCGGCACGGCGGGTACTGCGGCGGTGTCGGTTGGCAATAGCGGTAGCGGTGCCGCGGTGCCGCCGACCGCGATCCCGCTAGGCGGCACACCGGCGGCGGGCACGCCCGGTCGCCCTGGCTCGGCTACCCCGGCCGGGGCGCTCAATGCGAGCGATCCCCGCTCGGTCGCGCAGGCATACGCCGATCGCTGGGGCAACAAAGATTACAGCGGGATGTACGATCTTATCGGCGCGGCCGAGAAGGCCGGCATCACGCGCGAGAAGTTCACGGCGCGCTACCAGGCGATTGCCGAGGAGGCCGGGCTGGCCGAAGTCAAAGCGGCGATCGGCGATGCACCGAGCGGCGCGACGCAGCTCCCGTTGCGCGTGCAGATGCAATCGTCGCTCGTCGGCCCGATCACCGAGGACAATACCCTGACGATGCGCCAGGAGCCCGACGGCTGGCGGGTCGCCTGGACCCCATCGCTGATCTTCAAAGATCTCGGCGATGGCCTGATCCGCTTCAAGCCCGACCTGCCGACGCGCGGGCGGATCCTCGATAGCAAAGGTCGCCCGCTGGCGCAGCAAGGTTTGGTCACGCTGGTCGGGATCGTGCCGAAAGATATCAAGGATGAGCCGAACTTCCTGGCCGGACTGAGCAAGGCGCTGGGCCTCCCGCCCGAGAAGATCAAGGCCCAGTACGCCACCGCCGACCCGTCCTGGTTCGTCCCGATCAAGACTCTGCCAGAACAGATCCCCGCCGAGATGAACGCGGCCTTCCAGACCCTCCCCGGCCTCGTCGTGCGGAAGGTGCCGGGGAGGGTCTATCCGCAGGGTACATTGGCGGCGCATATCGTCGGGTATGTCGGCGAGATCAATGCCGACGAGCTGAAAGATCTGGCCCCGAAAGGCTACATCATCGGCGACAAGATCGGGCGCTCCGGGGTGGAAGCCTGGGGCGAGCAGTGGCTGGCCGGGCGGAAGGGCGGGCAACTCACGGTCGTCTCGCAGTCGGAAGCGGTGCGTAAGGTCATCGCCGAGCGCAAGAGCGAACCGGCCGCCGATGTCACACTCACGGTCGATATCGATCTCCAACGGGCGCTGGAAGAAGGGCTCGGGGACCGCGCGGCGTCGGGCGTCATCATGGATCCGACCAGCGGCGCGATCATCGCGATGGGCTCACACCCGACCTACGACCCGAACGGCTTCACCCTCGGCTTCGATGACGCCGCCCAGGCCCGCCTGAACGACGAGGCGCTGCGCCCCCTCTGGGACCGCGCCACCCAGTTCACCTACCCCTCCGGCTCGATCTTCAAGGTGATCACCGCGACGGCTGGGGTGACGAAGCTGGGGATGAATGCCAAGACGATCATCCCCTGCCCGGCGCAATTTTCACTGCCCGGTGCGCCGAACGTCTGGAAAGACTGGACCTATCCGCAGGCGCAGGGGGACCTAACCCTGCAAAATGCGATCACGCAGTCGTGCAACACCGTCTTCTACGAGATCGGGCGACAACTCGACGATCTCGACGAGAATGCCTTGCCGGAGGTCGCCCGCGCTTTCGGCCTCGGCAAACCAACCGGCCTGGAAGAGTTGCCCGAGGCGGCGGGCGTCGTCCCCGACGCGGCCTGGAAGCGCCAGAACCTCAATGACGGCTGGTCCACCGGGGATGCGGTCAATCTGGCGATCGGCCAGGGCTTCTTCCTCACCTCGCCGCTGCAAATGGCGAATATGTACAACGCCATCGCCAACGGCGGGACGCTGTTGCGGCCCTTCCTCGCGGCGAAGGTCGCGACGCCCGATGGCAAGATCCTCCATAACGGGCTACGCAAGGAGATCGGCAAGCTGCCGGTCCCGCCGGATGCGATGCAGATGATCCATACCGGGATGAAGAATGTGACCTCCGCCCCGAACGGCACCGCCATCGACGCCTTTGTCGGTGTGCCGATCCCGGTGGCCGGGAAGACCGGCACGGCGGAGGTGCCGCCGAAGCCCGACCATGCCTGGTTCGCATCGTTCGCCCCTGCCGATGCACCGAAACTGACGGTCGTCAGCATGGTCGAGAATGGCGGGCGCGGCTCGCAGATCGCTGCCCCGGTCGCCCGGCACGTCTACGATGTCTATGCGACGCTCGCCCCGTAGCGCCGATGACGCAGCAAACAGAGGATGCGGGAATCAGCACAACGAGATGAGTGGGGTGGCCCTTGAAGGGCCACCCCACTCGGTTGTCTACGAGAGATCCTGTGCGCGACGCTATGCCAGCCAATGAGGCACGGTCAGTGCGCTGGATCGCGGTTATAGAGCTTCAGCGCCCAGAAGTAGCTCCCCAGCGCGATGATCAGACACCAGGCTACGGTAAACAGGAAGCTGTTGCCGATCGTGGTACCCAGCAGTAACCCGCGCAGCGTCTCGATGAATGGGGTGAATGGCTGGTACTCGGCGAACCAGCGCATCCCGGTGGGCATCGTGTCCGTGGGGACGACGCCACTGCCGAGGAACGGCAGGAGGATCAGGGGCATCGGGAGATTACTGGCGGTTTCGACGCTCTTGCTCACCATCCCGAGCGCAACCGACAGCCAGGTAAGCGCGAAGGTGATCATTGCGAGGACGCCGATCGCCGCGAGCCATTCGAGTGGGCCGGTGGTAGACCGGAAGCCGATTAGCAGCGCAACGCTGGTGACGACCGCCATCACGAACAGGGTCTGAATCATACTGCCGACGACGTGACCGGTCAGGACCGCCGCGCGTGGGATCGCCATCGTGCGGAACCGGGCGACGATCCCCTCGGCCATATCCATCGCGACGCTGATCGCCGTCCCCTGCGCCCCGGCGGCAATCGTCATTATCAGGATACCGGGAACAATATAGGCGAGATATTCGCGGCGACCACCCGCACTGCCGAGCCCGGCACCCAGCGTCCCGCCGAAGACGTAGACGAACAGCAGCAGGAAGACCACCGGCATCCCGGCGAGCATCAGAGTCAGGGACGGGTAGCGTCGCATGTGCAGGAGATTACGGCGCAACATCGTCGCCGAATCGGTCAGGGTATGGGCGAGGGTGCTCATTGGATGGCCTCCTTCTTCGTCTGCGTATCGCCCGTGAGGGCGAGGAAAACGTCATCGAGGTCGGGCGTGTGAATCGACAAGTTGCCGATATCGATCGCGGCATCGTCGAGCCGTTCGAGCACGGCGCGCAGTGACTGCACACCGCCATCGCTCGGAACTTGCAGCGTGAGCGCATTGTCGTCGCGGGAAGAATCACAGAGGACACTGGCCGCTGACGCGAGCCGCGCGACATCGGCGAATTGCAGCCGGATATGACCGCCGGGGACCAGGCGCTTGAGTTCTGCTGGCGACCCTTCCGCAACGATACGTCCCTGGTCGAGCACCGCGATGCGGTCGGCGAGTTGATCCGCCTCTTCGAGATATTGCGTCGTCAGGAAGATCGTCACGCCAGCGGCGACGAGGGCGCGGATGATCTCCCACATCGTACGCCGACTGCGCGGGTCGAGGCCGGTGGTCGGCTCGTCGAGGAAGATGATCCGCGGGTTGCCAACCAGAGTCATCGCCAGATCGAGCCGCCGCCGCATCCCACCGGAGTAGGTGTCAAGCGATTTCTTGGCGGCATCGCTCAGATCGAATTGTGCGAGGAGTTCGGCCACACGCCTGCGCCCCTCGCGCTTCCCCAGGTGACGCAGATCTGCCATCAGCAACAAGTTCTCCTCACCGGTGAGGAGGTTGTCCACCGCCGAGAACTGGCCGGTGACGCCGATCGCCATCCGCACCGCATCGGGCTCGCGGGCCACATCGTGGCCGGCCACCCGTGCCTCGCCGCCATCGGCGGCGATCAGGGTGGATAGGATCTGGACCGTGGTCGTTTTGCCCGCACCATTCGGGCCGAGCAGGGCGAAGACCGTCCCTCTGGGAACGTTCAGATCGATCCCATCAAGGACGACTTTCTTGTCATAGGACTTGCGTAGTCCGCTTGTCGTGATCGCCGGTTGCGGTGGTATTGTCGTCATCTTCCCTCCACTTCAAGACTCGTGTTATACTGCCATTAGCTAAGTCACTAATCAGAAATTTGTAAAAATAACTTAGCTGCTAACTTAAATTAGAATACGCGGAGGTGACGCTGTTGTCAAGAGGGGTGCAGAGGAAACGCGAGGAACTGCTCGGGGGGCTCGTGCGGGAGGTCCGGCAATTCAACGGACTCGGCGCGTCATTCTTCCGGGTAGCCGCAGGGCGGGTCGGGCTGAACGCGGCGGACGTGCAAGTCATCGATATCCTGACCAGCACGGGTCCGACGACAGCCGGTCAACTCGCCGCACTCACGGGGCTGACGACCGGGGCCATCGCCCAGATGCTCGATCGGCTGGAGGAGGCCGGGCTGGTGCGCCGCGACCGGGATCCTGACGATGGCCGTCGGGTGATCGTCCGGCTTGCTACAGACAAAGATGCGCTGGGGAAGATCGGCCCGGTCTTCGATTCCGTCGAGCGGGCCTGGGCAGAACTGGCGTCGCGCTACGACGACGAGCAGCTTGCCCTGCTCCTGGCCTTCATGGAGCGCGGCAATGCGGTGTCGAGGGAAGAGATTGCTCGGCTGCGGGAAGCACCGGCGGCAGGCAAGGGCGGGAACTTCTCGTCCCCTCTCGGCGAGCTGGGGGGCGGGCGGCTCGTCGTCTCGGCCGGTGCCTCCCAACTCACCCTGCGCGCGGATGCCGGGATGACCGAGCTCTACCGCGCCAGCTTCGAGGGGACCATGCCGGACGTGAAGACCGAGGGGGGGGCCGTCACCATCCGCTACCCACGACGCCTGCAACTCTTCTCCCGGCATCAACAAGCGGCGGAGGTCGTGCTCAATGCCGCCATCCCGTGGCAAATCGTGGTCCGGGGCGGTGCGTCGGATATCATCGCCGAACTGGCGGCCCTCGATCTCGCGGGGCTGGAGATCGAGGGCGGAGCCAGTCAGGTCCGTGTGAACCTCCCCAAACCGACCGGCACGGTTCGCGTGCGGATCACTGCCGGGGCCTCGGATGTCGCCATCCGGCGCCCACCGGGCATCGCCGCGCGTGTTCGCGTCAAAGGCTGGGCCTCCGCACTGACCTTCGATGACCGAACCTTCGGCGACATGGTCACCGACGTGCGGCTGCAAAGTCCCGGCTACGAAGACGCCACCCAACGTTACGACATCGTCGTCTCCGGCAGCGGCAGCCAGTTCACTATAACCGCCGAATAACCGCCGCGCCGTAACTGAGCGCAGTTTTTTTATTCAGTTCTGGGCTGTGATGCCAAAGGGATGCTTCGCTGGTCCGATTGCCGGACACTCCTACGATCGCTACGCGAGCCTCACACCATAAGGATTGACACAGCGTGGTGGCTGGAAAAACGGTAGGGTGGGTGTATGGTCCATCCGCCCTATCGTTTCGTTATTCCGTGAGGATGACTATGGACAAGACCGAAGAGATGATCGTAGCACTGTTACAGGCATACCACGGCACAGCGGTAGCGATGGTGACGGTGCAACAGCGCATAGAAGGTCCCCAGGGCTACTTTGGCGCGTTGCTGCGTTACTACGATGTTGCTTACGCACTCCACGGTAGGGCTGTACAACTAGCGATCGTCACCAAGGAGGCTTCGCTCAGTGAGCGGTGTACTCTCGACTGGCTGAACCAACGCAGCTTGCCCACGCCATTCAGCTATATCGCCGATCTGAGGACAGAGACACCGGCGCTCGTCTGCATGGAATATATTGGCGACCCACCCCCCACAGCAGGAAGGCCGGGGGAAATTGCACAGTCCCTGGCGGCGATCCATCACGCTGCCCTGGGGCGTAGCGAAGATCTCCCGTGGCTACCGCACGCCGACTACGCCTTTCTCGCGGAGCGGGTGATCGATATCTGCTGGCGCAGACCCTGGCGGCACTTGTTGACTGGCGAGGGCTACACCGACTGGTTCGACCGCGCGGTACGTGACGGCGAACCAGACGCCAACTTTGGGGCCGCATTCGCCAACGTTACACCGGCGATCGAGGCGATCGCCACCCGCTTCCTCCGGGAGTTGACGGCCATCGAGGCAGACGCGATGGCGCAGACGCTCATCCATACCGATCTCCACGGCGAACACATCCGCTGGCAGAGGGATCATGCTCGGCTCATCGACTGGGATCAAGCGCGCTATGGGCCACTTTATCTCGACTTGCCCAACCTCTACTCGCGCGAAGAAGCGTTGCTCTACCGCAACGCCTTAGCCGATCTCGGCCACACCATTCCACGCGACAAATTCCTCGCGGGCTACGATGCGGTTCGCCCTTACCCCGGCTTCAAGTATTTCGGCATCGGCCTTTGGAACTGGCGGCATGGCGATCCGGCACGGCGACACGCAAACGTGCAGTATTGGATCGATATGGTGCTCGGAGCTCAAGAATAGAGAATCTGGGTTAGACAGATCAGCGTCCAGACTCGAGCAAGAGCTAGTTTTTTTCTGTCTCACTCCCAGCGGAACGTTCGCGCGGCGATGGCGAGCGCCCCTACGCCCCAGACCAGGAGGACGATCAGGGCGGAGACGGGCGTGGCGGAACCGGCGGTCATCGCGGCGCGCAGCGCCTCGGTCAGGGCGGCGGCGGGCAACAATCGCGCGAGATCACCAAGAAGGCCGGGGAGGCGTTCGAGGGGCAGGACCGCGCCGCTGATGATCAGGAAGAAGAGGTAGAGGGCATTCGCCCCGGCGAGTGTCGCCTCGGCGCGCAAGGCACCAGCCATCGCCAGCCCGATCCCGGCGAAGGTGACGGTGCCGAGGACGATCACCAGCAAGGCGAGCAGCGGCGCACCCGCCGGTCGCCAGCCGTAGACCAGCGCGGCGATCCCGACCAG
>JAABUN010004586.1_pt1 | contig 18550 bp, 17 predicted proteins | sample 5559311 | NCBI WGS metagenome assembly JAABUN01 (sample SAMN10711877, study PRJNA513370) | rock metagenome | isolation source: Antarctica rocks | place: Antarctica: Victoria Land, Siegfried Peak sud | reverse complement strand
TGTTCTCGGAGTGGATCTCGACGAGGGACGCGTCGACGTCGAGCACGACCTCCTCGGGCGCGCCACCCGCAGCCCACACCGACTCACGCGCCGCCGCTCTCGCTGCCCGCAAGGCGCCGAGCACGCTTTTGTCGATCTCGTGGACGGCCCGCCAGATGGTCGGGGCGGAGGCGACGACACCGAACAGCTCGGGCTGGTCGCGCAACGCCGCCATGTCGGCGACGCTGCGCCCGCCCGCGGCGAGCTGAAGCCGACAGGCGCCAGGCGTTCACGACAGGACGGAGCCGACAGATCTGTCTGAAGGCAACAACGCCAGTCACGAGAAGGGTCAGACCCCGCCCCGCCGAGAACCCCCACATCATGAGTGTCACGAGATTCGTGGAGACCCCTCCCTCATGGGCGGACCCTCACACCCCGGTCCATCCCAGGATCAACGCGCAGGGCCCGTTAGCTCCGCAGCAGAGCGCCCAAACGCCCCTTACCTTCCTGGAACTCCGAGATGCACCAACGATCGCTCTGCCGCCTCAATGCACTCCGGGAAGCGCAGCACCCCTGCAGGCAGATCGCCAGCGATATTTGACACGGCATTGTTGTAGAACGCCCGCAGGATGAACTCGACGAAAAGGTAGGGCGTCATGGGGGAGGACGTAGCGATCCTGCAACTGCCGTACTGCCCTAGGGTCAGATGAGACACCGGATGTGTCAACGTCTGAGCGATGCCGGGGCGAGCGTCATAGTCGATTCTCAGCGGCACCGTCACGACCCGTTTGTCGACTACGTCGGCGTAGAGAACTTCTTCTAGGTAGATCTCTGCGTTGTTCTGAAATTCTAAAAGATCGGGAGCAGGTAGAAACGCCAAGCGGGAGCGAAGCAGGGCTCCTGCGTCGACCTCGTAGCTGATCTGCATCAGAGCGCCATCCAGCATCCGCACGTTGTACAGGCGACCCTCCCGCGCCTCGGCGTATGTCTCTACATAGGGACGGCTCCGAAGAATGTCTCCCAGACCCGTTGCTCCGGTCCAACTGACGAGGAACCGAGTGGCGCTCACCTGATTTTCATAAGGGAAGTTCTGGTCATCGGCAAGGCCCTGCTCCACAAGAAAGGCGGTAGCACGCATTATCTCGCCGACTAAGTCGGTGGTCAGGGCCACAGTCAACCCTCATCGCGGAGAATATCCCGAAGTCTTTCAACCGTCTCGGGATCCAGGTCCTCCCGGAAAATCTTGCCTTCTGCTAGGTCGTCAACGATCGCAGCCAAGGCATCTTGCCGAGACCGAACCCGCGTTCTTTCTGCCTGCGACATGTCGCGGTGTACCACTTGTAGTTCCACGCGTTCCTTCGCAGTCGGATAGCGGAAGCGCAGTTCGAAGTCTGCATCCCGGATGGCTTCGTACTCAACTTCGAGTGCTTCCATACCACCGCCGATCCCGGAAACACGGACCCAACTCTTGCTTCTGGTTATCGCCGTGAACAGTCGGTTCCGGACTCGCGCCAGATTGGCTGAGTCTGAGTGGCAATCGTGGGCGTTTAACACGTACACCATGGCGGCCTCATTGCCTTTGGCTCTGTATATGCCGGTACAGGTCACCGATGCTTCGTCAGCGCGGAAGAAGATGTCCGCTGCGGTGTCGACACCCGCTAGATGACTCATGATCCCTCGGTCGAGAAGAGCTTTACGCACCGGCCCTAGCTGCCTTCTCGCAGACACAGGATCAGGGTTGATAATCATGATGTCGTCGTGCCGCAGGTCATCGGCTTCCAAATTCGATTCAACTTCCGAGGCAATCCACTCGGCTTGCTCGGCTACTGAGTCAAACCGCCGGAACACGATGAGATCATCAGTCGGCGAATGAGCCTCAAGAAACGGGGGGCTGGTCTCGACCGTTCTTTCAAGTATGACGCTCTCGCCTGGGTTCAGCGCACCACTCTTGATCCGATACCCGATGTCGGTCCAGAGGTTCGACTCGCCGAACATCTGTACCAGGCCAGTCGACTTACCTTTCGGACGTGGGCGGTAAATGCCGAATCCGAGGCCATGAGCTGTGACTAGAACCGGGCGCGAGTTTCTGTAGCACTTCTCCAGAATTATGTCGCGGCGGGGGGCCGTTGAAGAAGGTGTGTCCGAGAAGCTGACTCGGGGTTCGCCACCGGCGTCGAACCCGAACAGCTCTTCCGCCGAGAGGACTCCTTCCCCAGACAGGTTCTGAAGTTCATCGTAGGCGTATACAAGTCGTTTGTGGTCGTCCAGAATCGCATAGCACAGGCGAAGGAAGTCCGGAGGTAGATCCTGTGCCTCATCTACAAGCAGAACGTCATACAGCGTCCTCGGGGAATCGATCTGCGCTAGCGCCGCTGCACATGCGCTGGGGAAGGCTTCTTCTCGGCCGTAACGCTCACGGGCGGTGTTAAAGTCCAGGTACTCGGCTCCGTGGGCAGCGCAGAACTGATGATAAACGCCGTCCCTAGAGGCACCTCCCGGTGCCCCCCAAGCATTTAGGATCCGGAGGTTTTCCCAGTTGGGTTCTTCACCGGTCTGCTCAATAACGAAGTTGTTGATCAGTCGATTGAAGTGCCCCTTCAACGACCGAGTGTTGAAGGTGATTGCGATTCGCCAATCGGGATGCTGCGCGTGCAGATACGCAGCCTTCAGCGCCAACACTATTGTCTTCCCTGAACCAGCTAGGCCGCGAATCCGCTGGACCCCGTCGACCGTCTCAATCACGGCCTTACTCTGCAAGCTGTCGAGGGTAGCGATTGATGCTTCTAGATGCTGCAGCTTTGCGCCGCGCGAATCGGCTTGCGTTATCGATCGGGCACCACGGTTCCGTCTGATAGTCGAGATGCTCTGGAGAGCGGATATGGCTCTGCCATAGACCTCCGGATCCGGCTTTGTCCACGAGACCTCACTGAGGGTCTGGCTAAGGGTCTCGGCGTTTGCGACCAGATACTCGTCGTCCGCCGGCAGCCGTCTCGTGGCGAGTGCCGGGGCGTAGGTGACGGTGTGGACATCAATCAGGAGCTTGCGACGCGTGACCAACTCCTTGTAAGTGAGCAGACGCGACTGAAGCTTCGTGGCAGCGTCGTCTTGGCGCTCCTGGTAGTCGCCAAGGGTCGTCCCGTCGACCAAGTCAAATACCACGACACCGTGAGTCGGCGAAACCAAAACAGCATCGATCGGGTGACGTCCAGATGCCGTCCCGATGATCGGGTAGCCGATGAACAGCTCGCCTGAGATCGAGGCGATCGACGAGATGTCTGATGCCAACGATTCACTGGCGGCCGGCTTGTCGTTCGTACCGCGAACAACGGTGAGAGCGGCAGCCACCGTCTAATCGCTCTCGGGGGAGGTTGCGGCGCCAGGACGTAGGCAGCGGCTCGGTCGGTAGGACATCCATTCATCCTGACACCAAGCTGCGAAGGTGGCAGCGAGCACCGGAGGCGTTCCAAGAGCCCAGAGCGATTTAGGCCGGCACCAGCGACAGTCATGCCACCCCTACCTCCCTTCCCGGCGTCGCGCTGCTGGTAGCGCCACCTGCGCTCCGAGCACTGCGCTCCGTTCGCGTCGACGGTGGGCATCTCACACACGTCGACCTCGAGGCCCCCGGCTCGCAGCCCCCGGATCCAGTAGGTCCGCCCCGCCGGGATCGTCGACGACTCGTTGCACGAAGGACCGTTGCCACCGCACCTCGTCGGTGCCGCGTGCGACCACCCAACTCGTCGCGGCGCCGAGGAGCACGCCGCTGACCGGGCCGCGTCGGGTCCTGCGCTGAGCACACCGCCCGCCACGCCGGCTGGGGCGAGTACCGCCACCCACCCGACAGCGTTGAACTGCACCGTCCGGAACCGCAGTCCCCGAGCCGCAGCTGCCAAGCACTGGTGCGCCGCAGCCGGGCACGGTCCCCGTTCACGTTCACGTACCAGCCGGCGATCGGCGCCCGCCGCTGCGCACGCCGCCTGGAACGGATCATGCAGGAACCGTAGAGGGCGAGAGAACTATCGTTGTCGTGAGCGCTCCACCGTGGTCTGCGGTCGTCGTGTCGTGGAGCCACGACAGCCTGGAGGTTCGCATGCGCATCGACGACCATGCTCTGTACAACCCGTTCGGCTGGCGTATCGCCGAGATCGCGGACCGGTCCACCGACGACCCCCGTCGCCGGGAGCTGCTGGAGGCTTTCGTGGTGTGCGAAGCGGAGGAGCTCGCCGCCGGTCGCCGTCACCTGACCATCGTCCACGGCGACCCCGACACCCTCGCTGACAGTCGCCGCCTGACCGCCTTCTACGACGTCCTCGGGAGCCTCGCCTCGGCAGCGGAGTGGGCCAGGGTGCGGGGTAGCGCCGAGCACGTGACCGTCACCATCGGCGGCCCCGACGCAGAGCAGATGATCTCGCTGGTGGCCACCGCCGCTGCGCGTGCCGACCCCGGCTGGTGGAGGATCACCGAGAGCCCGTACCCGGACACGACCTGATCGCCGACCGGTCCGCATCAGCGAACGCAACCGTGATCATCCCCGGACCGGGCGGACAAGCTCCCGGTACAACGCCGTGGTACGGGCGGACGGTTCGGTCTCGAGGTCAGCGAGGTAGGTGACCAGCTCCTCGTAGGCGGCGTTCACGCCGGCGAGGTTGCCGCCGTGGTGCTCGACGCGCAGCCGGCATCGGTACAGCACCTCGTTGCCGGGCAAGCCTCGTAGGCCCCGCCGGATCGCGTCGCGGGCGACGTCGACGCAGTCGGTGTCGAGGGCGATGTCGACGAGCCGCTCGGCGGCCTGTTCGATCAACATCGAGGCTTCTGCGACGTCCTGGTCGCGATGCGCCCAGTCATAACCGGCTCCGTCGAACGGCGGCCCGTTCACCAGAGCCAAGCCTTCTCGCAGCAGCCTGATCGCCCCTGATGACGGTGCGTGTCGGGCGAGGTCGACCAACGCTCGGAGCACGGCGAGGTCGGTGGTCACACCCTCGGCGAGGTGCAGGGTCCCGCGGGCACGGTCGGCGCCTGGCATCACCGGGGTGCCGTCGGGCAGGTCGCCGAGCACTTTGCGGGTGGCGCCGATGACGTTCCACACCGTCTTTGGTTCGACCGGCTTGCCGCCCCACAATGCGTCCTGCGCAGCGCTCGCCGGGACTGGTGCGTCGCGGCAGGCGAGCAGGACGGTGAGGATCAGCTCGCGGCGGCCGAGCACCGGCCGGTCCGGCACCGTCGGGGTGCCGAGCACCCGTACGAGCATGACCGGCTCGACGCTCTCGACGCTCTCGACGCTCTCGACGCTCTCGACGCTCTCGACGCTCTCGACGCTCTCGACGCTCTCGACGCTCTCGACGCTCTCGACGCTCTCGACGCTCTCGACGCTCTCGACGCTCTCGACGCTCTCGACGTCCTCAGCGTCCGAGAACAGCTGGTCGGCCCTCGTTCGGCTGTCGTCGGGTGGTCGGTGGTCGTCGAGGTGCACGACCCGGCCGTTGCCGTTGTACGGGTGCTGGGCACTGGTTTCGAGGTCCCCGGGAGTTGCAGCGAGGTGCAGCGGCCCCTCGTCCACGGGGGGGTCTTCGGCGGCGGCATCAGCGTCGGCGCCTACGGCGTCGAGCATGTCGAGCAGCTCACCCAGCCGGTTCGCTGCGTCTGCCGGGAGGCCGACCGGTGTGATGACGATGCCGAGTGGTTCCAGCCGTGCGGTGCCGTCGCCCAACAGGGCGAGGTGGGCTGGCGCGCTGGTCTCCTCACCAGCTGCGACGACTGCGACGCCGCTGCGGGCGGGGGCGGCCTGGAGGAGTCGCGCCGTGGCTTTTCGGTTTGGGAGGTGTGCGATGACGACGGTGGCTTCGATCGGCGTCGTCGCGCCGGTGCGGGCGGCGAACGTGCCGTCAAGTTTGGCGGCGGTGAGGGTGTCGGTCACCGACCGGCGCGCACCATCGAGTCGCCGTACGGCGTCGTCGACGGTGGTGGTGTCGAGCCGGTCGAGACAGGCGATGCCGGGGTCGAAGCCGACGGTGTGCACGTACGCGTCGGCGAGGTCCTGGCCGGCGGCGAGCTCGACGGCCACCGAACGCAGGAACGCCTCAACCTGGTTGTCGGCGCCCGACACGGTGAGCGCACCGTAGGCCTCGAGGTCGATCATGACCTGGCGTCCCTCGCGGTGACCGACGGTGACCAGCGCGGGGATGGCGGCGGGCAGCTCATCGGCCGGTACCGGGCCGTCGGGGTCGTAGGCGAGCCGCCACGCCCACCCGCCGTCGGCCGCCCTCCACGGGAGCAGTGCATCGGGTTGCGGGGTGTCCCACAGCAGCTCGATTCCAGCGGTGTCACTCAGCTCCAGCGCGACCGGCGCGCCCGTCAGCTGGTGCCGGTCGAGACGCAATACGAGTTGGGCGAGATGTTGTCCGGCCCACCGCACCAACGGCACATCAGCCGCCGCGACGACCGCATCAGCCGTCGCGCGGCCTTCGGCGGGGACCGCATCGTGCGTGCGGGCCCCGCGTGTGGCCCGCCGTCGACGCAGAAACCCGACGCGGACGGCGAGGCCGGTGGCGAGCACGATCGCCCCGGCGACCCCTGCCAGCGCTGGCGCAGTGCTCGCCCATCCTTGGTCCGCTTCGTCCGCTTCCTGGTCGGTCCCCGAAGTGCTGCTATCACGTGCGCTTGGCGGGATGAGAACGGACGGCGGTGGGGTGTCGGATGCAAACCTCGGCGTGGTCGTTCCGTTGGCGGGCGGAGATGGGGCAGGCGCCGGCGCGGCCGGCGCGGGGGTGGCTGCTGGCGGACTGGTAGTGGCCGGCGGCGCGAGCGCGCTGCCAGCGCCCCTGCCAACGGTGGGGAGGAGCACCGACCAGCCGGGCGCGATGAGATCGGGGTCGGTCAGGGCCCGGCCATCGTTCTGTGGGAGCCCCCGGTTGACCTCCCACAGCTCGACCCACCGTTCGCCGTCGCCCAGCCTGTCCTCGGCGATGCCCCACAGCGTGTCGCCCGCCGCCACCTCATGACCGTCGGGGCGGGCGGCGGGGACGTCGGCGTCGGCGGGGAGCAGGAGCGTCCAGCCGGGCTCGAGCAGGGCCGGGTCGATCAGGGCTCGGCCGCCAGGCTGAGGCTGATCCCGGTTGAGGTTCCACAGCTCGACCCATCGTTCTCCGTCGCCGAGGGTCCGCTCGGCGATGCCCCACAGCGTCTGGTGGCGGGCGACCATCCACGACTTGGGTGGTGGCTGCCCGGTGTGGGCCGGGTCGGCGTTCCAGGCAGTGGGGTCGTCGACCGGGATTGGACCGGGTTGCGCGAAGGCGTCCGGGGCGGGCAGATCGACGACGGTGGTGGCGGCGGGGAGCGGCGCAAGTGCCTGGGCCGGCAATCGGGGGGCGAGCGAAGCGAACACCAGGGCGACGCCGGCCACCGCCCGGCCGGCCGCCAGCCGGGCGGGCCGGGCGATGCCGGCAACGGGCGGAGCCGTCCGGCCCTGCGCGCTGGCGATGACCTCGACGACGACCGCGAGCGCGAAGTTCGCCCAGGCAATCCACACGACGCAGGCGATCGCCTTGAGCCAGGTGGTGTCGGCGACGTCGCCGTTGGTGAGGGCTCGGGAGAGCTCCTCCCACGACGGCAACCCTTGGGGCAGAGGCCAACCGATGCCGACGGCCAGAGCGACGGGGACGCCGACGATGACGGCGGCGAGGACGGTGACGGCGGCGACACCACGCAAGAGGTCGCGTGCTCGGTGAGTCACGTCTCGGCCTCGGTGACACCTCGCACGCTGCGGGCCGTCTCGGTGCCCGACACGGTGCGGTCCATGAGGCCGGCCACGCCCAGGATGACCATCGGGGTGGTGATCTCGACTCGGACGGTGACCGCGTCCCCGGTCACCTCCACGGTGCCGGCCCGGCCGGCCTGTTGCAGGTAGGCGTGCGCCGCCGCCCTGGCCTGGCCGGGGTCGAGGACTTGTGCGTTGCTGGTCCGCAGCTCGTCGACCGACACTTCTTGGGCGCCGGCCCGGGCGGCGCCCGCGGCGATGTCGGCTGCCTGGCGGCGGGCGGCGAGAACACGGCCGCCGTCGACGACCAGCCCGGCGCACAACAGCAGTGCCACCGCCACCACCACCACAAACGCGGTGACCTGGCCCTCTTCACCCCGGACCCGGCCGATCATGGTGCTGTCCCCACATGGGTGTCGATCACGGAGACGGAACGGTCGGTGACGGTCTTCGAGCCGGGGACGCCCAGGCGGGAGACGTCAGCCAGGGACACGACGCAGGTGACGTCGACCGCCACCACACCGCCCGGGGCGAACCGGGACGTGTCGACTACGACGGCGAGCTGGGCGCAGGCAAGGCCCCGGCCGGCGAGGGTGGCGCTGGCGGTCGTTCGGGCGTCGCGTTCTGCGGCTGCGGGCGAGGCCCGGATGGACGCGGCCCGGGAGGCGTCGCGGGCGGCGGCGTAGACGTCTTGCTGGACGGTGCCGACCCGGCCGACGAACACGATGAAGAGCAGCAGGACGAGCAGGACGGGGACGAGAAGGACCGCCTCGACGGCGGCTGCTCCCGCCTCCCTACGGTGCGGCTGGCATCGTCCGCTCGGCGCGGTCATCGCTCGTTTTCCGCCCGGAAGCGTTCGGTTACGCCGTCGGCCGCGCCGGTGACGTGCAGGTCGAGCCCGGGGACGACGTTGGCGACCTGGCCCCGCACCTCGACGTGCACGGTGTCGCCGTCGGCGTCCACCGACACCGTCACCTCCTCCAGCAGGCGAGCGGCGTTGTCTGCCACGAACTGCGCCGCTTCGGCTCGACCTGCCTCGCCGGTGGCGCCTTCGGCCTGGGCGGCCCTGGCCCCGTCCTGGGCGGCGGCGGTGACCACAGACTTGGCGTGGTAGGCGAGGGCGAACTGGACGGCGACGAGGATCACGAACAGCACCACCGGGAAGATCAGCGTCGTCGTCGTGACCTCCCCGCCCTCGTCGCCGACACCGGCGCGACGGGGCCCGGCACGCGCATTCGAGCCATGGCGCGACGCGACGATGGACACGGGCGTCAATCGACCGGGATCGAGTTGGCCTTGTCGGTGACCTTGGTGACGATGATCGCCCCCACGGCCAGGGCGAGGGTGGCCAGGATGGCGATGGTGATGGTCGTGGAGGTGATCTCACCCCGCTCGTCTCGCCAGTCGAGTCGGCGCCCGAGCCCGGCTCGGGCGGCGCCGACCAGGATCAGGACCTGCACTTGGGTTCGCAACAGCATCGGGGTTCCCTTCACTTGTTGGATGGTGTGGACGGCAGGGCTCAGAGGGTGAGGACGTTGGCGACGGCCGGGTAGCCGATGAGGAGGATGAAGCCGGTGAGCATGACCACCACCGGGGCCGCCATCCGTTCGGTGGCGGACTCCGCAGCGGCGTGGGCGTCGGTCAGCTCGTGGTCGCGCATGCTGGCCGCCTTGGCGGTGAGCGACTGGCGGACCCTGGCGCCGGAGTCCCCGGCCAGCCCGACGGACGAGGCCAGCTCGCCGAGCTCGGGCACGGCCAGGTCGTCGGACATGCGGTTGAGGACCGCCCACGGCGACTCCCGGTTGAGCCGGCTGACGGCCAGGGCCTGGCGGATGCGGGCGAACGCCCAGCCGCTGCCGGTGTTGGCGGCGGCGTCAAGGGCGGATTCCACCCCGCCGCCGCCGGCCAGGATGACGGTGACCAGGTCGAGGTAGGCGCCGAGGGCGTGGCGGAAGTCGCGCCGGCGGGCGGAGGCCTCCGAGCGCAACGCCAGATCGGGGTAGACGAACCCGCCGACGGCTCCGCCCAGGGCGACCACGCCCACTAGGACCGGCGGGATGGTGACGCCGCCGAGGGCGATGATGGTGGTGAATGCCACCGGTAGCCCGAGGCCCAGGGTGGCCATGGTGAGCTTGTCGAGGCCGTGACGCTCCAGGGTGCGGCCCACGACGGCCAGGTCTCGGCGCATGGCTTCCAGGTCGGTGCCGGAGGCTTCGACCACGGTGACGGCCCACACCGACGTTCGGTGGTGCCACGTGCCGGTGAGGCCCGAGTCGGGCCAGCGGGGGCGCTCGAGGTCCGCCAGCGCCGCGGTCAGCGGTGGGGGGGCCGGGTAGAGGCCCCGGACCACGAGCCACAGCCCGAGGCCGATGCCGGTCCCCGCCACCAGTCCGGGGAGCATCAGCGGTCCTCGGTCACGCCGGCGAACAGCCGCTCGGGTTCCGCCGCTCGGGCCAGGCGGGACAGTGACCACATGCCGGCACCGAAGAGGATGGCGATCACTCCGAGCATCAGCTGGCCGGCGGCGGTGTCGAACGGTTCCAGGTACGCCCGGTTGAACAGGACCATCCCAACCGCGAAGGTGACCGTCACCCCGACGATCATCCGGGTCGACGTGTAGGTCCGAGCCCGCCCGGCCTCCACCCGCAGGCGCATGGTGGCGCTGGCCCGGGCCGACGCCGCGGCCGCGCCGAGGACGTCGCCGAGGGAGCCGGACTGGCGTTCGGCCGCCAGCACGAGGGCCGCCGCCACCAGGTCACCCACCGGGTCGGCCAGCTCAGCGGCGAAGGCCCGCACCGACGGCACGAACGGTTCCCGCTCGATCCGGGCGGCCAACGCACGGACCTCGGCCCGGATCGGGGGAGGGGCCACGCGGGCGGTGGCGGTCACCGCCTCTTGCAACCCGGAGGCTGCCGCCATGGTGTCGCGCAGCATCTCGGCCCAGGCGGCGACGGCTTCGCTGCGGGCGATGGCTGCCGACCGCCGGCCCTTGGCGCCAACCACGCTCGGGGCGAGCCCGGCGGCGCCGGCCGCGGCCAGGGCGCCGACCAGCCAACCGGTGACCGCGAAGGCGGCCACCGCGGCGGCCACGCCCAGCGCGGCCCGCAGGGCCAGCCGGTCGACCCGGGCCATCAGCCGGCGGCCCGCACCTTCGACCTCTGTGGGGGCGACCCCTGCCAGGCCCACCGCGACGACCACGACCCCCAACCCGATGGTGGCGCCCAGCGCCGCACCCACGAGCGTGTTCACGACCACCACCCCTCGGGGTTGAGCAGCCCGTCGTCGAACCCGGCCTCCCGCAGCCGGCTCAGCCCGTCCTCGCTCATGGGCGACGCCGGCCGGGCCCGCCCGTCGTAACCGGGGGCGTAGACCTCGTTGGACAGCACCATGCGGCCGTCGGCGCCCACGATCTCCCGCACCGACGACACGACCCGGGTGCCGTCGGCCAGCTTGCGAAGGTGGACCACGAGGTGGACGGAGTTGGCGATGAGCACGGCCGTGGCCTCCATGGGCAGCGACTCCCTGGCCATGACCGCGTAGAGGGCGATCTTGGACAGCACCCCGGTCGAGGAGTCGGCGTGGATGGTGCACATCGAGCCGTCGTTTCCCTGGCTCATGGCGAGCAGCATGGGCAGCACCTCCCCGTCGCCGCCGCGCACCTCGCCCACGATCACTCGGTCCGGGGCCATGCGCAGCGCCATTCGGGTGAGGGCGGCCAGGTCGATGAGCCCCTCGCCCTCCACGTTGGCCTCACGCTTCTCGAGCTCGACGACATCGGGGTGCAGTTCAGGGGCGGCGGCCAGGTCGAGCTCGGACTCGTCCTCCACCACCACCAGGCGTTCCTCGGGGTCGATGGCGTGGATCAGCGCCCGCAGGAACGTCGTCTTGCCGGCGTCGGTGCCGCCGCCGATCACGATGTTCCGCCGAGCGGTCACCGACGCGGTGAAGAAGGCGGCCAGGCCCCGGTCGATCGTGCCCAACCCCACCAGGTCGGACAGGGTGATCTTGCGGAACCGGTGGCGGCGGATCGACAGCACCGGCCGGGCCGACACCTCCATGGCCGCGAACAACCGGCTCCCGTCGGGCAGGCGCAGGTTCAACACCGGCTGGCCCACATCGAAGCGTCGCTCCGAGCGGCCCGACCTGGCCGCCGCCATCCGCAGCGTCTCCACCATCTCGGCGTCGGAGCTGGCGATCGGTTCACCCCACTCCCGGGTCCCGTCGGCCCGCACGATCCGGACCCGGTCACAACCCTGGGCGTGGATGTTCTCGATCGACTCATCCGCCAGGTACATCTCCACCCGACCAAGGCCGAACAAGGCGTCCACCACCGCCTGGATGACCTCGTCCTCCTCGGCCTCGCCCAGTGGGGCGACCCCCTCGTCGAAGCGGTCACGGACGTAGGTCTCGACCTCCTCGTTAATGAGCTGACGGCCATAGACCCGCTGCGCCTCCCGCCCCAGCCTCGGCCGGCTCGCGGTCTCGTCGGCCTGGTCCCGTTGGGCCAAGCGGTCCGACACCCGGCGGCGCAGCCGGCGCACCAGCTCCTCGTCGATCACCGTCCGCCCCTCGGCGCCGTGGTGACCTCGGTCGCTGCTGGGCGCCGACCGTTCGTGGTGGCGTCGGCTCCCGGCCCGCCGAGCCTGACCGCCAGTGCTGCCGACAGCTCCGTCGCCGTCCACCACAGCGGCAGTCGGCGTAGGACCCGCTCCCTGGCCGGGCTTCCGCACAGGGCCTCGGCGCCCCGGGCGTCGTCGGCCACCACCCCCGCCAGAGGGAGCCCTGCGCTGGCGGCCACGTCGACCGGCGGGTAGGGACGGTCCCCGACGCACACCAACCCCACCCGGCATCCGGCGTCGGTCAGCGCCCGAGCCCGCCATGCCAGGTGTTGCACCTCGTCGAGGCGGGGCCGTGCCACCAGCAAGCACACGCCCGCCGCGCGAGCCAGCGGCAACGCCGGCGACCCGGTGAAGAGGCGGCCCACGTCCACCACCACCGCGGTGTCGACCAGCGTCGACAACCGGTCGGCCAACCGGTCAGCAGCGCTGGTCAACGCGATCCTCGCCCGCTGCGCCGAGGCGGGACCGCACAGCAGCCACAGGCGCGCTCCCAACGGTTGGAGGTGGGCGAACAGGGTTCCCTCGTCGAGGCCGTGGCGGGCGGCAGCGGCGAGGCTCGCCAGGCCCGGCTCGTAGCCGAGCCCGAAGCGGGCGGCGAGCGACCCGCCGTCGGGGTCGGCCTCCACCACCACGGCCCGTCCACCGGTGAGCCCTGCCGCCGGCCAGGTTGCCGCCAGGGCCAGCGCCAGCGTGGTCGCCCCCGGGCTCGCTTTGGCCGAGGCCACCGCCACCACGGTCACGACGACACCGCCGGCAACAGCACCAGCCGCACCCGGCCGGCGCCGGCCGCGTCCGCTACTGCAGGGGCGTCGCCGACGGGCAGCGAAAGCGAGACCACCACGGCCCGGGAGGCGTCGTCCAACGCCACCATCGCGAACACCTCCGCGGAGGCGATCACCCCACTGCCGTCGTCGTCGCCGCCGGCCGGTCGGGCCGGGTCTGACACGGCGACCACGTCCACCCGGTCACCGGCCCGCAGGTTCGGCGTCGGCACCGCGCCCGGGGCCAGCGACACGCCGACCACCGCCTCCCCCGGCCCCAGCAGGGACCCGTCTGTCACCTGCCCCGGATGCACCAGCCCACCGGCGGGGATCGTCACCGCCGCCAGCCGGCCCACCAGCGAGCCGGACCGGGTTGCGGCCACGAACCCCACGTCGCCGTCGACTGCGAGACGGGCGGTGCGCAGATCGGCGGCGGCGATGACCGTGCCCGCCGTGATCTCTCGGGCCGCCACCACCACCGTCTGGCGCTCGCCCAGCGCCGAGCTCCACACACCGAACGCAAGCGCTGCGCCGGCGACGATCAACACACCCAGCACCACCCACGGGACCTTGCGCTGCCGGGGCTGGACCAGGCCCGGAACCGCGGCGGCCGTCCCGTTGCCTGCCGTGCGACTCCGGCTGGTGCTGATCGACGTTGCCATGACCGAAGTTCCCCCTTCCTATGTGTTGAGCGCCTGCGCTTCGGCCACCCGCAACCCGAACGTGGTCGACCGCGACAGCGCCCCCAGTGACCCGCCACCAGCTGCCCCGCTTGCACTCCACGACACCTGCCATGTCGTCGTCGCCGTCACCGGGTAGCGCTGGCCGGGCTGATGCCCAGACGCGCGGTCGTAGGTGTACGCGCAATCCGTCGACTGGTCGCCGTCCGGACGGTCCGGGTCGTACGCCGTGCCCGCACCACGGCACACCAACCGGTCACCGTTGCCCATGTCCCACACCACCGACTCCGGCGTTGCCGTCACCGTCACCGACACGCCAGGCAACGACGCCGTCGCCGTCAACGGCGCCCACGCATCACCCACCCACAACCACGTCGGAACGCCAACCAGCTGGTCACCATCGGCGCTCGGACTCGTCCGCACGTCCGGTGCGGTCAACGCGAGCGCTCGCTTCGCCTGCTCCGCCAGCACGGCAGGGTCGACCGTAGAGATGAATACGTAGCTGTCGCCGCCCGGCGGAGGCTCACCGTCGCACGCCACCGTGTACCAGCGGCCCGGAGACGACTGGACGACCTCGGTACCATCGGGCTCGTACACCGCAGCGTCCTCCGGCAGCGCCGTGTACGAGCACACCGGAGCACCACCCGTGTTGACCGGAGCCGACTTGCCTGGCGTCGACCCGCCTGTGCGCACCTCTGCCACCGGGGTGCTGTCGTCATCGAGGTACGCGCCGCCCGTCCCACCGGTGTCGGCCGCCGCAACTCCAACGCTGAACAGCGCAGTCAGAGCGGTAGCGACCACCAAGGTCAGCCAGCTGCGCATCCCGCCACACCCTCCCAGCTCTGCTCGACGCTGGTGTTCGAGACCTTCCACTGACCTTGATCCATGACGAGAGTTCCGGTGACGAGCCGTGTCGTCACCTCGTCGTTGAGCACCTCACCCGTCTCGATGCTCACGACAAGCCCGTCGTCGACAGCACAGTCCCGCACCGTTGCCTGGTCGCCCTCGATCGAGATGACCTCGGCTCGATGCTCGGTCCGGGAGTTCTCGGGCAGGCGAAGGGCGCGCCCGGCGAGGCGGTTTCCCTGAGCCGCCTCGAACACCGACTGGAAGGCCTCCCCCGTCGCGAACTGCCGGAGCGCAGGATGGGACTGATCCGGAGGGTCGTTCGCCGCGAGGATCGCGTCGAAGTAACCCCGGTAGGCATCAAAGACCGCCTGCTCTGCCTCGTCGGCGGAGGTGGACCTGGTCGTGGCTTCGGTGCTCGTCGTCGTCACGGTGTCGGCGGTCGTCGAAGTGACGGGTGTAGTCGCCGTGGAAGCTGACGTGGTCGGACCGTCGCCGTTGCCACTGCAGGCGCCGAGAACGACGATCACCAGGACGGCGTGGGACATCAGATTTCCGAGTGGGATTTGCGTCATTGCATGCCTCCACGCTCGTCGCAGCTCCGTGACCGGCAACTGCCCGAACCCAATACCGCCACGCTACGTGGTCAAAGCGACCTTCGCTAGACCGCCTTGACCCGGGACTGCCGCGCCGTCGCTGGCACGTCAGGGCTGGCGAGGTTGGCCACGACCGGCGGACGAACTCAGCGGACTGGATGGGTGTCCGTCGGCGTCTGATGGTGAATGGCCACATGTTGGTAACCCACTCACGTCGCACCGTTCCGTTACAGGGGGCTGTTCTGCATCCTACGATCCGTACTGTTCGATAGGGATACTGGCGCTTCGCGGGACCGTCGAGGGACCCCGTCGTCCGGGGCGATTGGTTCCGTCGTGGATTCAGTGATGCGGTCGCCAGTGGCAATGGGCGACGGCCGCCGGTGACCATGGGTGCGTGATCTGCCGGCCGGCGGCTGGCCGGTGGCGCTGTGCTGGGCGAAGCGGGGGCGGGTTCGTGCTGCGCCGACGTTGACTGCGCCCAGCGGACGTGGACGGAGCAGACCTCGGTGATGACGCCTCGAGCGTCGCTCATCGAACGGGCCCGCTGGGACGCGTGCCGGCGGGTCGGCCGTGACGGCCACTCCGTCGCTCAGGTCGCACGCGACCTCGGGGGTCGGCTGGTCGACGGTGAGGACCGTCGTTCGAGACCACGACAGCCCGCTCGTCGACTACTCCGCCCGGTGCGTCGCTGTGGAGGCGTTGGGGAGGGAGGGACTGCGTGCTGGCCGCAAACCAGGCGCATCACACCCTGTTGGTGACTGGCTTCGTCGACCTCAGCGCTCGCCGGCTCCTCGACATCGTCCCCGGTCGCAGCACTGTCAGCATCACCGAGCGGCTCCACGACAGACCCACGAGCTGGCTGGAAGCGATCGGCTCCGTCGCCCTCGATCCCCACCGCAGCTACGTGAACGGGCTCCTCGCCCACCTCGGCCACGCCACCGTCGTGGTCAACCCCCCCACGCCATCCAGCTCGCGAACGCCGCCATCGACGACGTCCGCCGCCGCGTCCACACGAGGTCCCTGGCCACCGAAGCCGCACCGGCGACCCGCTCGACCGGATCCGTCGCATCCTCCTCCGAGGCGCCAACACCCTTGCCCCGAGCGCCTCAGAGCGGATCAATGCCGGGCTGGTCGGCCGACCGCTACTACGAGGTCGGCGCCGCCTGGCTCGCCAGCAAACCGGCTCTCAGCGTTTGAGCGTGGTGACGGACCTCGTTGGGGTGATCTGGTGATCCACCGTTGAGGCCCGTGGCCTCACAAGTCTTGCGGCTTCTCACGGACGTAAGCCTTGGAGGCCACGGGTGGATGTTGACGGTAGTGCGGAGTGCGCGGCGCGCCTTGGACTGGACGGCTTCGTGGTGCTCGCTGCCGCTGAGGTCGATGGTGAGCTCCGCCAGCTCGTGGAGACCACGGCGGCCCGGGTCGGGTGCCCGGCGTGCGGGGTGGTGGCGGTGGGGCATGGTCGCCGACGGGCGTGGGTTCGGGACCTCCCCTCGGGTGGACGGCCTGTCGCCTTGTGCTGGTCGAAGCGGGTGTGGCGCTGCCCCGACGGGGACTGCGCGCACGGGACGTGGACCGAGCGGACCGAGGCGATCGCGCCTCGAGCGTCGCTGACCGAGCGAGCGCGTCGTGACGCGTGCCGGCGGGTTGGGCGCGACGGTCACTCCGTCGCTCAGGTCGCACGCGATCTCGGGGTGGGGTGGTCGACGGTGATGACCGCCGTCCGAGATCACGGCGCCCCGCTTGTCGACGACCCGGCCCGCACCGCCGATGTCGAGGCGCTGGGCATGGACGAGACCGCGTTCCTGGCCGGCAACCAGGACCACCACACGCTCTACGTGACGGGCTTCGTCGACCTGGGCGCCCGCCGGCTCCTCGACGTCGTCCCTGGGCGCAGCGCAGCCAGCGTTACTGACTGGCTCGACACCCGGCCGGGCGCCTGGCTGCGAGCGGTGGGGGCGGTCGCCCTGGACCCGCACCGCGGCTACGCCAACGGGCTCCTCGCCCACCTCGGCCACGCCACCGTCGTGGTCGACCACTTCCACGCCGTCCAGCTCGCCAACGCCGCCATCGACGACGTCCGCCGCCGAGTCCAACAACAAGTCCTCGGGCACCGGGGCCGCACGGGCGACCCGCTCTACCGGATCCGCCGGGTCCTGCTCCGAGGCGCCGACACCCTCACCGGGCGAGCCTCCGACCGGCTCGCGCACGGGCTCGGCGCCGGTGACCGCTACGACGAGGTCGGTGCCGCCTGGGTCGCCAAGGAGCTTCTCCGAGACGTCTACGCAGCCGTCGACCTCGCCCATGCCCGCCGGCTGCTCACCGTCTTCTACCAGTGGTGCGCCAACGCCGAGGTCGCTGAGGTCACCTGGCTCGCCAGGACGATCGCCGCCTGGCAGGACGAGGTGCTCGCCTACCACCACGAGCGTCTCTCCAACGGGCCCACCGAAGCCATGAACCTGCTCGTCAAGAAGATCAAGAGAGTCGGTCACGGCTTCCGGAACTTCGCCAATTACTTCGACCTGAAAGAGTCGGAGCGGCGTCTTGTCGGCCTCCGCCGAGCCGGCTGAGGCGGTCTCTGCGCCCCGTTCCCGCCACTCGCTTCGTTCTCCGGCCTCCGTTTCCGCCCGTTTCCGGGCCGATCGGGCGCGCCGGGTGAAGCGAGGGGCGGGAGCGGGTTCAGGCGGTGGCGGATCGAGCTCTTGGGGGTGGACCGGTGGCGGCACGGTCCGGCGGTGTTGGTTGCCTGACCGGGGTGGGTGGTTGTTCGGCGCTGACGAGACCGCTGATCTTGGTGGCGTTGTGGGCCAGCACACCCTGAAGCGCCCCGGGGTTGATGGAGGCTCTGAACCCACGGAAAGGTGGGCAGATGCCAGCACCGAGGAAGTACCGGGCCGAGCTGAGAGAGCGGGCGGTCCGGCTCGTTCTCGAGGCGCAAGAGCAAGAGCCTGAGCTGTCGATGAACGCAGCGGTGCTCCGGATCGGGCCCAGGGTTGGGATCAACAAGGACACGTTGCGCGGCTGGTGCAAGCAGGTGGAGATCGAGTCCGGCCGGCGTCCCGGCGTGACCACGAGCGAGGCGAGTCGGATCAAGGATCTCGAACGCGAGAACCGTGAGCTCAAGCGGGCCAACGAGATCCTGCTGGCGGCCTCCTCGTTCTTCGCGCGGGAGCTCGACCCGCGACTTCCGTGGTGATCGCGTTCATCGACGAGCACCGTGTGCGGTTCGGGGTCGAGCCGATGTGTCGGGTGCTGACTCAGCACGGCCTGCACGTCGCCCCGAGCACCTACTACGCAGCGAGGAACCGGCCGCCGTCGA
>JAABUN010004585.1_pt1 | contig 18550 bp, 15 predicted proteins | sample 5559311 | NCBI WGS metagenome assembly JAABUN01 (sample SAMN10711877, study PRJNA513370) | rock metagenome | isolation source: Antarctica rocks | place: Antarctica: Victoria Land, Siegfried Peak sud | reverse complement strand
TCAGGTTATCCAAATCTTAAATTTAATATTATGGGCATGACTGATGATAAAAAGTGCAACGAATTAAACATTTATTTAATTTGATGTGAAACTAATTATTTTTATAAGACATTAGAGACAGACACTATATATAGTTGTATTATGTGGTTTTGCTAACAACAACTTGAAGGCTCTAAGCTGAAAGCTGACGGCTGACAGCCTTCCTCAAATATGCCCGAACTTCTTCCTATAACCAATAAGCATGGCCACCACTTCATTATAGCTTTTAAGTCCTGCAGGCTGCTCGTTAGCCTTTAAATATTTGCCATACAATTTTGCGATTAATGGCTCTAATGGGTTTTCATATTTTTTGTAGAATTGACGGATCGTTTTAAAATCCTCTTTAACATCGGGCTTTAAGCGGCTGATCAGATCCTTTGCAGTCAGGCTGTCCCGTCTATACATTTCCTTAATGGCATAGGAATACATGTCAAAATAAACCGAATATTTAAATGCCGGGTTGAAAGAGGAACGGGCCGCCAGGAAGCCGGCAAAGTTAGCCTCATTTTCCTTTGCATATCCAAGCTGGTGGCCTATCTCATGACAGGTAGTGAATGGCTGTACAAAAGATGGTACCGTAGTGTTGGCCTGGGCTTCTCCTGAAAAAGGATTGTAGTAACCGGTAAAGCCCAAATAGTTCCCCAGATAACTATAGAGCGACGGTTTTACAGAAGAAAAGTGATACGTAAGATATGGTAATTCCTGGCTTACACCCTGGTATGCTTCAATAGCTTCCTGAAATAATGTTCTCTTCTTATATAAATCCCAACGGTATAAACGTGCGGAAGAATCAATAGCATCCAGGTTAACTTTTAATTCACCCAAAACATCCCGCAGGTTTTCGGTAGAATAAGAACCCAGGGTAAGTCCCATTTGTCCTTCCATGGGAGGCCGGTTATAGTTCAATCCCCATAGCGCATTAAATAACACATAGATTACCAGCAGCACAAAAATCACCTCTTTAACTACACCATACCAATATAGATTAGATGCTTTTTTTTTAAATAACCGGATGATCAATAAAATCAATTTACGCATCCAGTAAATTCCTACGAACAGGTAGAACAAATCGCCGATGCTGAAAGGTATCCATCCAAATAATATCCGCTGAGTAAAGGCGATATAAGGATACATGCCGTTTGAATAATAATGCTCCACTGCAAGTGGAAATAAAGAAAAAATTTTTATGAACACCGCCATTATAAATAGTAAGACCCAGCTGATAGTTTTTGGAGATTGCATTTGGTTTTAAAAATAAGGATATTGATTCATATAATTGTCATTACATATACGCACAACTGAACTTACAAATTATCAAACTTCCAGACTAACTTTAAACTTTAAACCTTGAATTTTAAATCCTTCTGATGAATCTAGAATTTAACAAGAATGAAGACTCGATGAAACTATCGTTAAGCCAGCTCAGTACCCGGTTTCAAAGGCTTGCTTTGGGAGGTGGCAAAAAGGCCATTGAAAAACAACATGCAAAGAACAAACTTTTTGCACGCGAGCGGATTGAATACCTTATTGACAAAGAATCAACCTTTACTGAGATCGGCGCTTTTGCAGGCTACGAAATGTATGAAGAACTGGGTGGTTGTCCGGCCGGAGGAACCATTGCGGGCCTAGGTTATATCAGCGGCAGGCAATGCGTTATCATTGCAAACGATCAAACTATTAAGGCAGGCGCATGGTTTCCTATAACGGGAAAAAAAAATCTACGCATGCAGGAGATTGCTATGGAAAATCACCTGCCTGTTGTTTACCTGGTTGATAGCGCCGGTGTATACTTACCTATGCAGGACGAAATATTTCCCGACAAAGAGCATTTTGGAAGAATCTTCAGAAACAATGCGCAGATGAGCGCGATAGGAATCACACAGATCGCTGCAGTAATGGGATCCTGTGTTGCCGGTGGTGCTTACCTTCCTTTAATGAGTGATGAAACGCTTATGGTTGAAGGTAACGGATCAATATTTTTAGCAGGTCCATACCTTGTTAAAGCTGCTATCGGTGAAGAAGTAGATTCCGAAACACTCGGCGGCGCCCGGACACATAATGAGGTCAGCGGCATTGCAGATTACCTTTTTAAAACAGAACAGGAATGCCTTGACCAGGTTAAAAAAATCATTTCGAAACTCGGTAAAAAAGAAACAGCCGGTTTCGATAGAATTCAAGCCATAGCGCCATCAAAAGATCCCCGTGAATTACATGGAATTATCCCGGTAGATAATACCAGGACTTACGATATGCTTAATATCATTGAACGAATAACGGACGCATCATCCGAATCATCTTCACAATCTTCGTTTGAGCAATTCAAAGAGCTTTATGGTAAAACCATTATTTGTGGATATGCACGCATTGATGGCTGGGCCGTTGGAATTGTAGCCAACCAGCGTAAAATTGTTAAAAATAAAAAAGGTGAAATGCAAATGGGCGGCGTTATTTATAATGACAGTGCTGATAAGGCTGCACGTTTTATTATGAACTGTAACCAGAAGAAGATTCCGCTTGTTTTTTTACAGGATGTTACCGGTTTCATGGTAGGCAGTCGCAGTGAACATTCCGGCATTATAAAAGACGGTGCTAAAATGGTGAATGCCGTAGCTAATTCAGTGGTTCCCAAAATCACTATAATTATTGGCAATTCCTATGGAGCCGGTAATTATGCTATGTGCGGCAAAGCTTATGACCCGCGATTTATTTATGCATGGCCAACGGCCAAAATCGCGGTAATGGGTGGCGAACAGGCTGCCAAAACATTGTTACAGATACAGGTTGCCTCTATGAAAGCAAAAGGGAAAGAAGTAAGCACAGAAGAAGAAAAAAAACTGCTGAACGAAATAAAAGATACATATGAAAAGCAAACCACTACCTATTATGCAGCCGCACGTTTATGGGTAGACGCTATCATTGATCCGCTCGAAACACGTAAGCTTATTTCAGAAGGCATCAATGCCGCAAATCATAATCCTGAAATGAAGCAGTTTAAAACGGGAGTGTTTCAGGTGTGAGAAGGGCTATCAGCTATCAGCTATCAGCCAAATACAATATCTCTTATTCAACCAGAAAATAGGACTTAACTTAAGAGCATATCGAAATAGTAACATGTATCTTAATTTTACCTGATAGCTAATAGCTGACAGCTGATAGCAATTACAACATGCACTTCAAAATAAGAAAATCATGAAACTAAAAATAACCCAGGTAGACGCTTTTGCAGAAAAAGTTTTTGGTGGAAATCCGGCAGCCATTATTGTACTGGAAGATTGGTTGGAAGACAGTTTGATGCAACAAATAGGCATGGAAAATAATTTAAGTGAAACAGCTTTTATGGTGAAAGAAGAGGCAGGATATTATATCCGCTGGTTCACTCCTAATGTGGAAGTGGATCTCTGTGGCCATGCTACGCTTGCTTCCGCTAAAGTTTTATTTGACCAGCAAGATTTTCCTGGCAATGAGATTACATTTAATTCTAAAAGCGGACTATTAAAAGTAAAGAAAGAAGCAAATGGGAAATTAACTCTCAATTTTCCCGTTACCCCTTTTGAATTGGTCAACGATCCGCCTGCAAGCATTTTACAAGCATTAAAAGTTGATACTGCCACCATTTATAAAGGCAGTTTTGATTATATGGCTGTGGTGCAGCACCAGCAGCAGATTGAATCCCTTAATCCCGATTTTAACCTGTTATCTACACTGCAAAGTCGTGGCATTGTTGTTACTGCGCGTGGCAATGAAGCAGATTTTGTATCACGGTGCTTTTTTCCACAGTCAGGGGTAAACGAAGATCCGGTAACAGGTTCGGCGCATACGATGATGACGCCATACTGGGCTAAAGAACTGGGAAAGAGTAAGCTTTCCGCCATTCAGTTATCCAGTCGCAAAGGCAACCTGGAATGTAAATTATCAGGAGACAGGGTATACATATCAGGAGATGCGATAACTTATATGACTGGAGAAATTGAGATATAATGCCGGAAAATAAACTGATCGTATATACAGATGGTTCTTCACGGGGCAATCCCGGACCGGGAGGTTATGGTGCGATATTGAAATGGGGAGATACTGAAAAAGAAATTTCTAAAGGATACCTGCGTACTACTAATAACAGGATGGAATTAATGGCTGTAATAGCTGCGCTGGAATCATTAAAAAAGACAAACCTGGACATTATTCTTTATTCTGATAGTCAGTATATAGTTAAAGCGGTTGAGCAGGGATGGTTGAAAAATTGGCTGGCTACTGACTTTAAAGGTGGAAAAAAAAATAAGGACCTATGGCTTCGCTATAACGAACTCGCCAGTCAACACCGTGTAAAATTTAATTGGGTAAGAGGCCATGCAGAAAATCCTTATAATAACCGCTGTGACAGACTTGCTACCACAGCGGCTGATGGAAAAAACCTGGATAAGGATAATGGTTATGAAAGCGGTTACTAATATCGTGTGTATTATAAAATGACGCTATTGCTATCATCTGCCAGCAATCCAAAAGAAACTTTATGATTAACATTAACATTCAAGGAATAATTCTTTTATAGACTTTAATATCTTTGTGCTTCAAACAGAAGATCTTCGGTTTTGTCCTGCCATATTATAACGTCATAGAACGAATAATCTTAATTATCATTTCATGCGATCTTTTAATAACTCACTTATAACAAATTTATTTTATAGTTTTTTATCTGTTGTTGTAATTATTACATCTCTTAGCTGGTTCGACCCGGCACCGGCATTGAAAAATGGCATCTGGAGAACCTCTATTCAACGACAGGATGGGCAGGCTATAATTTTTAATTTTGAAACAAAAGATAGTGCCGGACAAAAGATATTGTATGTTTTAAATGGCAGTGAAAAACTATTGGTTGACAATATAAAAATTAAAGGAGATTCAGTGTTTATTGAAATGCCTTTTTTTGAATCCGGCTTTGCTGCAAAACTAGATAAAGATGGTAACATGCAAGGCTCCTGGCTGAGAAAGGATGCTGATCAAATACTGGCAATGCCTTTCAGCGCAATTTACAATCACCAGGAAAGGTTTCCTGTAACAGCGCCGCCACTGCATAAAATTAACGGCAGGTGGACTGTTGTATTTACCGGTAAAAATAATCATGTTATTGATGCTGTGGGTGAATTTCAACAGAAGGGATCAAAACTTACCGGTACATTCCTTACAGCATCAGGGGATTACCGTTTCCTCGAAGGTGTGGTAACGGGCGATAGCTTAAAGCTTTCAGGGTTTGATGGCGGTCATGCGTATTTATTCACTGCCAGGGTTGATGATGATAACAGGATATCCGGAGGTAATTTTTATTCAGGAGCTGCAAGAGTGGATAAATGGACTGCAAAACGCAATCCTAATGCTGCCCTTCCTGATGGATATGAAGCGACTACTCTCAGGCCGGGAGAAAATAAATTCAATTTCAGGTTCAGGAGTACAGATGATAAAACTATTTCAATAACTGATACTGCTTATAAGGGGAAAGTTGTAATTGTACAGATAATGGGATCATGGTGCCCTAATTGTATGGATGAAACCAAATTTCTGAGTGACTATTATAAAGCCAATAGTCAGAAAGGTGTAGAAGTTATAGGGCTTGCTTATGAGCGTACTACGGATCTTGAAAGGTCAAAGAAATCAATAACATCCTTTCAAAACAGGTTTAATGTAAGTTATCCTATACTTATAACCGGGGTGACTGCTACAGATTCACTGCTCACAGAAAAAACCTTACCACAGCTTAATAAAATAAAATCCTTCCCCACTTCAATATTTATTGACAAAAAAGGCGTGGTAAGAAAAATTTATACCGGCTTTACCGGTCCTGGCACCGGGGCATATTATGATGCTTTCAGGAAAGAGTTTGATGAAACTGTTAAGGGATTGTTGACTGAGAAGTGACTTTGATTTGTTGACTAAATCATTACAGAAATATGTCTGAATGGGGATTCGTGGAATTAATGGATTATGGGATGTGATGTATTATTAATAACATTATTACTTATTCAATTCATTATCTGTCAGAGATATTGTTGATAGGTGCAGGAAACTATTATTACAGCATCCATCCCTAATCAACAAATCCCAATTCAGACAACAGAATTTTTACCAGTTAAAAATCCCCACAAGTTACTACCTTCATAACTGCATTATGATTCTAACTTTTGCAATGCTAAATATTATAAAATGACATCCCGCAGAAAATTTCTTCAAAATACTACTACCGTACTAGGTGGTGGAATCCTTGCTTCTTCATTTAACAACCAGGCATTTGCTATTTTTAAAAATCGCATTGCACCCAGTGATCAACTGAATGTTGGCGCTATAGGTATTAATGGTATGGGATGGACCGATGTTACCGCCGCATTGAAAGTGCCGGGCGTTAATCTGGTCGCACTTTGCGATGTGGATAAAAACGTTTTGGATAAGCGCATGAATGACCTGACTAAAATGAATGTTGACAGTACCAAAGTGAAAACTTACAGCGATTATCGCCAGCTGTTGGAACGCAAAGATATCGATGCTGTTATTATCGGCACACCCGATCATTGGCATGCCCTGATCATGATGAATGCATGTGCCGCAGGCAAAGATGTTTACGTTGAAAAACCTGTAGGTAATTCAATTGGAGAATGTCGCAGCATGGTTAACGCTCAGCAGCATTATAAAAGAGTGGTGCAGGCCGGGCAATGGCAACGCAGCCAGCAACATTTTAAAGATGCGGTTGATTTTGTGCAGAGCGGACAGTTGGGTAATATCAGAACAGTTAAAGTATGGTGCTACCAGGGTTGGATGAAACCCGGTCCGGTAGTTGCCGATTCAGCACCACCCGCAGGTGTTGATTTTGCACAATGGCTTGGACCGGCTCCCAAAAGATCCTTCAACTCAAGCAGGTTTCATTTTAATTTTCGATGGTTTTGGGATTATGCAGGCGGTTTAATGACCGACTGGGGAGTACACCTTCTTGACTATGGCTTATTGGGAATGAAATCTCCGATACCAAAATCCATATCAGCATTAGGTGGAAGGTTTGCTTATCCTGACCTGTATGAAGAAACTCCTGACACTCTTACTACTTTATATGAATTTGACGGCTTTAATATGGTATGGGATTCCGCTATGGGAATTGATAACGGGTCATATGACAGGGATCATGGTATTGCCTATATTGGCAATAATGGCACCCTGATACTAAACCGTGGTGGCTGGGAAGTTATTGAAGAAAAACAAAGCAAAAATAAAGTCAGCAAACCATTGGTCAAGCCGTCGGATATTGGTGTTAATAAGCACATGGAAAATTTCGTTAGGGTTATCAAATCGCGCAAGATGGAAGACCTTCACTGTTCCATTCAGGCAGGCGCTCATGTGGCAACAGTGGCGCAAATGGGTAATATTGCCTTTCGTACTGGTAAAAAACTGGAATGGAATAACGCGACGCATTGCTTTACAGACGATGAAATTAATAAAAAATATTTGATGAAGGAATACCATAATGGCTATGGCCTGCCTAAAGTCTAAAGCAGCAGTTAACGTACTGTTATAGAACTTAAAAGTGATACTTATTGCTATCAGCAGTCAGCAGTCAGGTATCAGCCAAATTCATTCTGGCGTTCTCTCCTGATAGGTGATAGCTGACGCTGACAGCAAATTATAAAGTCATTATTTATTGACATGACATTACCCTAAAATCGTTAGTTCACCATAATTCCTGTTTATTAATCCCCTGTATTTTAATTGCACAAAATTTCTCATGTGTAGAATTTAATACCTAAAGTGAATTCAGGTGTTATGGAATATTTACAATCGATTCTAAGCTTTTACAAACTGCCTGAGAAAATTTTCTTTACTATTATATACTACTGTAAGAGAATTGTATGGGAATTCTGCTAAATATTAAACAAAAAAGCCCAAAAGACAAAGTAAACTTGACTTTATTTCAATTCTATCAATATTAAGTCTTTCAAACTAGTCATATTATTATTTCTATTGCAATTGAAAAATCATGGCAAAAGAATTGTAACCGCTTTCAATATTAATAACCTAAAAACTTACACATGACAAACAACGAAAATCCGGAACATAAGGAAGGAAAAGTAGCCAGCGCTATCGAAGAACAGACTGCAAAACTTCCATCCGATATTTTTTTATGGGCTGCTTTAGGTTCTATGGCAATATCGGCAGGACTTCAAATTGCAGGTGTTAAAAGCAAAAGCTTATTTGTAGGACAGTGGGCGGCTCCTTTTTTACTTCTAGGTGTATATAACAAGCTGGTAAAACAGCAGGGACATGATTAATGTTTGAAAATGTAAAAAAATTTAAAGCCGCTATTCAATATAGCGGCTTTAAATTTTTATTATACTATCTGATATTTCATAAATAAGTATAATCGTAGCCATATTAACTTTCAATCATAATACAAAAATAAAACCGCATTAACCATTGTAACTAATTTACCGGTTAACTTATTTATTTACATACTCATCCAGGATTTTTGTCCATAAAAAATAGCCATCACCTGAGATGTGCAGCCCATCTGCAATACAATATTTTGGATTCATTTCACCGTTTAATTCAAAATGACTATATAGATCTATGAATGTAATGCCATGGATATTACAATATTCCTCAAGGTCCTTATTAACCTCCCTGATTGTTTCATTTTTAATTCCGGTAGCTACTATTGCCGCGCCTTTTTTATTAACAGGCAAAATGCTTTGAACATATAGTTTTGATGTGTTACTTTCTTGTTGAAGCCTGGAAAGAATTTCCCTATAGTTAATAAGCAGTTTTTCCTTTCCTGTTCCATCCTTGATATCATTTACACCGCTTTCGATAAATATTTTTTTTGGATGTGATTCTATTATTTCAGTAAGCCTGTTTAATATACCAGATGAATTATCTCCGTTTATTCCCCTGTTCCTGATATGTATGTTTTTAAATAATTCTGCCACTTCAAATTGCTGGGTTAAACTATTGCCAATAAATACAATGGAGCTACTGTCTATATTTACCTTTAACTTCCCAAATAAATCTTTCCTGTTGTAAGTGTAATCCGGATCATACCTGAAATACTTTGCCTTTATAACCTTGTAACCTAAAAAAACATTCATTAGAACTGATAATATAAAAATGATTCTTAAGTATTTGATGTTCACCTTCATTGTATTAATTTTAGTACTAATGTAACGCAAGCAAGTGGGTTAAAGATACACGCCCTTCCGTTATAGCTACTTTTGCTATAAACGTTTACTCATCATTAGATATTTTCAATTGGCAGATAATATTAAATATGAAAGGCTTCAGTATTATATATGGCACCTATCCGATAAGAAGATGAAATCAGACTATCAAAACAACTGTTCCCGCAATAATTAACATTGCACCAATAGCCATTTTTAGCGTTAACGCCTCTCCTAAAAATATAACTGATAAAACGATGGTTAATGCTATACTTAGTTTATCAACAGGAGCAACCTGGGATACTTTACCTATTTGCAAAGCTTTAAAATAAAATATCCATGACAACCCCGTTGCGATACCTGAGATGACAAGAAATAATAAATTGTGTTTGGACAAGGAAGTTAATTGTTTTGTTTCGCCTTTTGCTATTACTATACCCCATGCTACTATCAGGATAATAATGGTTCTGATAGCAGTGGCCAGGTTAGCGTTAACATTGGTGATCCCGATTTTTGAAAATATAGCCGTAAGTGAAGCAAACAAGGCGGAGAGTAAAGCATAAAGCCACCACATAATGTAAGTTTTAATATTAATATTTAATATACACCACCTTTTTTAATTGTTGCTAGAAGCTGGAGAACAAAAGAAGATGTTACACAAAGGATTCTAATTATTTATATCACCTCTGTGTTACCTCTTCTTCTCCTTCTGTATTAACTCCGTGGTTAAAATTAACACACACTTTATTTAAAGCCTTGTCAATACTTGATCTTTAAATCTTTTTGTATCTGCTCCAATGATTTTCCTTTTGTTTCGGGCATTAGTTTCCATGCAAATAATAATTGAAGGAACATCATGACGGCAAAAAACATAAATGCGTTTCCCGGACCAATAACAGGGCTATTGATAGCAACCGGGAATGACCAGGAAATGATGACGGCAAAAAACCAATGTGTGAAACTTCCCAAAGACTGTCCTTTTGATCGGACAGCGTTTGGGAAAATTTCAGAAATAAATACCCAGATGACGATACCATCAGAAAGTCCAAAACAGAACATGTAGCCAAGAAGGAAAAACACTATCCCCGGTCCTTCAAAATGATTTCCATAAAACGACCAGGCGATCAGAGACATAAATAATATCAAGCCTACCGAACCCAGGATCATTAATGAACGCCGTCCAAACTTATCAATAAAATACATGGCAATCGTTAAAACAATTACCTTGGTTAAGCCAATCAATATCGGAAGCAGATAGGAAATATTGGTGCTTAGGCCTGTCATCTCAAAAATTCTGGTAGCATAATAATTGATAGCATTGGTACCTGACAATTGGTTGAAAGCACCCATCAGAACAGCATATAAAATGGGCCGGAAATACTTCCTGCTAAATAAGTTTTCAACTGAGGAGGTTGAACCTATTGTGAGTGAATCAAGAATATCATTGATCTCATTTTCAATGTTGATTCTACCGCAAAGGGCCAGAACATTCCGGGCCTCCTTAATAAAATTATGTTTGACCAGCCAGCGGGGGCTCTCAGGAATAATCAGGGTCAATAAGAAGAATATAAAAGATGGAACAGCCACAATTCCAAACATCCAGCGCCATGCGTTTTCACCTGTATTTGAAAACAAATAATTAGAAATGTAAGCAACCAGGAGCCCCATTGTAACATTAAACTGAAAAAAGCCAACAAGTCGTCCCCTGATGGCGGCAGGCGCTATTTCAGCTATATACATGGGCCCTACCACTGATGAAGCGCCAATTGCCAGTCCACCGATAAACCGGAAAATTACAAGGGTAACCCAATTTGGTGCCAGGGCACTAAGTAGCGAGGTTATGGTAAAGACAATAGCAATCGTTATGATTACTTTTTTTCTGCCAAAACGTTCAGAAGGAAGCCCTGCAGAGAAAGCTCCAACAACTGCTCCTATAATGGCTATGGCAACAGTAAAGCCATGCCAGAAATTAGTTAATTTATATAGATGTTGAATAGATTGTTCGGCCCCTGAAATAACGGCGGTATCTAAACCGAAGAGTAGTCCACCCAGGGCAACGATTATCGAGTATCCAACCACTCTCCGGTTTCTTTTCATAGTTTTAAGTTAAGCATGATATTATATTTAATTGCTATCAGCTGTCAGCAATCAGCAATCAGGAGGAAACGAATGAGGCGTTGATCTCCTGATTGCTGACCGCTGATAGCTGATAGCTTATTACAGAAGCGTAAATTTTAGATAACACAACAATAGCTTATTTATAAATAAATTCAACATTTAAAAAATGAAACTCTTCAACTTATAAGATGTTAGAACAAGATGGTAAAGCTCTGATAATTCATCAATGGAGGAGAATTTCCTGATAGCCTCTTCAATTCCAAACTGATTGATTGTTTCCTGTACCTCCCGGGTGCCTTGATCATTGGATCCATTATAGTAATAAGCTGCCGCGATAGCCTTTGCATAAGCAGTAGGTCTTCGTCCATGCCTGAGACACAATACTGCAGGACCCGTAAGCCGCTCTTCTTTACCCAACTTTCTTTTAGAATCACTGGCATTTCTTTCGATCTGGTCATTAAGCGTAGGGTCAGTGTATTTCTTCATAGCAAGTGCCATGAATTCTCTATGCTCTTTTTCATCAAAACCAAACTCATTGATCAACCCGAATGCAGCTTCTTCCTGGATTTCTTTAAAAAAATCCTGGTATGCCAGGGCCGACTCGTGCAGTATTTTGTAACCGTTAGCCCAACCGATATAAGCAATCGCCCCGTTAGTGCCATTGTTTGTATACAATTTTCTAATTAACTCATTTGCAAAATTAGCTTTGGGAACAAAACCTTTTACTTCCGGTATCGGACCAATAAATGCATCTTTATCCAGGGGCAAAGTCCACCAATCCTGCATACGCAACGCCAAAGGTTCTTTAACAATTATTGCTTCATTAGCTGGCATGCCTGTTCTTAAAACCTGCGTTTCTATAAGTCCGAGTGTAGTTTTTACAAACACTTCAAATACCGGATCGGCATTTTGAAAAAGTATGTCTTTGATTGATTTGGCAGGATTGTTAGCATTTTCACATATAATCCAGTTCAGTGGTTCTTTTCTGCCGGCAGCAATTAATACATCCTTCATATAGGTTGCAAGCTTTTCAATATTGCCGGCACCTACACTGCTTGCCATCACATCTATATTACCAATAACGGCTGCTACCTTTTCCTTATCGTCTAAAGTAAAGGCCCCTTCGATTTTTATGTATTCTGTCACATCCTGGTTCTCTTTAGCGATATCCACCCGGTACTTCTTGTCCCTGTTTAAAAGTGCCACTATCTCTTTTGATGTATCCAGTAACCAAATTTTGTAGCCGCTTAAATAAAACAGGTGAGCAATAAATCCTCTTCCTATTTTACCTGACCCAATAATTAAGACTTCTTTTTTCATTTCTCAACTTAACATTTTCTGGTATTTAATAAACTTTCTGTATTTCTCTTCATAAATACCTAACATATCCCCTACAGGCTTTACCATAGAAAAGTTAATGGCGGGTTTTGAAAATGAGCTAACCGAAGCCTCCATAATATAGTGTATTATGCCTGCAATGGCTAATTCCGATTCGTCTGCAACCGCGATAGTTTTGTTTAATACAGTTGCCCTGATAGCATTCCAAAGGCTGTTTTTTGAAGAACCACCTCCTAATTTAATTAAATGAAGATTGTTGATTCCAAGCTCTTCAAAACATTGTTTTCTTGCAAATGAGATAGATTCAAGAATGGCCCTGAACAGGTGAACATCTGTATGAGACGAGTTCAATTCATGAATAGAAGCCGTTAATTGGCTGTTCCATAATGGTGCCCTTTCTCCCTGCAGGTACGGTAAGATGATAGGAGTATTTTCAGGATTAATAGCTGCAGCCTGAACGGTTAGTTGTTGCAGCAATTCAGGACTTGCCCTTTTTTTAAGGATATTGGTTAAAAACCAGTTAACAATATTTCCACCCGTGTTAGTACTTCCATAGTTTATAAAACCCTCGTCAAATGATATACTTAAAAAATTGTTCAGGGCTATAGGTGGACTGACATAAAAAGCACCTGCCTGTTCGGAAGTATTCGCTAACATAAAACCTTCTTTATCCTGCAGCCTTAATCCGTATAGAGAAGTATACAGATCCGCCATTGCAGGAAAGACAAAACTTTCTTCTGGTAAATCAAACAATCTTTTTTGAGTTTCCCGGACACGACAGGGAGCATAATCAATGGATGGTAAAGACGATGTCTCCAGGTTTAAGTGATCCAATAATTTTGCTGCGTATTCTCTCTTTTTCAAATCTACCATGCTGATTTGCGAACTGAAATGAGTGCTGTAATTACCGCATAGTTCAAAGAAGATACTATCACCAACCTGAAGAAATATTGAGTCATTTGAAAATCCGGATTCTCTTCTATGTAACAATTTGGTAAACAGCCAGTTTGTACCTGCAGGCAAAAAAGTGCCGATAATCTCTTTGCTTTTCCCATCACCCATAACAGTATTATATTCATCCAGACTGTTGTAACAGGTAGTGTCTAACCATATCGGGAATGGTTTTTCCGGTGGAGTTCCCTTTATTCTATTCCATTCTACCAAGCTTGAAACATGGCCACAAATGCCCAGGTAGAGCACATTTATATTATTGCTTTTTAAGAACCGCCCTAATTCAGCAAACAGGCTAAAACATTTTTCACGTATAACCTTGTACTCAGCCGTTACCCCGCCTGAAAGTCCATAAATTAATTCATTCTGAAGGTTATTTATGAGGATGATCTTGTGTGATAAAAATGGGCAATATACTCCCAGCTTGATTTGTGAAGTACCGATGTCAAGGGAAGCATAAGCTATAGTTTTATTAGTTTTTGTCATTCATCTCACTTTCTTTGAATTGTTCTTTGATAAGTTCAAAAAGTTTTTCTTCTTTTGATAATCCACACACTTCCTCCAGGATACTATCAATTCCTTTTTCGCGGATCATGTCAGCAATTTTGAAATTATTATTTGGATCGCAATATTCAAAGCATGCGTTTATACCTGCCAACAATCCTTCAGGATATATATCATGCTGTAGTGCAAGCAAGGCAGGTCCGATTAACCTGTCGTTCCTGGCAAGTTTCCTGGCCGGGTCAGCTGCGTTTCTTTCAATAGGATCAGGAATATTTTTATCCGCAAATTTTGTAAATGCAGCCTCCATCCATTCTTGCTGTTCCTTGCTGTCAAAACCAAATTCAGCTACCTGAGCGAGAGAAGTTTCATGAGCTGCTTTCCTGGCTGTTTCAAGAATTTCCGCATCATTTCCTGCTTCATACAACTGGGCATACCCCTTGATGGCTCCGAGATAAGTAATTACCGCGTTGATACAATTGTAGGTGTATATTTTTCTTTGTAATTGATTGCTGAAGTTCCTCAATGGCTTTAATCCGTAAACATGGAGCGGCTCTTTTATGACATCACCATCACAGGGAAGTTCGAAAAAATTTTGCGCGCGTATAGTCAGAGGAGGTTGATCATTACCCGCATCCAGGCATGTTCTGAAAATGATCGATTCAGAAAACCCTACACATTCCGAAAGCCATTTCTCTTTTTCTTTACCTATATTTTTCAGCACCATTCTTTTTAAAAAACCTGCCGCGCCAGTCATGTTTTCACAAGTGATGATGGTAAGAACCTGTGTATGATTTTCTGTACACCTTTTATCAAGTGCTATAGCAAGGTATCTTGCAAGCGCCTCCAGGTTATTACCAAAAACAGATGTGAAAACTAAAGACGTTGAAACAAAACCATCATGCCATAAAACATGTTCTATTTGATAAGCGCCAGATAAACTTATGGTGCAACTTCTTTTTTCGTTGTCTAATATTTGGATATCATATTGATGAGCCTTATTCAGATCAAAAATTAATTGCCTGTTTTTATCAATCAGTATTATTTTATATCCACCAAGAAAAGCAAGATGAGCCGCAAACCCGCGTCCTGTTTTACCCGCGCCGAATATCAATGCTGTTTTATCCATGGCTTTGCAGGTTACAGGTAATTTTGTAAGTATGAAAACATAGAAGGTAGTGACGAAGAAGAAATTTAAACCGTTTCCCTTTTATTTACCAGGATGGCTTTCACTGCTTCGCGGTTTTCAATTTTTTCATAAGCCAGCTCCCAGTCAACCAAAGGATATATGTGGGTGATCACCTTTCTCACCTTCTCTTCATTTCGTTCTAATATGCCAAGAGTCTTTATCCATGCATCATGAGATGATGTAGCGGAGAAGACCATTTCAATCACGCTTAACACAGCCTGATTGAATGCAATCGGAATTATATTTTCGCCTGACAAACCTAAAGCTATAAATTTCCCGCCCTTTCTTAAAATACCAATCCCCTGGTTTATGGCATCAGGAAAGCCTGAACAATCTATTACGCAATCTGCTCCCCAGCCATTATTCATCTCTTTCACTTTTTTAAAGATATCTTCTTCCGGTAATAAAACGGTTGTTGCACCTAGCTCTTCCGCCAGTTGAAAACGGGTGTTGTTTTTTCTTGAAGAAGCAATGCATATTATATTCTTAACACCAAAATCTTTTAAAGTAATCAGGGTAAACAGGCCAATAGGTCCCATTCCATAAATTACTGTAAAATCATCCTTTTGGTATCTTCCGCGTTCAAGACAACCATACACGCATATCGCGAATGGTTCCGCTACTGAAGCAACTTCCATTGACAGCCCTTCAGGGACTTTATGAACACAATATTCAGGCTGGATAGTATACTCTGTATATACACCCTGTGAAAACCATCCGGGAGATTTCTTATCAGGACAAAGCTCATAATGCCCGGAGAGGCAGACTTTACATTTCATACAGGCTCCTTTAGCATTTTCGCAAACTACCTTGTCTCCGGGTATAACCTTTCGAACTGCCTGGCCAACTTCAACAACTGTTCCGGTGTACTCATGTCCCACTGTGTTACCATCAGGCATGTACATGGTTCCATGCAGCGCGTGAAGATCAGATGTGCAAATTCCAATGGCATCTATCTGTATCTTAATATCTGTATCGTATACTATATCAGGTATAGGCTCCTCTACCATTTTAAAATATACCTTTTTATCAAAATATTTTTTAACAGCTTTCATATTCTTGTGCTTTTATGTAAATGAAATATAGAACATTATAAGATTAATTTAAAATGTGAGCAATTCTTTTAGCTACCAATAACCAAAACAAGATTATTTCTCTGATCAAAAGAATGAATAGGCCACATGGTTAATCAATATTGATTCACCCAACTACCGCAATATAATCTTCCTGCAAGAATTCATACAGTTGTAAAAGCATTGAATAGAGCAACATATTCAACGATTAAAAGTTTCATTATCTTTTTTCACACAGCTAGCAGTAAGGTCTTAATGCTTTCTTTCTTTTCTGTATCCAGGTTATTACCTTCGGCAATATAAAAGGGATTAAATCTTATCGGGTTCATATAAGTAAAATAATACCCAGGAACCTTATCACACAATCTTTTGTAACTATGGAACAATATGAGTTCGCTGTTCATCGTAACTTGTTACCATGTGATTAGTGAAGAATGATATTCCATTACCACTTTGTGCCTAATATGAAATTGTTCCTTTTGGTAATGAAGCGCTGTCGAAAGTTGAAGTAAACAGTTATTGTAAGCCGGATGTAAAATGCCTATAATCAAAAGTGATTTCGCATTGCGGATTCTAATGAAGACGTTAAAACAACCTTATCACATGTTTAATCAAAAAGGTTTTCTTTAAATTTCTTTCCTGATTTTAGTTGTTATTTCAAACAATTGATCATAAGCAGGGCTTTCTGTGCTTTTAATTTTATCCCAAAATGTAAAATATAATCCGAAGTTGTATTTGAATTGTTTGTGATGCAATGAATGATGTGTGGCACCGATTATCCACTTGCCAACTGCATGTTTATTAAAGTTACCGGGATAAATTTCTATATTCAGATGGTTGATTACACTGCTAAACGTCATAAGTGTTAACTGTATCAAGATCACATATGGATGCATTGGAAGTACAATCAGCGTTAGTGGCAACACTATGGCTTGCAGCAGGCCTTCCAGGGGATGAAACGAAAAAGCTGTAAACGGAGAGGTGGTATTACTCTCATGATGTACTTTATGTACAAAGCGGAAAATTGAAGGATGATGCATTAAACGGTGTAACCAATAATAATAAGATTCGTGGAATAACATAGATAATAGCAAACTAACAGGCAAATACCACCATCCGTAGTGTGCCGTATCGCTATATACTTTAGTATTTCCATTTTGCCAAAGCCATATGGTTATAATCCCTGCCAAAGCAAATATCAAAGCTGTAATGGTGCTCCAGCCAACTTCTTTTCTTAATTGCCCTGGCTTATAAGGCTGGTTGACTAACTTCCTTTTCTGCCACCTGACCGGATACCATATATAAAATGCGCTATAAAATAATCCAGCGATCAATAAATAACGGCCGATGATAACTGCAAAAATAAGGAAAAACGCCATTACCAAATAATATGGCTGTGAAATATCAGGAATTTTGAACATAACGTTAATTGAGATTTACTACTATTACCATCATTGACATTTGATTACAAATATAATAAATGAGTGTTCGTGAATAGGTATTTGATAAAAAAAATAAGGTCAACCTATTTCAGGACAAGACACAATTCCGTAACTGAATGTATACACATATCAAGTATTAAAGATCCACTTTAATACTTGATTCAACGCTTATGATTGCAACTGCAGTTGGCAATCCAAACGCTCCCAATTTTAGCCACTCATCTTCCGTTGCCCTCATTGGTGAAGTTGCCTGTTCTTTATTTTCTCTGTACTGCTGATAATCAAGGCAGAAATATTAATAAACAAATGGCAATAAAGTATTCTTTCAGTGGTTAAGGGCTAAATTTTATTTTGTTACCAATGCTTGCGAGCCTTTATTATTAGCATTCTCTTCCTTTAATTTGTTTCGTTTAAGCTTTGTCGTCTCATAAATAATTAAGGCAATAAGAAGACAAACCAGAATCAGTGATGACCCCTTGGTTCCGTAACCAAGGCCGTTTTTTTCATGTGATTTTGTAAGTAAGTCCCCAAAGGTTGCGCCAAAAGGGCGCGTTAAAATAAATGCGATCCAGAACAAGATTACCCGGGAAATTTTTGTAAAGTAATATGCAAGGACAACTACTATTAATACTCCAGTAATTAAGAGGGCACTCCTCCCAAAGCCCAATCCGGAATCTTCTGCCAGAAAATCACCTAAAGCGGTACCCAAAGTAT
>JAABUN010004584.1_pt1 | contig 18551 bp, 11 predicted proteins | sample 5559311 | NCBI WGS metagenome assembly JAABUN01 (sample SAMN10711877, study PRJNA513370) | rock metagenome | isolation source: Antarctica rocks | place: Antarctica: Victoria Land, Siegfried Peak sud | reverse complement strand
CCCGGACTGCAGGTGCAGTCCGTGATACGTGCTGGGCAATGGCAACCGCCTGTGCTCCCCCGACTGGACTCGAACCAGTAACCTTTACGATGACCTACACTAGGGATGACCTGCTCGTATATCCTCTGACCTGCGAAGATACTTCATCCCATCGTTTGTCATAGAGTGCCACTGGGTACCATAAGTACCCACCCTGTTCCCCACGATTCCCCACGGAGACCCCACGGTGGCACGGCTCAAGCGCACCTTCGGCGAAGCCGCAAGACTGCCCTCGGGCCGATACCGCGCCCGCTACGTCGGACCCGACGGTGCCCGCCACTCCGCACCTCACACCTTCCAGACCAAGGGCGACGCCGATGGTTGGCTGACGCTGCGGCGCTCTGAAGTGCTGCGGGATGAGTGGACACCCACACAGGCTTCCCGCGCCCCCTTCGGTCAGTATGCGGAGGCATGGCTGAAGGACCGGACGCTGAAGCCACGGACTCACGCTCACTACCGCACCCTGCTGGATCGACAAATCCTCCCGACGTTCGGTGACATGCCCCTGAAGGCCATCACGCCCGCTTCCGTTCGCAAGTGGCATGCTTCCATGCCAGCTGCTGACCGCCCGACGCTGCGAGCGCACGCCTACGCCCTGCTGAAGGCCGTTCTCCAGACGGCGGTCTATGACGAGGAGATCCCGGCGAATCCGTGCCACATTCGGGGGGCGGGCAGCACCAAGCGGGCGGTCAGGATCCAGCCGGCATCTTTGGACGAGTTGGAAGCCATCGTCGCGGCCATGCCTGCGAGGTACCGATCCATGGTCCTCCTTGCCTCCTGGTGCGCCATGCGCTTCGGCGAGGTGACCGAACTGCGGCGCAAGGACGTCGACCTCGAACTTGGTGTGATCCACGTCCGGCGAGCAGTTACCCGCGTCGAAGGCGCGTTCGTCGTCAGCACGCCGAAGTCGGACGCTGGCGTACGTGACGTGACCGTGCCCCCGCACATCATCCCTGCCCTCCGCGAGCACCTGCACACCATTCCGGCAAATCGTGATGCGTTGCTCTTCCCGTCGGCTGGCGACCCTGATCGACACCTGATGAGCACCGCTATGGCGAACCTCTTTCGCAGGGCCAAGGAGGCGGCTGGGAGGCCCGATCTACGCTTTCACGACCTACGGCATACCGGAGCTGTGCTGGCCGCTCAGACCGGGGCTACGCTGGCTGAGCTGATGGGGCGACTGGGTCACTCGACACCGGGCGCTGCGATGAGATACCAGCACGCTGCGCAGGGTCGTGACGCACAGATTGCCGCTGCCCTCTCTGACATTGCCAGCGGCAAGGTGTGACTCACGGGAAGACCAGTTCGAATCCTGCCGGGGGCGCAACTAGGCACTGTCCTGACCTGCGCAAATGCCATGTGCGCCGGATTGCGTGCCCTATACGTGCCCTTAGCCGGATGGTGTAGGTTTTCAGCGGTGCACCACCGTGCCCCGGGCCGTGCCCGCTGATCTGATCAGGTGACCATCAGACTTGAAAGTGGTCTGCTTGAAGCTGTTCGAGTGCTGCCGAACAAACATGGCGCGGCCCTGAGGCTTGCCGATCTTGTGCCCCGCTGCGCCGAGCCCCATAGCCAAAGAGAAGGCGTTTTACTGCCGGTGCCAGCGATCGACCGATGCCGCAGCGCATCAACTTCCTGCGGTTAGGAGCCCATGACTGCGCCACCTGTCCAGCCTGCTACGTGCTCTCAGCCGCGATCCTAGGCACTGTGTCAATCACGCATCTCTGCTGGCTTCCTGCGTAGTGTGGGGTCCCGACCCGCCTGGGCCACGGTTGCTGGTTTGCTAAGGCTGCCGCGTTGAGCGGAACGGTCAGTACGCCAAGCAAGGCGTCGGGTACGGCTGCACCGGGGTCTGTGGCCTGAACGTGCAGGTCGAGACCCTGTAGACGCCGGCTGACGCCCCGGTGATCGCAGGCACCCGGCTGCACGAGGGAAACACCGCCTCGGCGCACCGTCGGTGGCTCTTGTGCCCGCATCCCTAGTGAGGATAGCATCGGGCCCAGCGTTCCGCCTTTCTTTGCCGAGGCCACTCGGATCATTCTGCCGTTTTTGCAAACCGCCATTTGCACGGCGAGCCTCTCATGTTTTCTCCGCCGACTCCTTGGGGAAGCCGTGGCTAACATCCTGACCACGCTGCAGACGCTCATGCAGTCGGCGCTGGCAAATACCGACCCGACTCGGCCTCTGCCGACGATCCTCGACGGCGCCGCCGACCGGCTCGGGGACCTCTTCGTGCTCGACCTCGACCCCTCGGGCGCCGGCCTCGAGAAGTGGCTCGCGTCGTTCCGCTCTCTGACCGGAGACGACGCGCTGCGCGAGACGCTTCTCGTCCGCGTCCTTCAAGTGAAGCTGCCCCGGATCGCGGAGGTTCTTGCGCTCGTCGGCGCAATCACGCTCTCATGGGATGACGTGGCCGGTCGGCCGCGCGCCTTTGGCATCAACTGGACGGCGCTCGAAGGGTTCGCGAACCGGCCTGGCGACCAGGCGATGAAGACACTCCTTAGCCGGGTCCGTGGGGTGCCCGATCTGAAGGCGTTGCAGGTGCTCCTGCTCCTCCTCATCAGTGGCCCGGACGAGCTCGTGTCCCTCGAGTACCGACGGATGGGCTTCCTCGCCTTGCCCGCGGGCGACGGCGTCGACCTGACCGACCTCACGAACCTAGTCAACTCGCCCGTCGCCGTCCCGCTCGGGACCGCTCTCGGACAGAAGCCCGCGACGCTGACGTGGATCGGGAGCCTCCCCACGCTCGCGCCAGGGAGCGCCCGGATCGAGCTCGACGCGCCTGACGTGGTCAATCCGCTGGCGGCGCTCGACGGCCTCGCGGCGTCGATCGTGGCGGATGCCTCTGCGGTGCGCGCCGCGAGGATCCCGCTGTGGGGCACGGGCTGGATGCTGACGGGCGACACATCCGGCCAGGGTCAGGTGATGGCCCGGATGAGGATCGACGGCAACGCCGTCGACCTGAGCACCACCGGTCGCGGCTCCGCGCAAATCCGGTTCGTCATCGGTAAGGCACGGGCTCCGGGTGACGACGCCCTGCGCTTCGGGGATGCGGCCGGCACGCACTTCGCGATCCGCGATGTCGGGGTCGGCGTCACGTTCTCGCCGGTCCTCGGCGAGCCGCCGTTCGGTTACACACTGTCGCTCGACGGCGTGCGTTTCGGCGTCGGCACCGACCTGCTCGCTCCCCTGGCGATGGGATTGCCCTTGCCGGGGGCCCTGGTCTTCGACTCGGCCGTGGACCTGTCGTTCCTTCAAGGCGTCGGGTTACAGAGCGGCACACCGGGCGGCGGCCTGACACTCGGCATCGACATCCCGAAGCATCTCGGCTTCGTCCTGGGCGGCTCGGGCGCGGGGCTGTGGATCGACGACATACTGCTCCGCGTCGAGGTCTCGATTGCGGGCCGGCAGTTCGCCTTTCGCGCACTGTTCCGCTTCGACGCCCGCGCCGAGCTGGGGCCGATCAAGGCCACAATGACCGGCGCGGGTCTATGGATCGGCCGATGGACCTCCGGCAACGCAGGACTTCTCCCCCCGACCGGGATCGGGCTATCGCTCTCGGCCGGGCCCGTCTCCGGCGGTGGATTCTTCGGCTCGTTGGGTCCGGGCGAGTACGGCGGTGCGCTCAGTCTCAAGATCCTCGGCATCGGCGCCTTCGCCTACGGCATCTACAAGGAACTGCCCGGCGGCGGAGTGTCGTTCGTCGCCGTGATCGGCATCCGCCTGCCCCCGCCGGGCATTCAAGTCGGCTTCGGATTCGCGATCTCCGGATTCGGCGGTCTGATCGGCATCAATCGCCGAGCCGATACCGACAAGCTCCGTGATCGCCTGGTGAGCGGCACAGCGGGCGACGTCCTGTTCACCGACGACCCCACGAAGAACGCTCCGCGGATTCTGGGCGAGCTTCGCACCCTCTTTCCCGACGAGCCCGGCGTGCACGTGTTCGGTCCGACGATCCAGCTCAACTGGCTGTCCATCGTCAAGCTCGACATTGGCCTGTTCATCGAGCTTCCAGGTCCGCGCAAGATCTTCATCGCGGGTTCTGGCCGCATGGTCATCGGATCCGAGGACTTCGCGCTGGTGTACTTCCGGCTTGACTTCATCGGCGGCGTGGATCTGACCACGTCGCTCATCTTCTTCGACGGCGCACTCGTGAACTCCCACCTGCTCGGGATGATGCGCATCACGGGAGGCTTAGCGTTCCGCCTGGCCTACGCCGCCAACGGGTACTTCCTGCTCAGCATCGGCGGATTCCACCCACAGTTCGTGCCCGGCGGGTTGGCCCTGCCGAAGGTGCCGCGGGCCGGGGCATCCGTTGATCTGTCGATAGTGTGGTTCCGGCAGGAGATGTACTTCGCGATCACGTCTAACACGGTGCAGTTCGGGTCGCGAACGGAAGCCGGTATCGAGATCGGCCCCATTAGCGTGCACGGCTGGTTCGGCTTCGACGCGCTCATCCAATTCACGCCGTTCCATTTCGTCGCGACGGTCGACGCGGGGATGGCCGCGAGCTTCTCCGGCGTTGAGTTCGCCAGCATCCGGGTGCGCGGCGAGCTGTCCGGACCCGGGCCCCTCGTCCTGCGCGCGAGCGCAAGCGTCAAGATCCTCATCCGCGTCAGCAAGAACGTCACGATCACCCTCGACCGCACGCCGCCGGAGTCGGTGCCGCAGATCGCAAACCTAGCGACGCATCTCAAGGATGAGATCCGCAAGCCTGCGAACCTGCGCGGCGAGGGCGAGGACCGGGATGTCGTGTTCCTCGCCCCGGGGGCAGGCACGGCCATGAAGCCCGAGGCGATCGTGCCGGTGGGCAGGGTCGTCTGGGAGCAGAAGCGCGTGCCGCTCGACCGGACACTTGAAAAGGCCGAAGGGCGCCCGCTCGCCTCGTCGCGACGGCTCACGGTCGCCGTCCTCGGCGCGAACACGACACCCGAGGACGACCTGTTCGCGCTCGGCACCTTCGCTAACCTCTCCGACGCCGAGGCGCTGTCGGGGCCGACCTTCTCCCCCGGCCGGTCGGGCTTCCAACTCGCGGTCGCTCAGCGTATGTCGGCTGCAGGCTCTCCGAAGCCCGATGACAAAGGGGTGGAGGTCGTCCGGTTGCCGGCGCGCAGCCGCTTCACGTCGCCCCTGCTCGCCACGTTCTCGTCCGGAGTGCTGGAAAGTCTCGTCGAACGCGGTCAGGGCGCTGCCGTCAAGAGTCCTTCGCCGGCAGTGACCGTGGCACACGAACCGTGGAAGCTGCCGAACGGGGGACCGCAGGATGCCGCGGACGCATTCCTCGAGGCGCGCGCGGCCAGCACCGTCGCGATCCCGGTGTCGACTCCGGTGGTCTCGCTGGCGGGGGTGCTCTGATGGCGACAACGGAGTTCTCCAGCTGGTGCAGGGCAACACTTGTGCACGAGTCGGTGACGAAGGACGGGTTGCTGGGCAGGAATCTGCAGGTGACGCTGACCGACTCGGTCGCCGGTGCGGCCTCGGACGACGTCGCCATCGTGTTCCGCTCGCCCGCGTATGTCGCGCGACTCACGCAGGAAGCGATCCGGCATCGGGCCCCTGGCCCCGGGGTCGCCGATGCCGAGACGACGAAGTGCACCCACATCGATTTCTACAGCCCCGATCTGCCCTGGCGCTATACACCTGAGCCGGCAGCAGGCAACCGGCTGCGTCCCTGGATGGCGCTTATCGTCGGCACCGCGGACGAGGTCAAAGTGGCAGGCGACGTCGTCACGATCGCGCCGGCGCTGCTCGCCGAGCCCGAGCACCAGCTCGGAGAGTCGTGGCGCTGGGCGCACGTGCACGGACCGACCGGCGACAGCCCGGACCAGCTCGGCGTCGCGGCCCCGCATCGGCTCTCGCGACTGCTGTCGCTGCGCACCCCCCTGACGGCCCTCACGATCTATCACGCGGTGATCGTCCCCGGCTTCAATACAGCTGGCAAGGACATGTGGGACGCGCAAGGCAAGGTCAACAACGGCGGCAAGCCGCTCCCCGTGCTCGCGTCGTGGAGCTTTAAGACGGGCGAGGGCGGCGACTTCGAGACGCTCGCGGCGCAGCTCCGGATGCCGCCTGCCCGTGACGTCGGAAAGGCCCGGCTGAGCTACCGGGCCGGTCCTGTCGACGTCGGACCCGTCGATGTGCGCGGCGCGCTCTCGTCGCTGCAAGCCGTTCAGGAGGTTCCCGCGGCGAACCAGGACCTCGCGGCGCAGCAGATGGCGCTCGCCGTGCGGCCGGGTGACCCCGAGCTGCTCGGGCTTCCGGAGTACGGACTGCCCTGGATCGCCGAACCGGCCACGGTGACGTCGGGCTGGGTGCCGCAGCTGCGAGAAGATGCCCGCGTGCGCATCCACGCCGGGACCGGGACGTGGGTCGCTGTGGAGGCGCAGGACGAGCTCATGCGCGCCGCCGTCGAGCAGGCGGGAGCCCTGCAGGATGCCGCGGGGAAGATCGCGCGTACGGCGGCCGGGGTCGCGGCATCCGGATCCCTCTGGGAACGGGCGCTGCCTTCGGACCCGGTCGACCGGCTCACCGTGCTCGCGCCGCTCACGACCCGCATGCTCGTCGACCTCGGCGGAGCCGTCCTCGCGCATGCCGTCACGGGGGATGATCGCAACCTCGACCGCAGCCTGTTGACCGCGGCGGGCCAGCGTCTCCTGAGCAGGTCAGCGCGCATCGAACGCACACCGGCGGCGTCAGCGGCCGAATTGCTGGCCGTTGCCAACGACCCGCCCCCCGCAGCGCCTCCCGACTTCGCGGAGCTCGCCGTCCAGTGGCAGGAGGCACGACCCGCCGACGGCGAGCGGGTGCTCTGGATGCTGTGGGAAGCCCTCGCCGCCTTCCGCGCAGCGGGGCGTGCAGCCAACAGCCGCTACCAGGTGATCATCCTGCCGGAGGCCATGGCGGCAGGCGAGGAGAGCTTCGCGCAGGTCGAACAGGCGCTCATGGACCGCGAGCGGGACTCCTTCGCGAGGGCCCGCGAGCTTCTCGAACAGATTCCCCTGCACTGCTGGGACGAGCCGTTGGAGGGCGTGGCCCAGTCCGCCGGCGCGTCGGGCTGGGAGGACCTGCTCGAGCGCATCATCCGGACGGGCAACGCGACGACACTGATCTACGGAACGGTGCAGACGGCGATGCTCCGCTGCCTCATCCGATGCGACGAGGCACCGCGCGAGCCCGACGAACCGCCGTCGCGCTGCGAGCTGCAGCGCGCTCTCCTGCGAATCCCCGCGCCGTGGGACCTGCAGCCAATCGATCTCGGCGGGCTCGCGGGCAATCTCTTCCGGGCGATCGACCCGCGATCGCCGGAGTCCCCGGCCCGCCGGAGGCTGCGTGAGCAGATCGGCGGTCTGGCGGTCGACTCGCTCGCACCTCCGCGCTTCCCCCTCGGCCTCGACTTCCCGACGTGGAGCCTCCTGCGCACCCACGAGCCCGATTGGTTCCTCCCCGGGGCGCAGACGGTCGACAAGCATGCGATCGTCGCGCTGCGGACGAATCCCGCGTTCATCGATGCCTATCTCGTCGGCCTCAATGCGCAGTTCCTCTCCGAGGTGCGGTGGCGAGGGCTCTCCGTGGACCGCTGGGGGACGCCGCTGCGCATGTTCTTCGCCGCCGTCGACGCACGCAACGGAACGCGAACACCCGACATCACACCGATCGACGCGTGGCCCCTGGGGTCGAAGCTTGGCTCGCGGACGCATCAGTCGAGCGCGCCTGCGGCCGGAGAGGAGAGTGCCGCGGAGCGCCTCGTGCTGCTCTTCCACACAGCGCTCTTCCGGCGCTATCCTCGTACGCTCGTCTATCTGCAGCGCACGACGGGCGATCCCGAGATCGACGACCTCATCCTCCAGGATGGCCCGACGGAACTGAACCCGCCGGTAAACGCGACCGAGGCTCAGCTCGCGCTGTGGTACACGTCGCGTCGGCACATCGCACCGAGCTTCACGGGGACGATAAATCCGGAGCTCGTTTTCTTCGTCTTCGACATCGCGCCGACGGTTCTCGACGAGTTCCTCCTCGTCCTCGACGAGCCGCCAACAGAGCTCCGTTTCCGCAACGGAGAGAACGTCGCGCCGGCTATCGACTCCGCGGGGGTCGCTCAGATTGCGGTCGACGCCCGCACGCGCGTCGTGATCAGCGGAGCGCTGCTCGAGGAGCAGGGACGGAACCCCGGATGACCCCTCCGCCGCCTCCCCCGCCGACCGAGCAGGTCGGCGTCCTGATGCCTCTGCAGCTTGAGACGAAGTTCGTCCCGTCCGTCGCGCTCGGCGACGACTGGATGATGCTCCTGCGCGTCATCCCGCAGCCGCCCTCCGTCGACCGCCATACGGACCACATAACCGAGGAGGAGTTGCGGGCGATGACGCTGTTCCGGCGCTCCATTCGCCGCTTCGGCACGCTGACGTCGTCGTGGTTCGGCACCGACGTGCATCGTGAGGCGTTCGCAGTCCTCGCCCGGTCGGTCGGCCCCGCGCGAGCGGTCTGGCTCGCCCTGCGCACACGGGCCGCTGTGGTCGACGGGAAGATCACCGCCGTCGCACCGCCTTCGGCGTCGCCCGAGCATCCGTCGGCAGTGCGCGGCCTGCCGCCGCGTCTGCAGGTGGGCATCTGGACCTACGACGCCGGTGCCGAGAAGCCACGGCTGCTCGGGCCGCTGCCCCAATCGCAGGGCGAGACGATCGCACCCGATCTCGAGCTTCCCGACCTGGAGAAGAGCGAGTCGGTGTTCACCCACTGGGTGGCGGACTGGGCCGAGGCCGTCAGGGTCGGACTCGGCGGCACGTTCCCGCTCCCCGATGGCCTGACGCCGGGCGACCTCGGCGGAGTCTGCGTGTGGGGCATCGGCGACGAACCCGCCGCCGCGCTGTGGGAGCGGCACGTGCTCTCCGGGACCCTCGGCGAGGTTCCCCTCGGCGCCCCAACGAACAGCGTCGCGGGCGCTCCGAGCGGCCCGGGACTGCTGCCCGACGAGGAGGGGTGGTGGCAGACGCTGCTGCGTCGGATCGGAGGGACCCGGACGAGCCTCGATGATCTCGTCACGGCGCACCTCGCGGGCGAACCTCTTGCGAGCATGGCCCGACCGTCGGGCCGGGATGCCGCCCTGGCCGAGACAGCGATCGACGAAGGTCTGCTCGACGAGTACGTGGGAGCAGGCGATCCACAATCCGTGCGCGACGCGCGCGACGGACTGCCCGCCGAGACTCGACTCGCCCCCCTCCTCATGCATGCTCTGTGGCCCGTGCTGTGGGGATCGTTCGCGCAGGACGAATGGGGACTCGACCGCGATCAGCTCGGCATCCTTGGTCGGTGGGCGATCGAGAACGTCAATCCGCAGGGGCCCCTCCCCTCGGTGCGCATCGACGACGAACCCTACGGCCTGCTGCCGATCACCCGGCTCGATTCGTGGGCACCGTCGGGAGACGACCCCGATGGCCTTCCAACCCTCGTCACCGCTCTCCGCATCCTTCGAGCCCGGCTTCATTCGAGGCTCGTAGCGAGCGGGACCGTACGGGGCGCCGACCGCGCGCGTTATGCCGCGATCCTCGGCCAAGGGGGCGTCTCCCGATCGTTCGGCTCACGCCGCTCCGTGCGACTCGACCTACTGCAAACGCCGACGGAGTGGCCCGCATGGGATCGCCGCCACGCGTCGCGCGCCGATCAGCTCGCCCTCCTCCAGCTCCCCGACTCCGCGCGCATGCCCTTCCTTGAAGTGCCGCTCGTCGCCGATGCTGTGGACATGCCCCTCGTGCAGCCGCGGCTGTCCACCAGCTGGGGGGTCGACGAGGCGTTTTACCGTGTCCCCCTCGCCGCGCTCCTAGACACCGTTCTGCGCGCGGGCGCCTCGCGGACGCTTCTGCCCGACCCGGGGGATCCGGCGACGAGCTTAGGCCGGCTGTTCACGCAGAGCGTCATCTACCGCGGCGAAACCGAAGACGGCACGTTCCGAGGTTGGCTTTCCGTCGTGCCGGACTCGCTCCTGGCACGGCTGCTGCTGCAGTCCTGCCTAACGATGAACGCATGGAGGGCGGTGGGCATCGATCCGCCACCGCTTGGGCCAGGTTTTGACGACGTCGGCTGGATGGTCGCCGTCCAGCAGGTCGCGGGGATGGTCGAGCCGTACGAAGGCCCCCCCGACCGGCGACCGGCGGGCGACCTGCGCGACTGGACGTGGGTCAGAAACGGAGAGGGCCCCCTGCTGCCCGGCTCGGGTCACATTCCTGCCCTCCCGGCCCCCCTCATCGCGACGGGGCCGCGGACGCGTCTCGAGCGCGCGCTCGGCGCGACCCTCGACACGTTCTCAACCCGGATCGACCCCTGGATCACAGCCGTCGCTTGGCGGCGGCTGCGCACGATCGCGGCGGATGCGACTCCGGCCGCACACCGTCTCGGTGCGTACGGATGGGCGTACGGTCCGTTCGACGGCACGCCGGGGCCCACGGCATCAGGGCTCCTGCACACGCCCTCACAGGGTCAGACGCTCGTCGCCACGCTTGCGCGCGACAACTTCCGTGAGAGCCTGCGGACCGGAGCGCTCAACGACCGCAACCAGCCACCGTGGGCGATCGCGCTCACGGGAGCGTCGACGCGCATCGCCTACGATCTCGTCGCTGACATGCGCGACGGGCACCACCTGTACGAGATCCTCGGGCGCGAGGTCGAGCGGATCGTGACGACCGCAGCCGCATCGCCGTACCAGGCGGCCGTCGACCTGCGGACGTCGTATCCGATGCATCCGGAGCGACCCGATCCGCGTCAGGTGTGCAACGGGATCGAGGCGTTGAACGGCATCCTGGGCGGCGACGCACTCCCCCAGCCGCTCGCACCGGCAAGGCGCATTGAGCTCGAGGAGCTGCGGGCTGCGATCGACGCGCTCGGTGACCTCGCGTTGCTCGATGGAGCACTCGCCTCCGCATCCCGTCAGCCGGCACGCGCCGCAGCGGCCATGGACGGAGCTTCGGGGTCGGCTGCGGCATCCGAGCCCGAGTACCCCCGTTCACCGTCCTCGGGGCGTCGGCTGCGTACCGCCGTGCTGTCGATCGTGCCGTGGCGCACGCCCTCCGACACCGACAGCGGAGCCCGGCGCGCCGAACCGTCCGTTGCCGCGTTCCTAGAAGCACAGCTCGGCGCGGACTGGACGTGGGGGATCGAGTCCGAGGACGGCAGTCGCGGCCAGGTCACGCTCTCCGAGCTGGGGCTGCGCCCCGTCGACACGCTCGCGCTCTCCTCCAGCCAGCTGCGCGCTTTCGCGGCCGCATCGCACGGGGTGCGCGGCGGGGCCACAGACGCGCTGGTGCAGGCGAGCACCCGCGACGATGCCCGGGGACGCTTCGCCGTCACGGTGACAGAGGACGAGAACCGTGCGTGGGACATCGTCGTTGCGGGAGATTCGCGGGGCAAGCGCACGCTGGCAAGCCTTGGACTCGCACCCGAGGTGGTCGCAGAACTCCCGCTTGCCGCTCTGCGCCGCCGCGTGCTGCGACCGTTCTTCGCACCGGAGCCGATTCCCCCCCGCACCGAGCTCGTACCCATCCCGCCGGAATCGACTCGCGTTTGGACCGTTCGCGACCAGCTCGGCACCGTCCTCGGGTTGTTCGATGCCGAATCGCTCGCTCTGAGCGATGCGGAGAGGGAGCGCTCGCTGGACGACCTCGGCGAGCGCATCCGCACCACGGCCGGTGCGCCGGCGGCGACCGTCACCGATCCGCCGGAGCTTGCACGCGCGACTCGCCTGTGTGCGCTCCTGGGGACGCCCGCGACGGAGCAGATCGTGCAGGCGGACGATGAAGAGGTGTTTGCGCCCGCCGGATATGCCGATCTCCGCTCCCGCTACTCGTCGCTGTACGACGATCTCCGCGTGACGATCGCCCTCCTGCGTGCGGCGGCGAAAGCGACCGCGAGCGAGGCGGACCGGGTGACGGCGATTCGCAGAGGGACGCTTTGGGGAGTCACCCCTGACATGACGCCTGCGGATGCCGCAGCCTTCGCCGCCGCAATCGCCGGCGTAGCGCCACCCGCGGGGGCGACCTCGCTCCGGATCCTCGCGAGGGTCATGGCCCGCGATCTCGACATGCGCCGCCGCGGTGCGCCCGCACCGGCGAGAGTCCCGACGGCCGCCCGTCACGAGCATCCCCTTCAGGACCATGCGGCACTTCGCGATGCCGGCCGGCCCGACGGGGTGGCCGCGCTCGCGCGGACGCTATCAAGCCTGGCCGCACCCCAGGGGAACCTCCCTGTGCTGAACGGGTGGGACACGGCGACACTGTCGGCCGCGACGGGGCTGCAGGCGATGGATGCCGAGAGCTTCGAGCAGGCCTGGCTGACCACCGTCGCAGCCGTGCGGGCTCCGCTCGCACGACTGGAGGCGTTCCAGCTCGACGCGGCAGCGCGCGCAGTTCCCGGCCTGTCCGTGTGGGCGAGCTCATCCGATCCTTGGCAGGCGATCGAGGTAGGCCAGATGCACGAGGCCTCCCGCGGTGTCTTCGGCACCGCTATCCCGCCCTTCATCGCGGCGATCGGCCCAGCCGGCGCTCTCGGTGCGAGCATGGTTGCGGTGGGCGTGGTGGACTCCTACACGGAGGTCGTGCCGCTGCGGCACCGCGACACGCACGCGGCTTTCGGCTTCAACGCGCCGCTCGCTCGCGCACCGCAGGCGATCCTTCTTGCTGTCTCTCCAAACCCGGGCGACCCGCTGACCGATGACGATATCGAGGTGATGCTGCGGGAGCTCCGCGAAGTCATGGTCGCGCGGACTGCGACCATGACCGATCGCGCGGGCGACAGCTTCCTGACGCGCACGACGTGGCTGCCTGCCGACGAGCCCGTGTCGATCCTCGATCCCATCGCGCACTTCATCCCCTCTTAAGCAGCCCGGAGCGCCCATGCCCGACTTCTTCGCCCTAAAGCTCGAACCGCTGCCGACCGCGGACTGGGACGACGCAACGGCCGGCGTCGTGCACGACCCGCTGTGGTTCGTGGCGCGACAGTGGCAGCTCGGCGAGTTGCAAGGAGAGAACGCGAGCACGCCGGTCAAGGCGATCGTCCAGACCACATCGCGGGTGATCGCGCACACGCAGTCGACGGCGTCGCTGGAAGACGTGCCTCCCGAGGTTCTTGTCGAGTCGGAGATCGACGACTGGTGGACGGTTGGTAGGCGTCTGCGGGTCGGCGCCACGATCGCGACGAGTCTCGGGCTGACCGAGGCCACGGCTGAACCCGAGTGGCTCATCGCGGATCCGCCGCCACCCTACGATCTCGTCGCACCGGCATGGGACGGCCTCGCGCTGTGGCGATCGGGACTCGCGATCGATCCCGGCATCCTCCCCGAGATCCCGCCCGAGCCGACGCCGGCTTGGGTGGCTGACAGGCTCGTCTACGAGCGCGATCACGAGTTCGATGCCGCAGGGGTGGCGCTCGATCTGCGACGCCATCGCGGCGGCCGACTCGACTGGTACTCGGTCGACGCCCGTGACGAGCCCCTGCCGCCCGTCGGCGTGCCCGAGACGCTTGAGCCGGTTGTCCCGGCCCGCGTCGAGTATCCGGGCATGCCGCGTACCGGGGTCTGGGAAATCGAGAGTCCCCAGAGCGACATCGGTGCGATGGCGCCGGATGCCGCGCACAGCGCGACCGCGATTATGACTGCGCTGTTCTTCTCCCACCGAGACGAGTGGTTCGACATCCCCGTGAGCGCCCGCGCGGGACGGACTCTGAGGATCGCATCGATCAAGGTGGTGGACTCGTTCGGGGAGTCGTTTCACGGTTTCGCGGAGCCGCGCGAGGGCCCCGACGATCCCGTGAGCCACCCCGGCCTAATTCACCCCAGGGAGATCGTCTCGACGCCGGCAGGTCCGATCGAGTGGGGGGTCTTCCGCACGGCGCATCTTCCGCCGGGCGAACTCCTGCTCTGGCAGGCGGTCGACCGACCTCTTGTCGGCGACGTTGTCGAGCGCGTGCAGTTCGGCGTGGACGACAAGTCGAACGTCGTCTGGGCGGTGGAGCGCCGGATCGATCAGCGCGACACGCACGGCGGAGTCCCTGCCGAAGACGCGAGCTCATCCATCCTGCCCCCGCCGCCGTCGGACCTCACGAGAGGTCAGGCCTACCGCTATGTGCCCGGAATAGGGGCCGCCCCGCATTGGATCCCCTACACGATGCCGGGGGATAGTCAGCCGCGCATTCTCGAGCAGCGGCTGCTGGTGAACCTCTCGGTCTACCCGATTCGCCGCCTGCCACCACCGCGTGCCCACGTACTGCAGGGCGAAGGGCGACGACTGGGCGAGTCGGTCGTGCCGCTCGGCGGGCTGGAGATCGAACGCCACTGGATGCTGGCCCGCGACGCCGGCGGGAAGCCGCATCTGTGGATCCAGCGAGAGCGGGGAGCTCTGTTCTCACCGCCCGCCCGCCGGCTGCGATTCGACGTCGCGATGCCCACGGACGATACACCGAACTGAGAAGACGGGAATGGCGGACTTGCTATGGCTCAACACATCCTGGCGCTGATGGAAGTCGACAACGCCCATCGAAAAAGGATTAATGAATGACCACCTATGTGAACGCGTAACGCTTCGGTGCGGTATTCACTCTCGAAACGCTGCCATAAACGACATCTAGGGGTATTCATGTGACCGGACCTTGGTCCAGATGAACCGCAAACGACAGGCACATCTTGTGGTCACGTCCGCACTATGGCCCCATTGGCGGCATCCACTGCGCTCAAGTGAAGTCCCCTGACGACGTTCATATCGTTCACGTGATCTTCGACGGTGGCGATTGGCTCCCCAAAGTGAAGACCCCCACGTTCGAGCGTTGAAGGAGTCGCTGCTGGCGATGGGCTACCCGCTGCCCAAGGGGGGCGACGGTAGCATGTTTGGCCCCGAGACGGCCATCGCGGTATCAATTTGCAGATCGATGCAGGTGTGGGGCGAACCACGGCGCAGTCAAGGCGTGCCGCCGATCGGCCCGCCGGGGGCTGGCCGCGACCGCTGCCTGTGGTACTCCGGACCTGCCCATTTGACCTGACTCGTGCCACGTTATGGATGGGCCTCGATTGCGGCGGTGTGAATCGCACTGGGCTGGGTGAAGTCTTCATCGTTTGGAAACGAGGATGGACTCATACCGCAGGACACCACCCCGGGGAAGCCGACCACGCGTCGCTACACCCCGCAAGAAAGGCCGCTGCTGTGCGGATGGTCCAGACACTGCGTGCCGAGTTGGGGACCAAGCACGGCACGGTGCAATGCGTCGCGGCCCAGCTCGGCTACGGCACCGAGTCGGTGCGGTCCTGGACACGTCAGGCCAAATCAACGAGGGCCACACTTGGCTGGGGTTAGCACGAACGATGCCGCGAAGATGAAGGTCCTCGAGCAGGAGAACCGTGAGCTCAAGCGGGCCAACGAAATGGCGGAATCAACCGGTGAGGACGTCTTGCGGGCTTTCAGACGGCGCGTGTCGGCACCCTTCCTATCGAGGCACGGACACATCGCGTCGGGCCCGACGAGCGTCAATGCTCCCGCCTGGAACACCCGCGCCGTGGTGCCCATCGCGGCCCCTGGGCCGGTCGGGGATCTTGCTCAGGGGCTGTGGGGCGATGCCCGTGCTGGAGCCCAGGGCCTGGTGCGCGGCTTCGGCGGTGGCTTGGCCGATCACGCCCACCCGTGGCTTCAGCGGCTCCGGGACTGGAATGCCGCGGTTGGCGTGGATCGCTGTCGGAGAGACGATGGCGTGTGTCCCCTCCGGGGTGAGCGTTTCCTCGGCCCGTTGCGCCAGGAGCCGGTTCGCACCCTTGGCTGAGATCAACAGACCTGTTTCGTTGCCGGCGTCTCGGACGGCGTGGGCCAGGTCCACGGTGGACGCCAACGACCGTTGCAGCGTGCTGGCCACCTCTTCCAGGTCGACCCGGGCGGCGATGACCACCGGGGTGGCCCCGCCGACCCGGTCGTGGATGAGCTCACGGGCGGCGGCCCGCAACTCATCCCCGGCAGCCCGTAGGTGGGCCAGCGGTGCCGGGCTGTTCTTCGGGGTGAGCTCGGTCCAGGTCCGGGCGGCCTGGCCCCATTCCTCCCAGAGGCGTTCCAACGCTGGGGAGAGCCGGGTGCGGTACTGCGACTCGTTCACGTGCCCGGTTTGCGCGGCTGCCCGCCACAGGATGCTGCTGGCGCTGACCAGCCAGGTCTCCTGTGCGGTCAGGAAGGCCAGGGTGTGCGCGTCCGGGTTGCCGGCCAGGGCGCGGTGGGCTTGGACGTCCCACCGGGCGACCGCGTCGGCAAGGCGATCGGGGTCGACCCGTTCCCGGTGTTGCCCGTTCAACGCCTCAGGGTAGGTGTCCGGTAGGTAGGAACCGGCTAGCTGTTCCGCGGCGGACATGCGACGGTGCGCGTCAGCCAGCATGTGCAGCGGGTACCCCGCCGCAGTGACCGTGCTGTCCCGGTGCTGGTCGTGGTAGTCGCGCAGGTCATTCGTCAGAGCCACCGTGACCACGTGGGCGGTCACGTACAGGGTGTGCATCATGCGGGTCCTGACCGCCTGCATGTCCTCCTGCCGCTCCAGGGTCTGCGCACCTTCGTGGCTGCGGTACTTGGCGACTAGCTCGCCGGCACGGGCGTAGCTCTCAGCGATGGCCAGCAGACGCTCGTCGTACCCGCCGTCGTCTTGCACCTTGCGGTCCCGGCGGTGCAGGGACCTCGCTGAGGCCTGGAGCTGCTCGAGCACTCCGGGTCGCTCCGGTGGGCGCTGTTGACCCGGAACAGGTGGTCCGGTGGGCAGCTGGGCCCACAGGTCGGCGGCGGTGTCCATCACCTCCCCCCAGGTGCGGACCATCGCCCGGCCGTCCCGGACCGGCGCCGCATACAACAGGTCCCGGGCGACCTGCTCGGCCTCCAACAGCAGCTCAGCGACGGAGCGCTGGTCGCGGACCTTCATGAGTGGTCACCGACCGTCTCGGCCAGCCGCGCGGCCCCTGGTGGTGACTGTTCGACCGGGAGAGTCCTGGCCAACCGTCCGGCTTCTCTGATCAGTTCCAGTGGCGGTGTCCCGGTGACCGGGGGCCGGTCGATGTCTGGGAACAACCCGCCCGGGAGCAGGTCGACCGCGGCATAACACAGGCTCTGCGCGTCCGAGGTCAGGCACGCAACCCGAGAAGACCTGGTGCTGGTCGTGGCGTGCAGCCCTTCCCGGCACGCCTGGTCCAACAGGGCCACGACCTCGGCCAGGACGGCAACGGCACCGGAGGGGCCGTGAACGGCGGGGGTGGTGGGGTCCATGAGGGCACTCCTTGCTCGAGGGTGGGTCCCCCGGTGCCCCCATGCAGCCAGCAGCGCAGGCGCCCACGTCGGTTGCTCAGGTGCGCCTGTGGACAGACCGGGCGGGGTGTGAGGGGTGGGGTACAGACTGGTCATGACCACCAAGGCCCGCGAGAGAGCCCCTGACGTTCACCGCACAAGAAATCGGCCGCTCAGGGCATCGGGACCAAGCGCCCGGGGAGGCGGAGAAGGATGATGATGACGGTGGGTGCAGCCCGGCGGGCCAAGGTCCTCGCGCACGGGGTGCCGGTCCTGGTCAGCCTGATGTTGCTGCTGGTGTTCGGCGCGGCCCTTCCGGGCCTGCCCGGTTCACTCCTGGCGTTGACCGTGGCGTTCGCGGTGCCGTTCGCGCTGACCTGTGCGGGTGAACGGGTCACGGTGCGCGTGTTCCTGCGTGCCTGGGCACCGTGTCTGGTTCACCGCGTCGCGTTGATGCCGGTGGCGCAGGTGCTCCACGATCACGGTGTCCGCACGGACCGACTTACCCTGCTGGTGACCCCCGTCCCGGGGGTCGACGCCTACGGGGTGGGCCGGCACACGATCCTGGTCACCACCGGGCTGGTTGACGCCCTGGTCAACCGTCGGGTTAGCGCCGATCAGGGCGCCGCGGTCATCGCCCACGAGGTCGGGGTCCTGCACGCCGGCCTGGCCAAGGCCGACGCTCGCTGCTGGTGGCGTTGACCCCGTGGCGGGCCTGGTTGCGGTTCGTCGGCGCGATCTTCGGCTTCTTCGCCGGGATCACCGGGGTCCGCGGCCACCACCGGGGGCTGATCTGGCTCATGGGTGGCGTGTGCCTGTGGTTGGCGTACGACGAACGCCAACCGGCCTACCTGGGCAGTGTCACCATCCTGGCCCTGGTGCTGGCCGTGCCGGTGTGGGACAAAGGGTGGCGCCGGGCGCGCCACCAGATCGGCGACACCTACCTGCACCAGGTCGGCCTCGGCCGGCCCCTTGTGGCCAGGGGGTGTCAGATGGTCTGTGTAAGTGGAGGGGTTCCCTTCCTGAAGGAGATTGACTATGGCCATGACCAAGCCGAAGAAGAACGACGAGCCCGAGCGGGAGTCTGAAGCGCGTCAGCTACGCCGGGAACTGTTCGACGAGGACATGCTCGACAAGCTGATGGCCCTGCGTGTCAGGGTGAGTTGAGACCAGCGGTACAGAGCAAGTCCACCTGATGCAGGGCGAGAACCAGGATCGATTGATGATGAGCACGACCACGAT
>JAABUN010004583.1_pt1 | contig 18560 bp, 21 predicted proteins | sample 5559311 | NCBI WGS metagenome assembly JAABUN01 (sample SAMN10711877, study PRJNA513370) | rock metagenome | isolation source: Antarctica rocks | place: Antarctica: Victoria Land, Siegfried Peak sud | reverse complement strand
GGCACCCCCTTCTCCCGCCGCACGACCGACGAGGCGATCATCGCGCAGGTCGTGACGCTGGTTGCGCATGGCTGCCCGATTGCCGCGATCGTCGCCGCCTACGGCTTCCAGCGGCAGACGGTCTGCGGCTGGCTCGACGCGGCGGGGGTGCAGGGCGAAGCGGTGCATCAGCAGGTCTGCTCCGTCGGCTATTCCCCGCCCCTGCAGGAACGATGGAGGGAGCATACCGCCCCATGGCCTATGCATCAAACGGTCTGTGACAGACCACTAGTGGGTCATGCCGCAAAGAGATAGAATAGGAGAAGGGAGGAAGCAGGCGGTGGGACTGGAGGAGGAGTATCGTGGCACGGCGTCAGAATGAACCCCTTCGCTCATTGAGCGACAGTGAGCGGCAGGCATTGGTGGCGGTCGTCAAGGCGACAAGTGAACGCGTTGATCGCGTGCGTCGCGCCCGCGCCCTACTGACCGTCGCGGCGACTGGCAGTTTCGCCGACGCGGCGGGGCAGGCAGGATTCCGCAGTGTGACGACGGTGACAAACTTGGTGCATCGCTTCAATCAGCGGGGACGGGACGCGCTGACGATTGCCGCCGGACGGGGGCGGCGTCCGACCTACGATCCCACCGCGCGCCCAGATCGTGCGGGTGGCGCAAAGCCTGCCTGATCGGCGGGCGGATCAGACGGCGACCTGGTCGCTGGCGACGTTGCGACGACGATTGCGCCGGGAGGGGCTGACAGCCGTGGGAACGAGTACGATTCGGCGCGTCTTGCACGCAGCGGGGAGTTCCTACCAACGCAGTCGCACCTGGTGTCCGACCGGCACGGCGCAGCGGGTGCGCAAGAGCGGGGTCGTCACGGTCGTCGATCCTGACACCGAGGAAAAAAAGGGATGATCGAATCTGCCGATCGGCTGGCCGAGGCGTACGGGGTCCCCCGCTGGTGCCAGGACGAAGCGGGACCGTATCAAGCGATCCCGCATCCCGGCGCGGGCTGGTTTCCCTGTGGTGATCCCGGTCGCCAGCCGCACGAGTATGTGCGCGGGGGCACGGCGAAACTGCTCACCCTCTTCCGTCCGGCGACGGGCGAGGTGCGCGCTACAGGAGTGACCCAGGCACCGAACGCGGTCTTGCATCCCTGGTTACAAGCGGAACTGACCGCCATTCTCCACACCCTGCCGGATGCATCACCGCCGGTGGCGGCGGCTCCCTTCATCCCCGATTGGTGGGAACGACGGCAGCAAGGGGCGGGCGGCGACCATGATCCACCGTTGCGGTTGATCCTGATCGGGGACAACCTCGCCGGGCACAAGAATGTGGGGATGGTGCGCTGGTTGTGCACGCGGGGCATTCTGCCGCTCGACACGCCGCTGTCGGGATCGTGGCTGAATATGGCCGAATCGCTCCAGCGGATCATTGTCCGCCGCGCGTTGGCGGGTCAGCATCCGCAGGCACCGGAGGAGATCATTGGCTGGTTGAAAGAGACGGTGGCGGGGTGGAACGCGGAGCCGACGCCGTTCGTGTGGGAGGGCAAACGCTGGGAACGGCGACACCGCCCGCAGCACCGATTGCTGGGCGGTTCGGCGGCAACGGTCCAATCTCAGTTATTTGCGGCATGACCCACTAGGCGTGCTCGCCATTCCAGAAGTGCTGGTGTTCGCGGGGATGGCTGGCTGGCGCTGCTCCGAGCAACGCGCCTCGGAATAGGCATCGACACTCTCGGCGCGACATATCCCATGAACATGCCATACCCCGAGGTGAGCAGTCCGCTCATTCGTTTGATCGCCGCATTACTTTTTTGTCTGCGCCGACGTTAGACCAGTGCAAGGACCTCTCAGTGACGGTTGGCGAACGCTTCACGGAACCTGCAGTGGGGGTGCGTGGAGCGACCAAGTTGACACTCCCACGGCTAAAGCCTAGGGATTCTGGCTTCATCGCTCCGTGCCGTCGGGGACAGGTCCCGTTGGGTCTTACCGATGCTCCACCAGCGTTGACGTGCGGTGTGTCCCACCGAGCACGATTGGCGTCAGAAACAGTCGGTGAACGTTTTACCCGAAGGACTGCCCTTCGGAACCGGCAACGCTCAGTTAGAAAGGAGCAACCGATGGTTTGGTATCTGCCCATACTGCCCAAAGGGCACCCGCGCCCGCCACCGGACCATTGCGCCAAGGATCGCACCCAATCGGACTCGTTTCATCCCACGGCTCAAGCCGGTGGGGCAGGGGAGATTTTTCCACTCGGAGGTTCTCTATGAAGCATTGGTACGTCGGGACGCGTTGGTCGGTCGCCATCGTCATGGCACTCCTCGGCATGTTTGCCGCCGTGATCGTGCCGAATGTGGCGGCGGATACCACGCCGCAGTTCCGGGTCCGCGTGCTGAACGCCGTGCCCGACAGCACCGGCGTCGACGTGGTCATCGACGCCGTCCAAGTCGCCAACAGCGCGCCCTTCAAGGCGCTCGGCACCTATCTCAGCGCGCAGGAGGGCACCTACGAGCTGAGCGTCTACCCGGCGGGCAAGCGGTCCCAGTCCGCCGCCTACGTCTACAAGCGCGCCTTCCGGTTCAGCGCGCCGAAGGACTACACGATCGTCGTCCTCGGCAGGCTGGCGGACAACTCCGTCGATGCCTCGATCGAGATCGATCGCAACACCCTCGACGGCGGCAACAACGCCAGCGTCCGCTTCGGCGATTACATCCCCGGCACGGGCACGCTGACGCTCTCCACCGTCGGAACGAACACCGTGCTCGGCAACGCGAAGGCCGGGCAGACGGACAACTACACGGCGGTCGCGGCGGGCACCTATTCGCTGGTGCTGAAGGACGCCAATGGCGGGACGATCGCGAAGAGCGACAATGTCGTGCTCGGCCCGAACACCACCGTGAGCGTCTTCGCGATCGGCCTGATCGGTGGCACACCGGGGCCGACCTTCCTGGTCAACACCGACAACGGGACCGCGCCGATCCAGCCGACCGCCGCGCCGACGACCGCGCCGACCCAGTCCGCAACCGTGCTGCCCGTCGCGCCGACGCCCACTGCTGCGGCGAGCGCGGCGCTCCGGCAGGCATTCCAGCCCATCCCCTCGGTGGCGAACACCGACACCAAGGTCTTCTACGGCGCGACGGGCCATACCCTTGGCGGCATCTTCAAGACGTACTGGGAGCAGCACGGCGGCCTGGCGCAGTTCGGCTACCCGATCACCGAGGAATTTCAGGAGGTCTCACTGACCGACGGCAAGACCTACACCACGCAGTATTTCGAGCGCGCCCGCTTCGAGCAGCATCCGGAGAACAAGGGCACGCAATACGAGGTCCTGCAAGGGCTGCTCGGCCGCGAGATGTTCAAGCTGCTCGGCGTCGGCTGAGGGGTGCGGCGCGCGCCCACACTCGGCGAGCATCTGCGCGGCCTCGCTACGGTGTTGGGTACCCGCACGACCAAGATGTAGCAACGAACCGAAGCGTATCGCGTTCGCCACGCTGACTGCAACTATGTGTCGGATAGGGGGGGTCTCCCGCAAAGACGATACTGCTGGCGAAGTCAGAATCGATCATGCTGCCATCAGCGTGACGAACGGCGAGCGACGCGTCTTGGCGCGCGGAATGTCGGCGAACCACTTGCCCAAGCGCAAGAAGTTGAGTGCCACCGCCGTCAGTAGATGCCCAAGACGTGCCGTCACCAAGCCAATGTCGCGCAGTTGTCGCAACCGACAGGTGCGAATGCCCCGCGAGAGCGTCCCCTCGATCCCCGCCCGCTTGGCATAGGCTGCGGCAAATGCTGCCGTCCCTTCCCGCTCGCGCGCCGCTTGCAGGGCATGGAACTCCGCCTCCGCACGCACGGTAATCGTGCGCCGCGGGCGTTTCACCTGCGAACGGGTACACAGACTGCGGTGCGGACAGGGGCGACAATCGCGGCTGGAGAACTTGATCTTGATCACCTGATTGGTCCGTTTATCCACCGCAGGCGTCCAACTGATGCTCGTGTGTCCCGCCGGGCAGGTCGCGTGCTGCTGCTCCCAGTCCACATGGAATTGCGCGAGGGCAAAGCCCGTCCCTTCCTGCGCTTGCCAGTGATAGTCACGACGGGTCGGTCCGACGAGTTCGACCTGGTAGTCCTCGCGACTGCTCACCAACAGCGCCGCATCGAGGAAGCCGGTATCGACGAGATGGATGGCGGGGAGCAAGGCACGTTCCGCCAATGCCGCGTGGATCACCGGGGTCACCTCCCCATCTGCGGTCGGCCCCGGTGTCGTCTCGACATCGGTGATCAGGTGAGGCAGCTCATCCGCGCAGGTTTCGGTGACATGGACTTTGTAGCCGACCCATTGCGTCGTGCGCTTCTTGGCGTAATGGGCGTCGCGGTCGTAGGGCGAACGAATAAAGATCGCCGCGGGCGGGATATTGTCTGCGACACGCCACTGGACGTTCCCCTCGACGAGTTGATATTGCTGTATCCACACGTGGCGCAACGTCTGCACTGCCGGAACCTCGCGCAACCAGAGCGGCGTGCTCGCGGCGTTGATTGCCCTGAGGAGTGCGTAGCCATCGGCACCGATCGTCAACGCGAGGGTCTCACGCGCAGCCTTGCTCGCCGGCAGCCGATCATCCTCGGCGCGACGATCGTCGCGCGCGGCCCAGTCCGGCGGTGCGTGCCGCCGCAGCCAATCAGGGGCGACGACCGCGAGGCTATTGAGCGTATGACGCATCGTCTCCGTGACGACTTCGAGCCGGTTGAGGGCGCGTACGGCGGCGAGCATCCTGCCCAGCGGGCACCCGGTCGAATCGGTCCGTTGCCGCCCGCGCGATGTCAGGAGCTTCTGCTCCCGACACCAACGGAGCACGGTATCGAGCAAGAGCGATTCTGCGCTGCCCTCGATCAGGCGGGTGCGGAACTCAGACAAGACCGAGGCATCGAAGCCGGGATCGGCCAGTTCGAGGCGCAGGACGTATTTCCAATCGATCCGGCCGCGCACCGCGTCCGCAGCAGGGCGATCAGCGAGCCCCTCGGCAAACTGGAGGATCGTGACGAGGGCGAGCCGCCACGGCGTGAAGGCGGGTTGGCCATGCGTGGGGAAGAGCGCGGCAAAGGTCTCGTCGGTGAAGAGGGAGCCGAGTTCATCCGCGAGACGGAGATACGGATGCCCCTTCGGGAACGCCGCACGGGCGATACGGGCGGTCTCGTCCGGGACAGGACCGACGGGCTGCGGACGGAGCATGGCGATCCCCCTTGCTGAGTGACGATGGTTGAGGAGAACAGCCTATCAGTACCCACCCTGACTTCGCCAGCAGTATCGAGAGTGAGCCAGAACCATTTATTCGTGAGGCAACGGTCGAGGCGGTCGTCGGCCCGCTTGTTCCGAATCGCGCACGAAACCGGCGCGGTGAGATTCCGCACGCCGGGCACCCTGCGACGCCGCGCACGTCTTCCATTGGTGGCGTCTCGGCTATGTCGCGCATCGGGCCGAGTGCAAGGCCGAGACCGTCGTCTTCCGCCGCGTCGCCGTCCCGACCGCCGTCGCCGAACCATCGCGCGTTTTCGCGATGCCGTCGAGATGGAGCTCGGTGGATCGGCACAACCTGCGGCACGGGGCGACGGTCGCCGATTTCCGGCGAACATACGCGCTGCCCGCGACGCTATGCCCGATCGCCCGGCGCGGCGCGTGTGGCGGCACGCCACCTGGCCGCAGCCCGTCCGTTGTGAGACGTCCATCCGGGGGGCCATCGGGGCGAGAAGCTGTCGACCGGACGAGATCGGCGAACGGGTCAGCCTTCGTCGCATGGCGCGGCGATCGAGTGCCGCTGCCGTTCGACAGGACGATCGTCTCCGGCGTCGCCATTTCGGCCGGGCTGCTGCTCGCGACTGCCGACGGGTGAACTACCGCTTGGTCATCGATCGGCGACGGCACGACGGGGGTGGCGATGGGTTCGCTCAGGAGCGAGAACGTCGGGCCCGCCGACGCGTCGGTCACGGATGCGGCGACATCGCCGAAGATGTCGGTGAGGTCAAGCTGGCTGCGCAGATCCGCCTGCGTCGCTTCGAGTTCCCCTCTGAGATCCTGGGCGATCCCCGCGAACTCCTCACGCAGGCCGCCGGTCGCCGCGTCGAACTCCTTCGTCATGTCGTTGAGGTACCGCCGCACGTCGCGGATCGTCTTGCCAACCGTCCGCGCCATCTCCGGCACCTTGTCCGGGCCGAGGATGACGATGGCGATGATCAGGATGAGGATGATCTTTGCCGCGCTGAACCCGAGGATCTCCATCGCTTCCGTCCATGTCCCCGTCGAACCGGGTCAACCATCTCCTCTGCGCCCCGACACAGATGATACCATCCCCGTGCAACAGGACGACCGAGGAACGCCGCCTGATTGGGAATGTGGCAAAGGGGACGCTTTTTGCGCTTGTGCCTATGCTGTGCCTGTCGGAGCCCGATCACTATCCAGCTCGCCACGATCGTCGGCCGCCTGGCCGGCCCGTTCCGGACCCAACGCTTCGCTAGCAAGGCGGTCGTGCATCGCGATATCAAGCCGGAGAATGTGCTGCTGTACCAAGGGCGATGGTGTCTCGCGGACTTTGGGATCGCGCGGTATGCCGCGGCTACCACGGCACCGGATACGCACAAGTTCTCCATGACTCCGGCCTATGCCGCCCCGGAACAGTGGCGCGAAGAGCGTGCGACGGCGGCCACCGATGTGTATGCATTCGGGGTGATGGCCTTCGAGATGCTGGAAGGGCACCGCCCGTTCCCCGGCCCCACTGCGCCGGATTTTCGCGCGCAACACCTGAGCCAACCACCGCCTACGCTCGCGGGCTGCCCTCCATCGCTCGCCAGCCTGGTTACGGAGTGCATGTACAAACAGCCACAGGCGCGTCCCTCGGCGACCAACATCCTGGCGCGATTGCGCGCGAGCCAGCAGGCCCCTTCCCCGGCGGCTGCCCGGCTTCAGGCCATCAATCAACGGTTTGTCGCGAAGCAAGCCGAGGAGGAGGCGAAAGCGTCGGAGCAACAGTCCGCCGAGCAGGTACGAGTGAGCCTCTTGACCGTCTCGGAGCAGTCGCTCAGGCAGATACAGGATACGCTGATCGAGCGCATCCTCGATGCGGTTCCCACGGCCAATGTCACGCGTGGGCCGCGTCCATCCGTGCGCTTCGGCAACGCCGTGCTCGCGTTTCAGGATATCCGTCCCGCGCCCCCGAATGTGCTCGCGAGCCATCAGACTGCACGCTTCGACGTGATTGCGCACACCACGATCTCCGTGCGAAAGCCGCAAGATCGCTTCGAATATGAGGGCCGGAGCCATTCCCTGTGGTACTGCGACGCGCAGGAGAAAGGAGTGTACCGCTGGTACGAGATGGCCTTCATGCAGGCTTGGGGTGGAGGAATCTTCAACGTGGCGCCGTTCGATCTCGCGCCGGAAGAGGCGGGTATCGTCTTTTCGAATGTGGTCGGCACTCGGCAACTGGCCCGCAGGCCGCGCCCGTTTGATCAAGGCGAGGAAGAGCAGTTCATCGAACGCTGGATTGACTGGTTTGCCAGTGCAGCGGACGGGACGTTGCAATACCCTTCGAGATTGCCGGAGGACTAAGTAGGTGCAGGTAAGTTCGCGAGGGTCGGGTATGCTGTGGAGAGGAGGTGCGGCATGGAAGAACCCGTCCCGACCGTCATCCCCGTCACGCCTGAACAACAGATCGCCGTCGCGGCGATACTCCGGCAACCGACCCTCGCGCCGCGTCTGCGCGAGCGCTTGGCGATGGTCAAAGCGGCCAGCCTCGGTGCCGATTGGGAGGCGATTGCCGCGTGGAGCGGGCGCACCCCGCGCACCGTGCGGCAATGGCTCGACCGGTTCGCGGTCGGCGGGATCGCCGCCCTTGCCGATGGGCCACGCTCCGGTCGTCCGCGCGCTGCCGATGCCGCCTACCATGCTGCCCTTGATCATCTCGCCGACGGTGATCCCCGTGCGCTCGGCCTGCCCTTTGATGCGTGGACCTCGGCGCGGTTGAGTGCGTATCTCGTAGAAATGACCGGCGTGCGGATCACCCCGGGATGGATGCGCGTCCTCCTCGCTCGGCATCGTTTGCGCTGCGGACGCCCGAAACATACCCTCGATCATCTCCGGGATCCCCACGCGGTGGCGGTGTGCGAAGCGGCGATTGCCGAGGCGGAAAAAAAAGGTGACGCGCGATCCTGAGCACTATGAACTGCATTACCAGGATGAGACGCATGTCGAGACGAATCCGTATTTAGCCAGGCAGTGGCATCGGATCGGTCAGCAACAACGGATTGCCTCAGTGGGCGTGAACCGGCGCGTGACGGTCTTCGGCAGCAAGGAGAGTCAGGGGCGCGGGCGGGTGGAGGTCGTCTGCGGCGGACAGGACAGCGCGTGCTTCGCCCAGTATCTCAGCGCGCTCGATCAACGACACACGACGAGTGGGCGGGAAATCTTCCTGGTAGTAGATCATGCCTCATGCCACACGAGTGTCGCGAGTACGCGAGCGCTCGCGCTCCGGGAGCAGTGGCTGCACTTGATCTGGCTGGCGAAATACAGCCCGCATCTGAACGCGAAGGAGCGGGAATGGCGGTATCTCAAGCGAGACGTGCGCGGACATCTGGCGCGCGATCTGCGCACATTCGTCGATGAAATCGTGGAGGGATTGGATCGGTTGGGGGGAGAGGAGCGGTTGATTATTGACGCGGTGCCGCAATGGTTCCTGGACGGACATCGCAAAGCGCCGACGGGACGGAAGGCGGGACGACCGGTCGGCGCGAAGGACAGCCGCCCATGCAAGCCCTACCGATGCAAGAACTTACCTGCACCTACTTAGCCTGCATTATTCATAACATGGTCTTGTGAAGAAGAAGCCTGCTTCGGTATGGTCATGGTGCTGAATCATTGACCGACCAACGGAGGCTTCTTCATGTCTGATTCTCCCACATCGACCTTCTCCTTCCAAACCCTTTCACCCCTTGCCCTCGAAGGCGGCTTCGATGGCGGACAGATCACTTCGGATGGTGGACTGCCCTGGCTCGCTCGTGCCGACGCGGAGATCGGTAGTCTGTGCTGAGATCGCCGCGCATGTCCCCGACTGGCGGCGCGAGGCCCGCGCGCACCCACTCGCCCTGCTCATCTGTCAGCGCGTCTATCAAATCGCCTGTGGCTACGAAGACCAGAACGACGCCGACACCCTGCGCCACGATCCGCTCTTGAAAATGGTTTGCGGTCGCCTGCCTGAGAGCGATGCCTCCCTTGCTAGCCAGCCAACCTTCTCTCGCCTCGAAAACGCCGTCTCCGCGCGCGATTGCTATCGGATCGCGCGGGCACTCGGCATAGTTTATCTGCGTGAGCGCGGTGCGGCGGGCATCCCGGTCCATATCGTGCTTGACCTCGATTCGACCGACGACCCGACGCATGGCAACCAGGAGGGGACGCGCTATCAGGGCTATTATCGGCGGCATATGTATCACCCGCTCTTGATCTTCGATGGCGACACCAATCAACTGATCACCGCCGTCCTGCGTCCCGGCAATGCCCACGCCGGTGCGGGGATCGTCGCCATCCTCACCCGGATCGTGCGGGCGCTGCGGGCGACCTTCCCGGGGGTACAGATCGCTATCCGTGCCGATGCCGGTTTCGCCCTGCCCGCCTTGTATGACTACTGCGAAGCAGCGGGCATCGAGATGACGGTCGCCTTGCTGCACAACAGCCGCCTCGCTGCCGCCGGGGCTGGGTTGCTCGCCGCCGCTGTGCAGCAGTCGATCATCGCGGGCGGGGCGAAAGTGCGGCTGTGCGCCGAGATGGTCTACCAGGTAGGCAGTTGGGCGCATCCCCGCCGGGTCGTCTACAAAGCGGAGGCGCAACGCCTACCGAAGGGGACGATGGGCACGAATCTGCGCTTCGTCGTCACCAGCCGCGACGATGATCCCGAAACGCTCTACGACTGGTACACCCAGCGCGGCGGCACGGAAGGCTGGATCAAGGACTTCAAAAACTACCTGCACTGCGACCGATTGAGTTGCCACCGCTTCTGGGCGAACCAGTTCCGCCTCTTCCTGCATGCGGCGGCGTATTGGCTCCTGGACACCGTACGCCGGAAGTTGGTGGCGGCGGGGTGGCGCGGATGACGCTGGAGACGGTCCGGTTGCGGGTGGTGAAGATCGGCGGGCGGGTCCGCCAGTGGTCGGAGCATGTCCGGCTGCATCTCGCATCCAGTCATCCCGGTCAGGCACTCTGGCATCTGCTTGCCGCCTCTTTCCCACCTTTATGAATAATGCAGGTTAGGCAACTTCATCTACAGCGCGAGATAGCGCGCGGAGGAGTCGGTGGGCCGGGCGTGGGTATAGCGGCCGGTGGTGGCGACGGAGGCGTGGCCGAGGGTGGCCTGGACGAGGTGGATCGGCGCGCCGCGATCGAGCGCGTGACTCGCATGGGCGTGGCGGAGCCAGTGGGGCGACTCCGCCCCGGAGAGGCCCGCGCGCCGGGCCGCTGCCTTGACGATGCGGAGGACCTGCGACGGGTGGAGGTGGCCGCCCCGCTGCGAGCGGAAAACTGGTGCCGCAGGCCCCGCATCGCCCCGGAGCGTGAGGAGTTCGCGCCAGATGGGCGGCGGCAGGAGGATGTGGCGGGTCTTGCCCCCCTTGCCATGCACTGTCACCTGGCCGCCCTCATCACGTAGCGTCATATCCCTCCAGCATACCCCGACCGCTTCACTCACCCGCACGCCGGATGCGTAGAGGAACCGTAGCAGAATGCGGTTGCGCGGGTCGGGCTCGAGTGCGAGCAGGCGATGCACCTCCGCCTCGGTGAGGATGCGCTGCGCGAGGGAATCGCGTCCGGACGGGACGCGCACCGCGCGGCCGACATCGAAGGGAAGGTAGCCGAGGCGATGGGCGAAGGCGAGCAGGGATTTGACCGCGCCAAGCGCCCGCCCCTGACTGGATGGGGCGAGGCCGGCTAATGTGTCGGCGTATGCCTGCAGATCGCCGAGCGTGACCGCAGCGAGCGGCTTGCCTACGAAGGCGCGGAAGCGGTCGCCCTCGCGGCGATAGGCGCGCTGTGTCTCGGCGGGGCGGCCGTGCAGCCACAGCGCGGCGATCTGTTCGTCCGTGACGATCGCGCGGGTGAGGAGTGCCGTGGGGATATTCGCAGGCGAGTCCGCGACGACCAACGCACGTTCCATCATCTCACACCCCTCCACCGCTATGGGTATAACTACCCGAGACAGTCCCATCGCCCATCACCCCAGCGGCGGAAGAGTTAATTCACCATCGACCCGCGCGGGTCGATGGTTGGACGGGATCGCGCCGCCCGCGTCCGGGCCGCGAAGAAGGCGTCGGGATCGGTCGCGAGGTCATCGATCTCCCGCCCAACTTCCTCGAGTCCACCTTCCGATAGCTGATGCAGGAGGATGATCCCCGCATGGGGCCGAGGGACGCCCCACAAGAGCCATGCCCCGTGCAGGCTCTCGAATTCCCAGCGGTTCACGGTGATCAGGATCCACTCCCGTTGCGCCGCGAACCAGAGTTGTTCGTGATCGCGCGTGCCCTTGCGGCCCTCCGCAGGGGTCGTGGTCACCTGGTTTCCGCAGCCTCGGAGCGGAATCGCGAACGCTTCGATCACGTCTTCGTCGAGATAGAGGGACGCCATCAATCGGCGGCGTTCTGGGCGAAACAGTTGTCGATCACGGAGCGATGGTGTGAATAAAATGCGAGGGCGGCATCCATCTCGTCGCGACTAAGATGATAGAGCCGCGCCACCGCATCGGGGTCGCCGCCATTCGCTTCCAGGCTCCCGATGATCGCCCAGACGGAGACGCCCGGCTCTTTGAGCCAATATTCGTCGAGGCCGTAGTTCACCGGGTGTAGCCCGATATGCCGGGCGATCAGAGCATCTGTTTCGTTCTTCGTCAGTTCACGGACCATCTCGCGCTCCATTCGACGATGCGGTCATTCCACTATTCAGTGTACATCCGGCGCGATGGCTGCGGTGCGGAGTCCATCCCCGCTCGTCGGTGGTGAGGCCGCGTGGATGATGACAACAGCACGAAAGCTGGATGCACGCTTTCCGTATACCACCGATTCTTCTCTGCCACCCGCTGCCCACCGCCATGATGCACGGTAAGTCCGCTTACCGTGCTTCTTGTATCACTCGTACGGACACCACGCAAGGGGGCGCGGCGAGCCCTAACGCGCACGGAGGGAGGAAATCATCGCGGGCATCATGACGCTGGTCGGGGGGCTACTCGCTCCGCCGCTTCACGGTCGATCAACGCCCTCTGGAAGTTTCCGAGAATACTTGCAGATGCCTCGTCGGGATCAAGACTCCATAGGGATGCCAATCCCGAGACAACCGTCTCGATATCCGCCGGTCGCGCCGGGCGACCGCTAACCATAATGAACGGCCCATCGGTCTCGGTGAGAATCCGTTCTTGTGGCATCTCCCGAATGAGTCGCATCCCAGATGTGCTTACGACCATCGCTGTATTCACGGAGAAGTAGCAGCCTTGCGCGACCGCGCTCTTGAGTGCTCCCAATGATCCCGAGAACCAATGCAGGATCACTGCTCCCGGAAATGACCGCCCCACCATCGCCACCACATCGTCGGCAGCGTGACGGCTGTGGACGGTGAGCACCTTGTTGCCACGGGAGGCACACCGATCGAGAAATGTTGAAAACACCCTGCGTTGGGCCTCCCGATCGTCCACATCGTCCGTCACATAGTCGAGTCCGATTTCTCCCACATAGCGCGTTTCATCGAGTAGCGTGTCAAGCAGGGCAAGCTCGTGCACGCGCGCGCGCGTGCTCCGAATGGAGGCCAAGTGCGGTGCGGACAAACCGGGCGTTTCGCGTGAGCATGGCTGAGCGCCGGAACACGGAGGGGGTATTGGTCACGGCGATGGTGTAGATACCGGCGCGTTCGCTCTCCGCGAGGACGGTCCCGTGATCGGGATACAAGTCAAGGTGGCAATGCGTGTCGACGAGGCGCACACATAGATCCTCTCACGCAGCACTGTCGAGAAACGCGCGGACCTCGGCGAGACCGCGCCGGAACACCGCGAGATATGCGTCTCGTTCCTCGCGTGTGCCGGGCAGCGGGCCGGGGAGAAGTACGTCCGTGATTCTTGGGGGCTGTGCCGCGTAGCGATCAAGTGCGAGCCGGAAGGCACGAAGATCGGCACCCCGGCCCGGCGTAAGCGGCGCGCGCAGATCCGGGTATGCATACGGCGTGGAATCCGCGCCCCAGTGCGCGATCGCCGACCGGCGGATCAAGCACGGCACGCAGTAGCCGCAGTGCAGATTCGGGTCGCGCGCCTCTCCGAAGCGGCCAGCGCTCGAGTGAGCGCAGGACATTGTGGCCGGGATGCCTTGCGAAAGGGCATCCGCGTTCGCACACTTCGTCAGTATCTCTCCCTTGGTCTTGTGCCGATACGGCAACTCTATCGCGCTATCGAGATGCAATTCTGCGACGAGATCGCGGAGTAAGGCGACAAGATGAGGATGGGTAGTACGGGTGCTGAAGCTCCCCAATCGCGCCGGCGTGAGCGGCACATTCAGCGAAATGAAGCCGTTCTCCGGTACGACGAGGCGTGCGCGCGCGCGGCTGCTTGCGACCGCGACACCGAGGGCGAGGAAAAGGATTGACCGGCCCCGGGTCGTAGATTCGGATGTCCACCCCGGCCCCTTGGGGGGCGAGACCCAGAACTGAAGAAACGGTGCCCGCGCTTCCGAATACATCGTGCGCAACGCCGCGATCGCGTGGTCCTGTGCTCTGCTCGTCGGTCCTTGCCCGGCGGCGTGATGGCCGATGAGCGCAACCTGACTATTACTGCCCCAAAGGGCATCGAGCGCGCCGATATACGAGTCAAGCCCGCCGGAGAAGAGCGAGACCGTCTCGGCGTCGACGGACATGGGGCGACCGACGACACGCCCCATCGCGGGCTGATACGCCTCCGGTGCTGGCCGTATCTGTACGCGCCACCGATCTCCGGTGAGGAATGCGAGGAGCCGCTCCAAGTGCGGCGCACCCCCTGCCCATCTCGGCGACTGGACAGGGAGGTGGAGGATCAGGTCGCGCGTCCAGCGGTCGAAGGTATTATTGCGATCGATGCGCACATCGCCCGTATACGCGCCGATCGCGGCGCGCAGCAGGTCGTGTGCAGCGTCCGGTGGCGTCAGCCCTGCGGTGGCCAGCACGTCAGAAACGGATGACTGCAGCGTGTCGGGATGCCCCGGGACATCGAAAGGGACGGTAAGCACCGCATCCCCCATGGCCGTGCGGGGCGCGAAGTGATCGTTCGGGCCGGCGAGGCAGACGATGTGCCACGTCATGCCCTTTCCAGTTGCATCGGGAGCTGTCGCGGCGGCACGCGCCTCGCGCTGGGTCGGGCTCGTTGCCTTCCTCCCGTTCGCACTCGGCACCTCCCCCTCACCATCTTGTGCAGGGGCCATCGGGTGCCGGCTGCATCATTTGCGCCCGCAGCATCTGTTCCGCGCCCGCGAGCGCGTGCGGGCGTCCCCCTCGGCCGCTTGTAGGGCGGCGAGGTCGCGGAAAAACACCGGGCGGATGTACTCCAGCATCATGAGCTTCGCGAGGACACGACGCTCTAGCCTCAGGCCACTCAGCCCGGGCATGAGGACGGGCACGATCTGCGCCGTCAGGTCGAAGTCGTGCTCGAGATCGGTGGGGATATTCCCCTCGGGGAGCAGCGCGCGGGCGCGCTCGACATCGAATGCGCGGTCGGTGACGTTGTCGGGGTAAAACCCGCTATCTGCTGACAGACCGACGCGTACTGATCCTGCGGCAGCTGTCGCTGGGCGAAGAGAAGATTCATATATGACTCGATGTCCGCCGCGCCGAGCGGGGGAATGCGGATCGGCACCTGAATGAGTTTCTCGAGGTAGTCACGCCCGACCTCGACTGCCGTACCGGGCAATTCGGGAAAGCGTTGGCGGACGGCGTACTGGATGAGCCGCTCGTCGGCACCGATCACGAACGCGGTCCCCTTCACGAAGAGGAAGAGCTTCATCGCCTCGAGCGTCTCGATGATCGTGTCCGGCAGGCAGCGATCCAGATCGTCGATGAAGACGACGAGCATATCAATCTTCGACTCTTCGAGCAGTGCGGCGAAATCGTCGCGGAACTCGCGGACGTTGCGCCGCGCTGCCACCTCATCCTCAGGGGCCTCAGCGAGCAGCTTCTTCGCCTCCTCCATGTCGATCCCGCCGTCCCCGGCGGCGACCTTCCGGACGAAGTTGATGATATCGGTTCCCGCATTCATCAGCGAGAGGTGTGGCATCCCTGCAACCGCAGGACCGAGGTAGCGGCCCGCCATACGCGCCGCTTGCAGCCAGTTGACGCGCCGCATGAGCTTCGTGAGAAGGCCCTTGCCACGTTCCGACAGCGTCTGATCCGCCTCCGTCCGCTCCTTGATCGCGTCGAGGATGGTGCCCATCAGCGCCGTCTTCGCGTCTTCGTATCCCTCGAAGAGCCAGCCATTGAACTGGAGGGTCATGACGTTGGGTTTCGTCGCGAGATCGGCTTGGACCATGCGGATCAGGCTCGACTTCCCCCGCCCAAATCTCCGTAGATGCCGCCCGTGATCGGCAGCAATTCCGTGTTCGTCACCACACCGGTCACCGCTTTCGCGAGGTAACCGAAGCGGAGAAGATCGATGTTCGCCTCATTGTCGGACCACATAGGACACCTCGTCGCGCATCCGCCATCTTCCTATTCGCGTGTTTCCCTGAGTCGTACCCTGAGCCCAGCCGCGAAGTCACGTTTCAGCCCGAACTTCGCCGCCTTCATCCCGTCCACGAGATCGTCGAATACCGCGAGCAGCGGATGTTGAGTTTGTACCCACATCTCGAGCACGTCGAGCAGTGTGAGCGATCGGATACCGAGTGCTTGCGCCGACTGGTACGCGCGGTCGTCCGATGAGAGGAAGATCGCCACGCCCCCGAACCGCTCGGCGAGCACGATGCCGGCCGATTCCCCGACACCGATCCCGAAGCGTTGCCGCACCTCCTCGCGCCGCTGCAACCCGCTCACCGTGAGCGGGTCGATAATGAGTGTTCCGACCGCGAGATGATGGGCGATCTGCGCGGTGTTCGCGAGCCACGTCGCGTACCGTCGCCCCTGCACCGCAGGCTGCGCCGCGACCTGCCGCCGCGCGAAGCGCAGCCCGCGCGCCAATTCGCTCACATCCGCGTCCGGCAGCGGCGCGTCCTCGTCGGCGTTGTAGACTTCGGCGGGGAAGCGCGCGGCGGCGACGGCGAGGGCCGCGAGAAGGATGTCGATCCCATCCGGGTGGGCGAAGGCCATCACCCGCAGAGCGACCGTATCGAGGACCACCTCGCTCACGCGGTCGCCGCCGCAAGCTCCGCCTCCGTCTCCTCTGCCCCTCCCTCCTCATCGAGGTACAAGCGTTCCTCGAGTTCAATGTCGCTGATCCCTAGGAGCTCCGCGATCCGGCGGAGGGAGAGACGATCCTCTCGTGCAGCGCGCAGCGCGAGTTCGACGAAGACACGAGGGAACCGCTCCTCGATCGGTAGCGGGCGTACGCCGAACTCGTAGGGCGATGGGGTGTAGCCGAGGGCCTTCGCGAGGGCGATCGGTTTCACTGCGATGAATGCATCGGTCGATCCAGAGAGTCGGCGTTCGGTACGGAGGCAGTGCAGCATCGCCCCGTAGCTCACGTCGAAATACCGGGCGAGATGCACCACCTCCTCCGGGCGATTGACGGTTTCCATCCCCCGCAGGCGTACCTGCTCGTGCAGCGCGAGGCGGGGCATGAGGAAATAGGAGGCGAAGCGGTCGGCGAACTGCTCGAGCGGGCGCGGGTCGTGGGTGCGGCACAGCACCGCCGGTCGGTCATAGTGGAAGAGCGCGTGCATGAACTCGTGCGCCATGGTAAAGGAACGCCGCCCGTACGCTTGGTCGCCGTTAATCGCGATCACAGGGCCGAGCGCGGGGTGCGCGAAGTAGAGGCCCGAGATCGTCGGTACCTCCTGCCCCAAGGGGATCGTGAAGACGAGGTATCCCTGCCCCTCGAGAAACTCGCGCAGCCCGGGGAGCGGCGCGGTGCCGAGCGCATAGTGCTGGCGCACCTGCTCGGCGTAGTCGAGCACGTCCTTGTCGCGGTACGCCACCTCAGGGAGCGGTCCAAAGGGGGGATGCTGGGGCGTCGGCAGTGGCGTGTCAGTGCACCGGTAGAGTTCCTCGAGTGCGCGCAAGTGGGCGACAAGATCGACGATGCCCGCCTTCGTCGCCGCGGAGAAGGGGGTGGCCATCGCGCGCAGGGCCTCCTCCCAATCGGGGCGCGCCGCGTCCTGCCCGAAGAAGAAGCCGAGGGGAATGCTGTAGCGCCTGCCCAGGCGGTCGAGGGTGAGCGCATCGACCCGCCGCTTCCCCGCCTCATACTGGCTGAGGGCCGCCGAGGTAATGCCGAGGGCTTCCGCCGCCTCGGTCTGCGAGAGGCGTGCGTGTTCGCGGGCGAGGCGGAGCCGCTCACCGAGCCGGATCTGTTCCATTAATGCCCTCCATCTTCGCAAAGCGTTAAACATATGACTACCTGACTTGCATTTTAACATAATATCAGGTAGAGTGCCCAGGAGTATATATGGTGGTCCGTCGGTATGAGGCCACTAAATCTTGAGCCCGGACAGGAGGTGGGACAGAATGGCGAAGAATACGGGAAAGAACTACCGGATCGGCGCGGTGAAGGATCGCAGCCAAGTGAAGAACCCAGTGACCGGCAATTTCACGAAGCGCGACGGGGACACCGGGCGATTCACGGACCAGAAGGAAGGCGTCAAGCCGTTTAAGGGTGTGCGCAAGGAGAACTGAGCCTTTCGATGCGGGAGGGTGGTCGCGTGGCAGTAGATCGTCGCGTCCACCCTCGCTGCTGTCGCCGTTCCTGAGCGACGGGAGCACACAGTCCCAGTAACCGATCAAGGTCGAGACAATGGCGAAGAAGCCTCGCTACAAGCTCATCTTCCAGCCCGTAGATGTCGACCACGATCATGTTGGCAGCGTCCAGTTCAACGATGTCACCCCGCCCGGGATGGAGTGGCCGCTGACGGACACGCCGTCGATCCGGGCGCGCCTTTCTCCTTTCTCGCTTGAGGAAGTGCTCTGCGCCTGCAACCTGTAGAGCGCGGAGATCATCGTGCCTCTCCCCCGTTTCTCGGCGGCGATCCGCGCGCATGGACTCTCTGCTGGTTGAATTTGCGGGGAGGGAGGAGTCAGGGGATATGTCACTCAGGCGAGGTGCTTCACCGACAGATTGCGCTCCCCCGGTCGATTCCCGCGTAGTACGTCCGATCTGGCCTCGCCCGCGCCTCGCATGCTACCCACCTGTGATGAGCCATACCACGCCGCGTTCGGTGATCTCGATCTCGTCGTCGTGGCCAACCAAGTAGCCCTCAAGGGTGTAGAGGAGCACGAGAGTCCGCGTATCCTGTACTGAGTAACATGCCCGTCGTCTCGTTGTCCATCGCGTCGAAGACAAGGCTCTGCATGATCAGCGTATCCCCGACCGCTGCCGCGCGTAGGTCTAGCAGGAGATCAACCCGCTCGCC
>JAABUN010004582.1_pt1 | contig 18560 bp, 22 predicted proteins | sample 5559311 | NCBI WGS metagenome assembly JAABUN01 (sample SAMN10711877, study PRJNA513370) | rock metagenome | isolation source: Antarctica rocks | place: Antarctica: Victoria Land, Siegfried Peak sud | reverse complement strand
GTTCTTTTATAAATAGGAATATATACCTGCCGCTTACCATTAATGTGCACCATATTGGTTTGAATGGCGCTGGCATCTTTCGCATAACCAATGTCTTTCAAAAAAATGGGTGAGCCATCATTGCTCATTTTAATTACTATGTTGTTGAAGTCATCTACTTTAGGCAACATGCCATTAGCGTTTACACTATAGTTAAGGTTGCCAATGTTCACATCACCGGTAGGTATCATCACATTATTCTTTTGCACGGCGTCAATCACATCGGTTTGCGAAAGATTATATGCCTGTAGCTTATCAGGATACACATACATATAAATTCTTCGCAGTTTACCACCATAAACTGCGGGTGCGATTACTCCCGGCACAGAGCCTAACAGGTTACGCAACTGGAAGTAAGCCATATCATATAACTCTTTCTCCGAGAGGCTATCGCTGCTAACTGCCAACAGGGATAATGGAATGGATGCAGAAGGGTCGAAAGGCATAACCATCGGCGGAATGGTGCCGGGCGGCAGGTAATACAAATCCGACATGGCTAAAGATGTTACCTGTGATAATGCGGTGTTGGGGTCTATATCTTCTGTAAAAAAATCTTTTACAATACTCACCCCAATCATGCTTTTACTCTCCTGGCGGGCTATTCCGTTTGCCTGTCCGGTCCAGCGTTCAATACGGCTGGTAATATCTTTTTCCATCACTTCGGTAGGCATCCCGGGATAGAGCGTTAACACCTGCACCGCAGATGTTTTGTAGTTGGGTAGAATATCTACGGGCAGCCTTTGAATGGCCACAATACTGATTACGGCTATGAGTAAAGCCAGAACAATAATCAGGTATTTATTTTTAAATGCGAGTTCTAACATTTATACCTGTGGTTTAATTTTTACAATGCAGATAGGGCAGGGCTACGGCTCTGCCACTGGAAGATGCAATAGAAGGTTGTGCAAACGTATTAATGCACAAAATCCCCTACACAGAGGTTAAAAGAAACTTACCCGCTGAGCAGAGGAATTAAACCAAAGGTGGACCACGAAGAAATGAAGTAAGTATGGGCGGACCGCCACGACAGGAGAATAAGGGAATAGCCTGTCTTTTATGAATAAAAGTGATTAGTAGCAGTTCAGGAGTCTGGATAAGAGTAAAGTACTGGTCACTGAAGTTTTTGAAAACGGAGTGCTGCTGATATTGCTTGTCTGATTTAATATCAGTGCAATTATACTTTAATTCATGAAAAGAAGCGGTGGATTGGTTGAATGGTTCATCTTTCCCCATATATTGGGTGCAATCACCATGAAACCGGCTACCATCTGTATTATAGCAAAAATGTGTTTTAAAGCTAAATGCCTGAACACAGAAAATGAAGAGAAATAATATGGCGGTTACTTTTTTCAAGTTAGACAAAATTAAGAGTTTTCGTTTGAACTTGGAAAAGGAATGGTATGTAAGATTTTGTCAGCAAAATATTTTTTGGTTTGCTGTCAGGTTTCATAAGAGTGGGCGATTAATTCAGAAATATTATTCATCTAAAAAAGCTTAGTCTTATGAAACAGGTATTAAATGCAGCAGTGGCTCTTACATTGCTTTTTGTAATTAACACTACAAGTTACAGCCAGGGAAACAGTAAAGTCAGCAACGGGCAGGTAAAACAAATTATATCTGCATGGTCTGCAAAGCCGAAGGAAGTTGCCAATGCAATGATAAACAAATATGGTAATCCGCAGGAAGCAACATCCAATATGCTTATCTGGTATAACAATGGTCCCTGAAAGAGAACCATTTTATACAAAGAAGAAATTCCACACGATTTTCCGAAGCCGCACACAGATCTATTACAGCAGTTTATGGACTACAAAACACCTGTTGACAAGTTTGATGAGTTAGCCACCTATGATGGCAGCGTTATCGTGGAAAGAACCAAGGGCGAAATATCGGCACGGTGTGATAAGGAAGAAATGAATTTTCTTGCTCTCAATCTTGCTAATGATGTAGCAACCGGTAATAAAACAGTTGAAGAAGCAAGAATATATTATGCAAAAGCTGCAATGGCATTTATGAATGGTGAGAAAGACCCTTATACACAAGGTTTACAGTTTACAGTTCCACATGGCAATACCGGCGATAGGGATATGCCGGCAAAAATGTAGTGGCAATTTTTAATCATTCAAAACTATTTTATGGAACAGAAGGAAAAATTAAGCATAGCAGCAACTGCAATGGACAGCGTTATGTCAAAGGAAGCTTCTGGCTAATGAGACAGGTCTTCATCTCCTTTCAAAGTAGTTTATTGCATGTGTTCGTTTTGGCCATAGGTTAAAAAAGAAAGCAAACAGTAAGGTATAAATATTCAATAATGTTTGTGGTGGCAATCAGGTTTGTTTACCATGCTTGTCAGGTTATTCAAATAAGGAGGACTAATTATCTAAACCAAAAAAATTAGTTATGGAAAACAAATTCGTTCGTTCTATTCCTGCTGGTGTAGTAGCTACAGCAGTGATGACAGTTTTTATGTTTATGGCTCCAATGATGGGCTTGCCTAAGATGAACATACCGCAAATGTTATCCGGCATGTTAGGAGTCTCTATCTTAATTGGATGGATGATGCATTTTATGATTGGAATTATTTTCGCTATTGTGTATGTTTATTTATTTAATCCGCGTGTTCACATTCACAGCGGTGCAGGCAAGGGTTTAGTATATGGAATAGTTGTTTTTGTATTTGCACAAATCATGATGTTTCTAATGAGTAAGATGATGCCAATGCCAGCAATCTCAATGGAAACTAATATGGTATTAATGATGGTTGGTTCACTTATTGGTCACTTAGTATTTGGTCTCTTATTGGGCTTACTGGCGCCTGTTGAAGAAAATATAAAAGTGAAGAACAGATTTAATCCTAAGTATGAACTTTCCTAAATCAGCAAATGCATTTTTGAAATTAGTAGTCAAATAAAAAAACATGAACCATAATCAATTTAAGGACAAAGTAGTTGTAATTACAGGTGCATCAGGAGGTGTAGGAAGAGCAACGGCATGGGAGTTTGCCAAACAAGGCGCAAAGGTTGCACTATTAGCAAGAGGCATGGAGCAATTGGAAGCAACGAAAAGCGAAGTGGAAGCTTATGGTGGCAAAGCATTAATTATTCAATGCGATGTTGCTGATGCAAACCAGGTTGAAGCGGCGGCTGAACAAACAGAAAGAAAATTAGGAGAAATTGATGTGTGGGTGAATAATGCTATGGCAAGTGTGCTTGCTCCTTTTAAAGAAATCACCTTCGCAAGGGGTGGCTATCAAAGGGTGGTAAGCAGAGGGGGTGAAACATAAACAGGCGACAACTAGAGGCAACGTTGATGGATGTAATGGTAAAGGCATGTACAATAAGCTGAGAAAAAAGTGATATAAAAAGCTTTACCTATGCTTTTAAAAGATTAAGAATATGCCAGACGATTGTTGTGTTGCAAAAAACATTAGAAACTTGTAGATTTAATTTTTAAAACCAAACAACAAGGAAGGTTAAGGCTGATACTTACTTCCCAACAGGCAAGCTTAGGGCGAAGTCAGTCAACCCAAAAGTATACCCAAAGCCCCGCAAGTTGTAAAATATGCGGGGCTTTAATGAGGGGCTTTGCGGATACTTTTCTTATTGTTATGGGAAAAAGATGTTTGCAGACTTACCGGACTTGCTATTATTAAAGATATATGCAAGAGGAGTTTCAATCCTTCAGACCTGGCAAAGCACCGGCACTTCAACTGCTGCAAAAGTGGGGAGGAGATTGTAAAGCACTTAACCCTTATACCTGATACGCCAAACAGTACCGCTTGCATCGTCAGAGACAAGCAATGATCCATCCAGGTTCTGAACTATGCCAATGGGGCGGCCAAAGACCTGGGCAGGTCCACTTGCGTTGGGGTTTATCTGCCAGCCTGTAACAAAGTCTTCATATCCACCCTGAGGTGTACCCTGCTGGTTCATACGTACCCTTACAATTTTGTAGCCGACGCCTTTGCTGCGGTTCCAAGAACCATGCAGTGTGACAAAAGCATCATTAAGATAATTGGCGGGGAAAGAGCTACCTTTATAAAACAGCGCTCCTATTGCAGTTTCGTGTGCTTTGAAAAGTACATCAGGTGTTATAGTAGTGGCTGTTAACGGACTGCTTATTGCCGTCATACGCGGATCAAGTTTGCCAGGAGCGAGATAGGCAAAAGGATAACCATAAAAACCGCCTTGCTTTACCGAAGTAAAATAGTCAGGCACCAACTCATCACCAAGACCGTCTCTCTCGATTACAGCAGTCCATATTTCTTTGGTTACCGGATTAATATCAAGACCAACGGCATTGCGCAAACCTGATGCATAAGTAACTTGGCCTGATCCGTCAAGATTAAATTGCTGGATAGTTGTACGGACTGGTTGGCCTTCAACACCAACATTTACAGAAGAGCCGATGGATGCATACAACTTGTTGTCTTTTATAATGATGTTTCGTGTAACATGCTGGCCGCCCCCAGGCAAAGTTGCAAGCTTTACGGGTTCGCCAGTGGCCGTTGTCTGGCCTGCAGTGTAAGCATATCTTAAGATAGCCTCAGTAGCACCTACATAAAAATAGCCACCATTAAAGACCATCCCATGCGGCTTATCAAGCATGCCGCCCATACCCCAAACAAAAGACTCGTCGGCAACACCGTCATTATTTTTATCACGCAACACCGTTATCTTGTTCATATTAGTTTGTGCTACAAACACATCCCCATTTGGAGCAACTGCCAGCCATCTTGCATCGAGTACTTTGCTAAACACACTTATGGCGAAACCCTGCGGAACATGAAACTTGGAAGAAGCCGGCTGCTCCATCAATAATTGCGGATAGTTAACTGACGAAGCATTGGTATCCGGTGCCGGTAAGTCGCTCACCTTTACCAGTATGTTTGTAGGGGTTAATACATCAGTGGGCAGGTCGCCCGTTTTTGGCGTTACAGTAACATCATCGTTTTTGCGGCAGGTGGCTATAAAAATTAGCACCACGGTAACAAAAGTTAGATTTCGAAGAACAGCAAGCGGAGAGGAAAATAATTTCATTATAATATTTTTTTAAACTAATCTAAAATTACAAAAATGATTTCATTATAATTTTTTTAAACCAATCCAAAATTACAAACAGACCTTAATTAATATCTCACGTAATTATAACGTTTGTATAACTTTATTGTCTATTTGAAGCTTTTGCAGTGTTGCAAGCTTCTTAAAAGATTTTGAGCGGTTACCAGGAGGCTACCCACCTGTCTGATTTTAGTGCCGTTGCAGGTGTTATCACCTGCAACTGAAGGGTGGCTATCAAAGGGTGGTAAGCAGAGAGTTTTGCCAAAGAAGGACGGGTATCCGAAGCCTTGTAAGCGGAGATGTTTTATGCCAGGTAATGCGTTAAGAAACCAAATTCATCCACCCCTTTTTCATAGAACTCCGACGAAGAATATCTATATTCTTCCCGGGTATTTGCAAAGCTTCCAATGCGTGGGTAGAATTATAATGGATGTAGTTCAACTTTTGAAAAAATACCTGCCTGTTCCATAAATTTATACTTAAGGGATTACGTTCCCAAAATTGTTATTCCCTGTCACTTGCTTTTACTTTATATTTTGCAAATTCTGCTTCATTAGTCTTAGCTAACATAAACTTCATCTGTTGTGCAGTATACTTCAAAAAGCTTTGCTGAACTTTTGCCTTCTTATGTCCGTCCTGTATTTGCCAAATAAAATGAATATAATTTGGCATTATAACGACATTAGGTAAAGTAACAGGATCGTTTGTTTTTGGAAGTGGTTTATTGTACAAGAACCCGCTATGCTACAGTTGCAGGTGATAACACCTGCAACGGCGAAAACACTAACCGTGCGCAGAGAAGTTTGTTGGTGAAGAACACCAACAAAGGCGAGAAAGATACCAATGTAATTATGACGGCGCTTGAGCCTGGCGTTACAGATACTGACTTCTTTAATAAAGCTGATGCACAAGACTCTAAGCTCGTGCATCCGTTGAGTACCGGGCAAAGCCACCGCCAATATGGTCGTAAATGCCACCCATTGCCATGTTATTTAAAGTAGTTGTTACAGCACCTAATGCTTTTTCATTCTTACTGAGGTAATAATAATAAAGCAGGTATTCCCAAACTGCCGGCATGGGAAATTTAGGCGCTCTCTTTTCGCCTCCCTTTTGATAATCTATATTCGGCTGTATGTTTTTAAAATTAGCATCCAGATTATTAATGGTAAATGAGGCCGTTGTTTTATTGAAAGGTACATTCTCAATAGCGTGAATACCTTGTGTAACTTTTGCCGCCTGCTCACTAAGTGCCGTAGGATTTTTCTGTTATAGGTCAATAAAATAATTCAGCATTTGCTTCCAGTCTTTTTTAGGAAAATAAGTGCCTGCATAGAAAGGCTTACCATCGGGCATAGCAATTGCATTCAACGGCCATCCACCGCTTCCGGTAATTAACTGCGCGGCATTCATATAAATCTGATCAACATCCGGACGTTCTTCCCTGTCTACTTTTATACTTATAAAATGGTCGTTCATGATACGGGCAACAGCCGTGTCTTCATAGGTTTCCTTTTCCATTACATGGCACCAATGACAGGCAGCATAGCCAATGCTGATGATAATGATTTTGTTTTCATCCTTTGCTTTTTTAATGCTTTCTCACCCCAGGGATACCAGTTTACAGGGTTGTGTGCATGCTGCAATAAATAAGGGCTGCTTTCATGAATAAGCTCGTTTGTGTACGGATGCTCCTCACCTTTATTTTTACTTTTCATGTTTGTTGTTTGACCATACGATGAATTTAATAAAAGGCAAAGACTTATGATAAAAACAGAATTTATTTTGTTCATCTCTTTTAATTTTATGTCATACAATTCAGAACCGTTTACAGATTGTTGCCGCTTGCAACAAACAGAGAATATTGTGCCTTATTATATTCTGACACCACATTGATATAATCTAACTGTGCCTGTAGATAGTATTGCTGCTCCTGAAACACCTCGAATGGCTTTGCCGTTCCAGCAGAGCGACCGGTGTGTGGTTTTATATGGTATAGTTTAACAGACCAGATAGACTTGGATATAGAACTTGCAGAAAAACCTGGCAAGGTAAATGAGTGTGGCTTGTACGATTTAAACCGCAAGACCCGACCTGTTGCAGACGCTTATAAAATACTGTTAAAGTGGATATTTAATCCTGCTTCTATATGTGAGGATAATAAGAAATGCAATACCGACACTTCTATTTAATCCATCACTGCTTGTCAGGTTCCTATAAATTTTGCGACTATATGGTGTAAATATGTTCACTCATTTAATAGATAAATGTAAAAGTTATAGTATGAAAAAGTTGATATTTTTTATTAGCGCACTTACAATTCTTGTTATCGCCGCAACCGCTCAACCAAAAGGCAATTCTGATCATCCTCCGTCAAATCAGTTATACACAAAGATTTTACAGAAGTATGTAAATAGTAGCGGCCTGGTTGATTATAAAGGTTTGAAAAACGACAAGGCAGAATTTGAACAGTATTTAAAACTATTAAGCTCAAACGCCCCTTCTGATAATTGGAGTAATAACGAGAAGAAAGCGTATTGGATCAATGCCTACAACGCCTTCACTTTAAAATTAATCATAGATAATTATCCTGTTAAAAGTATAAAAGACATAGGCCCAGCTATTCAAATTCCATTTGTTAATACCCCGTGGGAAAAAAAGTTTTTTAAAATAGGCGGAAAGGAGATGAAACTGGATGAAATAGAACATGATATTTTAAGAAAACAATTTAATGACCCTCGTATTCATTTTACACTGGTTTGCGCTTCCCGTTCATGTCCTAAGCTACGGAATGAAGCTTATGAAGCTGCAAGATTAGACGAACAGCTTAATGAACAGGGAAGAGCCTTTTTAGCAGACAGATCTAAAAATATTATTACCCCCGATAAGCTGCAACTTTCTAAAATCTTTTCATGGTTTAAAGGAGACTTTACAAAGAAGGGCAGTCTTATTGACTTTCTAAACAGATTTTCACCTGTTAAAATAAACAAGGATCCTGATATAGACCATCTCAGTTATAATTGGAATTTGAATGAACAATAAAGAAAACAATATGAAAGATTTGAATTATAAGATGAAATTACCAAAAGTGGATGTGAACTGCGCCGATGAACGAAGAAAGCGGGTCATTGAAGACGTGATTGAGAAGAATGTCTTGCATTAGCGGTAATAACCTTAAGTAACTACAATAATCATTTATTTGATCCGGAAATAGATCCTATTTTTAAATCCAGGAAATGGACTAAATAAGCGCTCTAACTACTTTTATTTAATAAGATGCGCTGTTCATCAAGTGTACCTTTTGTTAATCTATAAATCATGCATGTAATCAAACAAGTCACTTTCTTTTTATTGGTAATGACATTAGGATTTTCAATTAGTGGTAAAGCGCAGACGAATGATAGTTTACTAAATCAGCTATCAGCAAAATGGAAGAATGCAAAGACTTATGCATTAAAAGTAGCAGAGCTAATGCCTGAAGAACAATACAATTTCAAACCGGTGCCGGATGAAATGAGTTTTGCCGAACAACTTCTACACATTGCGCAAAATATGAACTGGCTTTCTTCTGCTTACTTATTAGGGAGTAAGCAGAATAGTAAAAGTGATGCGAAGGTTTTAAGCAAAAAGTCTATTATAAATACCATCAGTACTACATATGATTCGGCATTGGCTGTTCATTACCGGCTTACGCCAAAACAATTAGACGAAGTAGTTCCTTTTTTTGCAGGACCAAAATCGAGGCGACAAATTCTAATTCTTATGCATGACCATCAAACACATCATATTGGGCAGTTGATCGTGTATTTACGGTTGAAAGGCATTAAGCCCCCCGATTATGTTGGATGGTAAAATAAAAGAAAAACTATTCTTCTTTAAATAGAAAATTTAAAACTATGTCAAACGAAGCAAATGCTATTATAAGCCAGCATGAAAGCAATGGTAACTATGTAATGGTTGATGGTTTAAAAACTTTTTATCTGGATGCAGGCATGGGACCTGTAGTATTTTGTATTCATGGAGTTCCTACCTCCTCATTTCTTTATCGAAAAGTAGTACAGCAACTACAGTTACGAGGGTTAAGAGCTATAGCTATTGATCTGCCTGGATTAGGTTTGTCTGACAGACCCGAAAGTTTCGACTATACATTCAGCAACTTCGGACGCTTTTGCAGTTTATTTTTAGATGAATTGAAAATAGATGGAGCTCATTTGCTTATTCACGACATAGGCACACCGGTTGGTTTATCTATGGCAGCACAAAACAGCAGCCGCATCAAATCCATCACCGTCTTAAATTCTATGCTGGATGTAGAACATTTTGTTAAGCCTTTACCAATGCGTGCTTTTGAAAAGCCTGTTTTAGGTGAAGCTGAATTAGCCATGCTTACTCCCCTTACGTTTCCTTTAATGATGAAAGGTGCAGGTGTAGTTAATAGCGATGTTATTACTCACGAGGAAACAGCAGCTTATATACATCTGTTAAAAAGAGAAGATGATGGCAAAGCATTTTTAAAAATCATGCGCAGTTTTGAGCAAACAAAAGAATTTACAGAAAGATGTTACAGAGCATGGAAAAATCCGGCATATCCTGTCCAATTGGTATGGGGTGACAAAGATCCATTTCTAACTTATGAAGAGCATGGTAAACCATTTGAAGAAGCACGGTCTGGCATACCCGTTACAAAAGTAGAAGCAAAACATTTTTTACAGGAAGAGGCATATGAAACGATTGTTGCAAAAGTAAAAGAACTGGTGCAGTAATGTTACAACTTATACTCCCCAAAGGGTAGAGATATGTACTGTAGGGGCTCCTGCTTGTCATGCTGCGCATAGCGAAGCATCTGATTGTTTGGTTCAAAGTTTCCTCGCTTTGCTCGGAACGGCAATAACGATTTCTCTTCGCCAGCAAACAGAGCTTATCAAAAAAACAAAGGAATGTTATTCCAAGGAAAGAAATAAGTAACTGAGGTTTACTTCGAATAAATAAAATCCTTCTCGGATGCTCCTGCATGACAACTGCGACACATTCCACCCATTAAGTTAGCGCCTCTCATTGGCATTCCGGTGCTGTCCGTTGCTATGTTGCCGGAAGAAGTGAGTAAGAAAATTTCCCAATCACCTGTCGAAGGATTGAAATTATTTCCTCTTTTTGCCATAGCAGTATATTCCTGAATTGTGCCGGTTTGATTGTAAGAGTTTTTACAATCAATGTTCCAATGGGATATTTTCCATTGACAGAGTTTTACCCGTCTTTGAAATACACATCACGAATCACTGTGCTGTCGTTGTTAGCATGAGCCATTGCAATGGTAACTATATAATGATGGAGCGCATAAAGACTTTCCATCTGGATGCAGGGAATGTACCAGTAGTATTTTGTATTCATGGAGTGCGAACTTCTTCAATACTCTATCGCAAAGTAGTACCGCAACTACAGATACAAGGGTTAAGAGCGATTGCTATCGATCTGCCTGCATGCTAATTGTGGAGGCATAATATTTTATGCATGATTATTAACTAAAATTATTTAAAATGGACAATCGACTTGTACAAGGTTTTATAGCCGGCGCAATAGGCGCCCTCATTCTAACCATTATTATGTATATTATGAAAGGAGCAGGGATGGGAGACCCGACTTTTGTTGGAATGTACACAGCTGCATTTGGTGATAATCCACCAGGAGGTCAAGTCGTAGCTGCTATTATTTTTTTAATTAGCGGAGGTATATGGGGTCTCATCTATGCATTATTTGTTAAGCACCCTACTGTACTTAACGGTTTATTTTTTGGAATCTTACCTACCTTATGGCTCTTGGTAGTTGTTAATGCTACCATTGGTAAACCACTTTTTAATGGCTTTACAGCCAAAGGACTGCTGATGCCTATCATATTTAATATGGTTATCTGGGGAACTTTTGTGGGTTGGTATATGAGCAGGAGAAATACTTCGGTTACTGTTGCATAATATGTAATGGAGGACTTGTTCGTGTGGCAAGTATATTTTCTTCCAGACTTTTTAATATGCATCCACCTGAACAGTCCACCATTCCAGATCGTACTTTCATAAGATATTTTTAACTTGTATCGTATTGTTTTGCTGGCTTCTATATACTCTTATAAGTTTTAATTGTAGAAAAAAGCTTTTTCAGCGTAAAGAAAGACGCTTTAAATTTCTTTTTTCTTAAATCGATTTCCTTATCTGATAAATCAGTAAAGGTTCTTGTAACCACCTTTGCCAAAACAATTCAATGAAAGGAAAATTAATCTGGGTAGTAACTTTATTACCATTATCATTCTTAGCACAACAAAACAAAGACACATCTAAAGCTTTTATTTTACAACAAGTTACTGTAACAGCAATAAAAACTGTGAGGGGCACGGGCCACATGCCACAGGTGAAAGATGGTATTCTATATGCCGGAAAAAAGAATGAAGTTATTTTGGTGGATAGTTTAGACGCTAATAAGGCGATCAATAATACAAGACAAATTTTAGGGCGAATACCAGGATTAAATATTGTAGAAACAGAAACTTCCGGTTTCACAGCAAACGGTATTGCAACACGTGACCTAAATCCAACACAAAGCATTGAAATGAATACCCGGGCAAAATGGTTATAACATCAGCGCTGATGTATTTGGATATAATGAGGCTTACTATATTCCGCCAATGGAAGCTGTAAGCCGGATTGAAATGGTAAGAGGTGCAGCTTCATTGCAATTCGGTCCACAGTTTGGTGGAATGGTTAATTATGTATTGAATGAAGCGCCTAAAAACAAAGCCTTTGAATTATACACTTCTCAAACCGGAGGTAGCTTTGGTTTATTCAATACGTTCAATTCAATAGGAGGAACTATTAATAAAATTAGTTACTACGGTTTCGCTCAATACAGAACAATGGATGGATGGAGACCGAACAGTAATCAAAGACAATTGTCAGCTTTTGCAAAAGTTCAATATAACGCCTCTGATAAGTTAAATGCAGGTAAAGAGTATTCATTGCTTCGCAACAGAATAAAGATGCCCGGCGGTCTTACAGACAGTATGTTTGCAGTTAATCCCCGTGCATCTTTCAGAAGCCGGAATTAGTTAAAAAGTCCATGGAATATCGTTACAGCTTATGCGAATTATACTATTTCGCCTCAAACAAAGTTAAGTATAAAGTCTTCTCTTTTATTTAGTAACCGTGCATTGGTCTGGCGCAATGAAGATGGAGGTGCCGGAGCGTTAGATGAAGTTGATCCTTCATCACACAAGTATGTAAACCGTGAAGTGGAAAATGAAGATATGCACAATACAAGTACTGAGCTAAGGTTACTTCATAACTATAAATTAGGTAAAACAGAAAATACATTAGCTGCTGGTTTAAGGTATTCTTATGCATGGTTTAAACAACAAGGCGGGGCGAAGGAACTACCGGAACTGATTTTAATTTATCCATCAGCGGTGATTATGAGTATGATTTAGATTTTACTACAACAAATGTTGCCCCCTTTATAGAAAATATATTTAGGGTAAGTAACCGTCTTACAATCACTCCAGGCTTCCGGCTCGAATATCTCAGAAGCACAGGCAAAGGATATAAAGAAGATGGTGGAAATAAAATTATTACCGATGAGAACAGAAAAAGAAGTATTCCATTGTTTGGTATAGGTTCAGAATATAATACATCTTCAAACACTAACATCTATGCTAATATCTGCCAGGCGTATCGCCCTATAGATTACTCACAAATAACAGGCTTTGGCATAACTTCTAAGATTGATCCTAATCTTAAAGATGCCAATGGCATTAATGCAGATCTGGGTTACAGAGGTACTGTAAAGAACTATCTGAATTTTGATGTAGGCTTATTCTATCTCGCTTATAATAAAAGGATCGGAACAGTTTTAATTGATCCGGGTACAGTAAACGAATATACTTTGAGAACCAATGTTGCAAACAGCACTCACAAAGGTCTGGAAAGCTATGTCGAGTTTAATTTTCTTAAATACTTAAATAATAATTCAATTAAAGGTCTCAGTATTTTCAACTCTCTTGCTTTAATTGATGCAAAGTACACCTCGGCAGAATTTAAAGGTAATCGTGTTGAAGCATCAGCAAAATACATAAACAGGATAGGTTTAACTTATTCAGATAAAAAGCTTTCCGGCACAGTGCAGATGAATAATACAGGCGATGCTTTTGGGGACGCAACAAACGTTAGAAAAAGTGAAGATCCTGTTGCCGGACATATCCCCGCATATACGGTATTTGATTTAAGTGCGACTTATAAAATGAATCGTTATGCACTAAAAGCAGGTGTAAATAATCTTGCCGATAAAGCCTATTTTACCCGGCGAACTGACGAATATCCGGGTTCTGGTATAATACCTTCTATCGGTAGAAGTTTTTATATTGGAGTATCTGCCAGGTTTTAAACTTGCATCTTAATTAAAAAGGCATAAAACAAAAAGTCACCGTTTATCAAGCTGATAATGATATCTCTGCATGTAATACTGCAATAATAATAGCTACTCCTTATTCCAGCTTTGATTGCACCAGTTCTTTTAACTGTTGTAGTGTTTTGCGTTGATTAATTTCTTCGGCACTTACTAATATTTCAACATTTGTTCCATTACTAATTAAAATAACAGGCAACGGTAAGCTTTCCGGCTGATACTTTCTTTTGAATTCATCTTTGTGCAGTTCTGTTTTCTTGTAGGGCAGACTTTCTAAAAATTCTTTCCATTCCGGCTTCATGCTAAAAGTACCAAACGTTAGATAGCAAAGGTTACAAGGGTACGACTTTGGAAAAATCTCTTTTTTTACAAAATCAACAATACCAGGATAAATGCCACCGTAAGCATTATAAACTAATATCATTTCTTTAGCAGATGAAACAGGAAAAGAACTTTGCTGCTGTACTTTCTCTTTGTTCGCAACATCAGGTTTAAGATAACGTATGCCATCAATTATTGCAGCTATTAATAGAATAGCTGCAATAATTATCCAAACTATTTTCTTTGCGCTCATGATAAAACCTATAGTTTGATAATTGCATTTGCAAAATCAACCAAATTTTTACATACAAACTGTGGCTTTAATGCTAATGGATATAGTGATTGCCCTTTACGTTCTATAAATGCAGCTTGCAAACCCGCTTGCATTGCGCCAGCTATGTCCCAACCATGCGCTGCTACCATTATTATTTCACTTGTACTTACACCCAATGTTCTTGCAGCATACTGATAGCTTTCAGGAGCCGGTTTATATTTTTGTACGGCATCTATACTTAAAGTTGCTTCAAAGTAAGTGGTTAAGCCCGAATGCTGCAATTGAGCAGTAAGTGTTGGCATAGGCGAGTTGGTAAGCGTAGCCAGGCGAAAGCCTGCTTCTTTTAAAAGCTTTAAACCTTTCTCCACATCAGCATACGCAGAAAGTTTTTTCATTAAAGCCAATGCTTCTTTTTTCTCATCTCCCTCTATTTCTTTTTCCAGTGCTTTAGCAGCCATATCCAAAGTTGCATCAGCAATAGTTGAAAAATCATGATACTGACCGGTACAGTTATCTACTAATGAATATTGCAACAGCATCCCAAACCAAATGCGAAAGCCCCGTTTACTATCCAACATATCATTCACCTTTTTCTTTAACGGCGACATATCCATGAGCGTTTCATTTACATCAAAGAGAATAACTGAAGGTCTCTTATTTTCTTCCATCATAAAAATTTTAATTGTTCAAAAAATATTATTTAGTAGCTGTTTAAATATACTTAGCAACTCTCATTTTGAAGTTGAAGATGCCATTTTTACTGCAGATGAAGTGATTGCGACGCAAGGATGATGCTATAAAAAACTCATGCCGGTATCTTAAAATATATATTTAAACGGCTTCTTATAAAGTTGCTTAAGTTTTTGACTTAATTTTTTTAAAGGTTGAATATACTCCATACAGTACCATTACCGCAATAAAAACATACACCCACACCGGAATGTTTTTGCCAACAATAATCAAGTATACATAAGCGGAAATAAAACATAAGCCTGTAAGCAAAACAGGAATGACAAATGGCTTTTTATTTCGGATGTTTCTAACGCTCCAGGCAAGACAAAGGAAGAAGAGAGGAATAGCTCCGATGTAAATGCCGCCAAAGATGTAAGGGTTGACCCCATATTTATCGCCAAGGCTCAAAAACCAGTCTTTAAAAGTTTCCCACCACTGCATTAGCTAAAGATTTTATAAGCAAAGCGTAAGAGTTTTTTCAATCCCTCTGTCAGGCTCTGCTGTTTATATTGAACAATTGCTTTTTGATTGATACGTGTGGCTACGGGATAAGGATAAATTTTATTGAAAATATCATTAATGGAAAGGCTATAAGTATTGGCTAATACCAACTCCTGTATCAGTTCTCCCGCATTAGGTGCTACCATGGTACCCCCTAATATTTTTTCTTTGTGAAGCAAACCGCCCTGACTGATAAATAATACCAATTTACCATATTGATAATTGTCTACCACTGCCCGGTCATCTTCTTCAAAATCCTCCTCCAGCCGTTTGTAATGGATACCTCTTTCTTTTAACTGGTGTTCATTTAAGCCAAAAGTCGCTACTTCAGGATCGGTAAAGGTGACCCAGGATATATGGTCATTATTCAGCTTTTTATTGAGAGGTGAAAAGAAATTATTCAGAAGTATTCGAGCCTGAAATTCTGCTTCATGAGAAAACTGCAATGAACCTGCTACATCACCACATAAATATACATTTTTATTAGTGGTGCGCAGATAATCATTTACCTCTATTTTATGATCTTTTACATGAATGCCAGCATTATGTAATTGCAGAGGTTCTAAATCAAGTATCCTTCCTATCCCCACAAACACAGCATCTAATTGTAAGTGCTTTGTGCTGCCATCTTTTAATTTAATGATTGCTTCATTAGCAGAGGTGAAGGTGTGTATAGAAGCATTAAAATAAAATTCAATCCCTTCCTGCTGTAATTTTTGCAAAAGAATTTTTGTGACCGATTCATCATCATGTCCCAGAATTTTATCGTCCATGCTAACTACAGTCACCTTACTGCCTAACCGGGCCATAGCTTGCGATATTTCAATTCCAATAGGACCACTTCCAACAATTAAAAGTCTTTCGGGTAATTGCTGTATATGAAAGATGTTTTCGTTATCGTAATATTTTACTTTTTCCACACCTGGCACTTTTAGTTTCACCGGCTTTGACCCTGTAGCAATTACAATCTTTTTTGCCCTAAAGCATTTGCCATTTACTTCAATTTCGTTGTTGCCGGTAAAATGAGCTTCACCCAAAGCTACATCTACGCCTTGCTCCCGTAACCAGGCTGCATTTTCATGCACCCGTATTACATTTTGCTTATCATACACATATTGAATAGCCTTTTGAATATCTATTTTTCCAGTTAGTGCTACACCAAAATTACCCGCCACCTGTGCATGATGTGCTATGCGTGCTACATGAATTAAAGCTTTGCTGGGAACGCAACCATCATTTAAACATTCTCCGCCGATATGCTGGTCTGTTTTTTCAATCATTAATACTTTGAAGCCTGCTTTGCCCATAAACAGGCCTACACTTAGCCCTCCTGAACCACAACCAATTATTATAATATCATAGATTTTTTGTTCCATAGTGTTTTAGTCGCTATAAATTGAGAAACCTGACAAATGATGCATATTATAATATTAATACGTTTTAGCTCAGGAAAGGCTAAAAAAATTGTTTTTTTCAATTGGCCGCCTGTTATGTTCCCATTCATCGCTACTGCAAAAATGTTAATGATGTCTTCCGCATGATGTCGAAGAAGGTGTGCACCAATAATCTGGTCTGTATCTTTATTCACTAAAACTTTAAAGCCAGCAATAGGTTCTTTAAGTCGTTTATACGAAAACCAACTTGTCATCTCCTCATAATTTACCATGTAGTTTATTCCCTGCTTCTTTGCTTCCAGTTCTGTTAATCCTACCGAAGCAAGCGGTGGTGTAGTGAAAACGTTAGAAGGAATATGTCCGTAATCTATTTTATTGTGATTACCTTTTAAAATACTGCTTGCTGCAATTAGGCTCTCTTTACCGGCAACAGGTGTTAAGGGTAAACCTTTATTATTTACACTCCGCAAGCATAAACATTTTCATTACTGATGCTTTGCATATAGTCACTAACTGCAATCCCTTTTATCAAACTCAACATTTATTTTATCCAACTGCAAATCATTTATATCCGCCGTACGGCCTGCGGCGTGAATTGCCAATGAAGTAGGAAACGTTACTTCTTTTCCAGCCGCTGAAGCATGAACAATCAATTGTTCGCCTTCTTGGGTAATGCTTTTCACTTCAGTATTTAGTATCACTTCCACCCCAAGCGATTCAGTAAACTTTACCAAATGATTTACAAGGTCATTGTCAAAGTTTTACAATGCTTGCTCGCCTCTATGTACAATTCTCACCTTACTTCCAAACCCGGCAGCAAGTTATTCAAGATAGAGGATAAGTTTGAAAATTAAAATAAAATTTTTGCGATAAAAACATAAATAAATGCATCTCCTGACTGATCAGCGTTAATTCTGTTTCTTCCATCACGCACAAGGAATTTACATAATTGATTTAGATCAACATTTTTTTGCGGAGTTGTCTTTATTTGCTAAAGGATTTATATTTTAGTAGCGTAACCTCTGGCACTCTATCATTTATATTTACTTTCCCATGCAACACATTATTTGGAAAAAACTTTGTGGCAGGTCACTATTGCTGATTGCTTTATTTACTATGGGGTCGGCCAGCCTGCCCGTTATTTGCACAGAATAAAAAATACAATGACGAGGTTGAAAAACTTATTAGCCTCGTTGAAAACAATTTAATTCCGTTCATAAAAATTGAGGGAGAGCCAAATTTCAGTTTGGCTGATAGAATGAAATTTTATCATGCTAACGGCGTATCGATAGCTGTGATCAAAGACTTGATTTCCAAGGGTGTCAATTGTAAACGAATTTGAATCTAGTCCTTGCCGGGGCTTAGTGGGTTACATAAAGAACGTGGTAAAACTCTGATGCGAAGAAAAGTAGATACCTTAAAGTTCCATAAAGGTTACACGTCATTCCAGAAATGGCCCCGGCCATGGTCGGGTTAAAAGCCTTGGGGAGTTACTTTATTTACTGCGCCCATCCGGAGCGTGTGGCTCCATAACGTTTATCATTGAGCAGGATGAAAAGAATAACTGGATATGCGACAGGTTGCCACTTTTTATTGAGCCGGAGGTGGTTTCATGGACAGGGGCAACGATTGAGGATATGTAATGCAGCTACTGCTTTAATGTTGCTACAAGAGTAAACACTAGAGCAAATACATGCCATTGGTTTTATTATACACATTATTTTACCGGGGCTTTTTTCCGTTAATTTTTATCTCACTAAATATAATAATTAACCTGGCGGCTTTGAAGAAGATAAAGAA
>JAABUN010004581.1_pt1 | contig 18574 bp, 17 predicted proteins | sample 5559311 | NCBI WGS metagenome assembly JAABUN01 (sample SAMN10711877, study PRJNA513370) | rock metagenome | isolation source: Antarctica rocks | place: Antarctica: Victoria Land, Siegfried Peak sud | reverse complement strand
TGGGCGACTTCGTGTTCGTCGAGGGCCGGGTGATCTCCTCGCGCCGCGGTGAGCTGTCGGTCTTCGCGACCCGCTGGCTGATGGCCTCCAAGGCGTTGCGGCCGATGCCGACGCTGCACCACGAGCTCTCCGACGAGACCCGCGTACGCCAGCGGCACGCCGACCTGACGGTGCGGGAGGCCGCCCGCGACATGGTCCGGACCCGCGCGCAGATCACCCGCAGCGTCCGGGAGACCCTGCACCGGGACGGCTACCTGGAGATCGAGACCCCGGTCATGCAGCTCGTCCACGGCGGCGCCAACGCCCGACCGTTCCACACCCACCTGAACGCCTTCGACACCGACATGACCCTGCGGATCGCGCTGGAGCTCTTCTTGAAGCGGGCCGTGGTCGGGGGGGTGGAGCGGGTCTACGAGCTGGGTCGGATCTTCCGCAACGAGGGCATCGACTCCACCCACAGCGCCGAGTTCACCATGCTCGAGGTGTACGAGGCCTGGGGCGACCAGCGCAGCATCGCATCGGTAATGCAGCAGATCATCACCGATGCCGCCGACCTGCTGGGCTCACGCCAGATCGAGACCCCGGACGGCGTGATCGACCTGGACGGTGAATGGCCGTGGCTGGGGGTCTACCCGGGGTTGTCGGCGGTCGCCGGTGAGGAGATCACGCCGCGCACCCCGGTGGAGCGGCTGCGGTCCCTGGCCGCTGAGCGAGGCGTCGAGGTCGACCCGGCCTGGGGGGCGGAGAAGCTGATCATCGAGCTGTTCGGCGAGCTGGTCGAGCCGACGTTGACCCAGCCCACCTTCGTCTGCGATTATCCGCCGCTGGCCCAGCCGCTGGCCCGGCCGCACCGCAGTGATCCGCACCTGATCGAGGCGTGGGACCTGATCATCGGCGGGATGGAGCGGGGTACCGGTTTTTCCGAGTTGGTCGACCCCGTCATCCAGCGCGACCGGCTCACGGCCCAGTCCCTGGCTGCGGCCGACGGTGACCTGGAGGCGATGCAGCTGGACGAGGATTTCCTGGCGGCGTTGGAGTTCGGGGCGCCGCCGATGGGCGGCCTCGGGCTCGGTATCGACCGGCTGGTGATGCTGTTCACCGGGGTCGGTATCCGCGAGACCATCCTCTTCCCGCTGCTGAAGCCGGAGGGCTGAAGGGTGACCGGCGTGCCGGAGGGTAGCGACCCGGTCGAGCTGGCCCATTGGCTCTTCGACTCCGCCCGCGCCGGGGAGGCCGAGCGGCTCGGGGCGTACGTGGACGCCGGCGTGCCGGTGGACATGACCGATGCGTCGGGTAACAGCCTGCTGATGCTGGCGGCCTACCACGGCCACGCCGCCACGGTGCAGGTGCTGGTCGAACGCGGGGCCGATGTGGACGCCGCGAACGACCGCGGTCAGACCCCGCTGGCCGGTGCGGTGTTCAAGGGCTATCCCGACGTCGTACGGGTGCTGGTCGCGGCCGGCGCGGATCCGGCCCTGGGCTCGCCGTCCGCCCAGGCGACAGCAGAGTTCTTCGAGCGGCCGGACCTGGCTGAGCTCTTGCCGCGCCGAGGGTCGTAGTGGGCATGTCTCAGCGCTGCCAGCGATAAGGCGTCGTCGTCGAGACCTTGACCAGCCCGGACTTCTCCAGGATCGGTCGGGAGTACGAGCTCGAGTCGCTGTGGATGAGGGTCTTGCCCATGGCCAGGGCTGAGCGTGCCCGGGCGGCGGTGAGGGCGCGGTAGATGCCCCGGCCCCGCCACGCTTCCAGCGTCGCGCCTCCCCATATCCCGGCGAAATCCGTCCCGGCCACGGGCTCGAGCCGGCCGGCACTCACGATCTGGCCGTCGGCCTCCGCGATCCACAACTCCATCGCGTTGTGCTTCGCGAGCAGGCGTAGCAGGGCGTCGACCATCTCGTCAGGGACAGGATCTCCAAAGACCCGGTCCTGCATCGCGGTCATGGCGCGTACGTCCGCTTCCTCGGTCACCCGACGTAAGCTCACCCCGGCGGGCAGGTCCACATCGACGTCAAGGAGCTTCGCCTCCCCGATCATGATCGACTCGGGCTCGTCCGGTTCGAAGCCGTTCCTCGTCAAGGCTTCATGCAAGCCTGGTGCATGGTCGTGACCCCGGGTCTTCCACTCGATCCGCTTGATGTCATCGCGCTGGTGGTAGTGGGCCAGAGTCTGAGTCACCCAACGGGACATCGTGTCCGCGTCGGCGTCGTCCAGGTCGTGATAGGTCACGAATCCTCGTCCACCCGCGAACGTGACCAAGCGCAACGGGCCAAGACGGGCTACTGCGATTGCACTCGGTGTCTCGGCGTCGGTACGGAGCTGCTCGTCGTAGGCCGTCAGGTAGCGTCGGATGTCGATCACGACCACCATTGTCCTCGGGATGGCGCTCGAACCCAGGAACTACTACGAGCAGGTGAGGCCGTAGCGGTCGGCGCACATACGTCGTGGGCTAGCTCGGCTCGAAGAACGGAGCCAATGCCGCCCCCGCCCAGGTGATCGCGACGCTCATGGGCAAGGCGTGCTCCTTGGCGACGACGACGCAGATCATGAAGAAGCGTGCCATGCGGGGCGCAGACACGGGCGGACCCGGGGTGCCAAAATGGGGCCCATGGCCAGACTGCCGACAGTCGGGTTCGGATGAACGCACCGCGGCCGGGATTCCTGCGCTGGCGTTCCTGGGGGTCCGGCGAACGGCGGGCGCTGCTGCTGCACGGAACCGCGTCCTCGAGCGCCACCTGGTGGCAGGTGGGGCCGGCACTGGCGGAGGCGGGCTGGCGGGTGAAGGCGCCGGACCTACCCGCCCATGGAGCGAGTCCCCGGGTGGACAGCAGCCTGACCCCGGACCTTGCCGCAGCCTGGGTGGCCACGGAGCTCGCGGACCGGCCTGTGGACCTGGTCCTCGGCCACGGCTTCGGTGCCGCGGTCGCCCTGGCGCTGATCAGCCGGTGTCGAGCTGAGCTCGTGGTGCTGGAGGAACCGCCCGGTCCGGTCAGCGTGGACTGGCCGACCGTGGCCGAGGAGCTGGAGCGTCAGGTGGCCGCCACCCGGCGCGACCAGCAGTCCGCGTACGAGCGGCTCCGGACTGCGAAGCCCCAGTGGGCCGAGGAGGGTTGTCGTGCGGTCGTGCCCGACCTGGCCGGTTGCGTGGTGGCCGACGTCGCCGCCGGCGTCCGAGCCGGGGAAGGCTGGCCCACGTTGCGCCCGGACGTTCCGGTCCGGCCGACCCTGGTGATGGCCGCCCCCGATGCGCCCGGCGTCAACCACGGGGTGGACGAGACCGTGCTCCGCGGCTCGGACCGGCAGCTGGCTCGCGAGCTGGCGGACTCGTTCGTCGAGCTCGAGGGGGGACACAACCTGCACCGGGACGCCCCGCACGAGTGGCGTCAGGCGGTGCTGGCCTTCACCGGGTGAGGTCGATGACAGTCAGGCCGGCGCTCGCCGCCGCCAGCTGGTCCATCGCCATCAGGGCCGCCGGCGCCTCGTCGAGGCTGATCACCGAGCCGACCAGCCGATCGAGGGGAACAGCCCGGTCGGCGACCAGCCGCAGCATGGCCGGGTACTCGTGGGCGGCCATCCCGTGTGAGCCGTAGATCTCGAGCTCGTGGGTCACCACCAGGTCCATCGGCAACCCGACCCTCGCCGCATCGCCCAGCAGCAGACCGACCTGGATGTGGCGGCCTCGTCGACGCAGGCTGCGGATCGACGCCTCGGCTGTCGCGGGTGAGCCGAGCGCATCCACCCCGACGTGGGCGCCGCCCCCGGTCAGCTCCCGGACCTGCGCCGCCGGATCCGGGCTGAGCACGGTCGCCTCGGCTCCGCACTCCGACGCCCGGATCAGGGCGGCAGCTGAGACGTCGACGGCGACCACCCGCGCGCCGAGCGCGCACGCGACCAGCACCGCCGAGAGCCCGACCCCGCCGCACCCGAAGACCGCGACCCAGTCGCCCGGCCCGACCCGGCCGTGGGCCGTCAGCGCCCGGTAGGCGGTGGCGAACCGGCAGCCGAGCGCGGCGGCGGTGACCGGGTCCAGGTGCTCAGGCAGGGCGACCAGGTTGACGTCGGCGGCGTACAGGGCCACCTGCTCGGCGAAGGATCCGGGTCCGGTGAAGCCGGGCTGGGTCTGGTCGGGACAGACCTGGGCGTCGCCGCGGGCGCAGCAGTCGCAGACCCCGCAGCCGTTCACGAACGGGGTGGTCACCCGATCACCGACTCGGAACCGGGTCACTGCCGGACCAACGGCGGCGATCGTCCCGGCCAGCTCGTGTCCGCCGATGTGCGGCAACCGCACCGGGTCGTGTCCGCGCCAAGCGTGCCAGTCGGAGCGACAGACCCCGCTGGCGGAGACGTCGACCAGCGCCCCGTCGTCGGGGCAGCCCGGCTCGGCCACCTGCCGGATCTCGGGGACGGCCCCGACCGCGTCGTACACCATGGCCCGCATCACTGGGGGCGGCGGCGATCCTGCTCCGGTCCGGCCGGGTCGCGGAGGTTCGAGAAGTCGCCGAAGCTCTCGTCCTCCTCGTCGCGGCGTCGCCGGCGCCGTTTCACCGCGGGGAGCACGGAGGTCATCTCGGCCGCTGACTCCGCATCGGAGTCGGGGGTCGGCACCGGGCTGGGTGCCGGCTGACTCGGCGTCGCAGCGGCGGGCTTGCCACCCCGGCCGCGGGTCCCACTGGCGCGTACCACGGCCACCCCGATCGCCGTGGTCAGCGGCACCGCGAGCACCAGCCCGATCGAGCCGACCAGCGTCCGGACCAGCTCGCCGGCGAACTGCTCGGTCTGCAGCACCTGGAACAGTGGTCGGTCGTAGATGGCGATCAGCAGCAGCACGGAGAGCGAGGCGCCGGCGGTGGCGAAGACGATAGTGTAGACGGTGGACGCGATGTGGTCCCGACCGATCCGCATCGCCCGCGAGAACAGCTTACGAGAGCTGTCGCCGGAGTCGGCGAGCTCCCAGACCGCGGAGGCCTGGGTGATGGTGACGTCGTTCAGCACGCCGAGGCCGGCGATGATGATGCCGCAGACCACCACCGAGGTCAGGGTCAGGTTCGGCGCCGCCGCCGACAGGACGTAGTCGTCTTCCGCGGCAACCCCGGTCAGGTGGGCCCACTTGGTTGCGCCGTAGCCCAGCACCGCACTCAGGATCAGGCCGAACAGGGTCCCGATCAGCGCTGTGGTCGTCCGGACGCTGAAGCCGTGTGCGGCGTACAGGACGACGAACATGATGGCTGAGGACCCGATCAGCCCGATCAAGATGGGGTTGGAGCCCGCCACCAGGGCCGGGAACACGAACTTGACCAGGATGAACCCGGCGAAGAACAGCCCGACCAGGGACGCGAAGCCGCGCCAGCGTGCGACAGCGATGACCACGGCGGCGAAGATGATGGTCATCACCAGCAGCGGCGTACGGCGGTCGAAGTCCGAGAACTGGAACTGGGCGGGTTGACCGTCCACGGGCGGGACCCGGATCAGCTTGATCCGCTGGCCGACCTCGGTCCCGGAGGCGTAGATGGCACTGGTCATCGGCACCGTGACCGACAGACCCTGGTCGGCGCCCTCGTCGAGCTGGGCGGTGACGTTGGCGCAGCGGGTCTCGTCCACGCCGGGGGTCGACCCGGCCAGGCCGTCGCAGGACGTCTCCTGGATCGCGGTGATGGTGGCGGAGGGATAGGTGACCCCGGCCACGTTGTAGCCGGCGACGTCGGAGCGGATGTTGGCGGAGATGTCACCCGGCCACAGCGCGATCAGGCCGACGACCGTCCAGATGGCCAGCGGGATGAGCACCACGATGAGGATCCGCAGCGCCCGGCGGTGGCGCCGCAGCTCGACGGGGTCGAAGAGACCGGGGGGCTCCAGTGCCGCGTTGGAATGTGAGTGGGACACGTTCTCCGCCTAGTGTTGGTCATCGTGAGTCACTCCCATCGAAGCCGGCGGGAACGGGTCCAGCCACGCTCGGTGAGCCCGCGCCGGACAGCGAACGTGAGCGAATTCAGCGGATCACAATCTAACTCACCGGCGGGTGCGCCACCGCTGCCCCGATATCGATGGAGCCGATCGCCGCAGCTGGTCCGGCGCCGGCGGGGGGTCCTGCTGGCGGGGCTGGTGCTCGTGGCCCTGGTCGTGCTCGGCGTACGCGTCGTCGCGGGTTGGGCCGGGGCCGGGGCCGGCAGCACCGGTCCGCCGACCATGGTGGGCGCTCCAGCCGCGCTCACCCCGGCCCCGTCCGGACCGGTGGCCACGGCAGCAGCGGCAGCAACGCCCGCACCGGCGGCAACACCCGCACCGGCTCCGGCACGGCCCCGGCCGGGCCCGTCCTTCGAGAAGCCCGAGCAGCAGGTGACGGTGCCGGCCAACGGCCCCGGGACCTACGTCCGAGCGCGGCAAGGCGTTGCCCCCGCCTCGCCCGAAGGCACCTTGATGCGGTTCGACGTGCAGGTGGAGAAGGACGTGGATGTGGACGCGGACGCAGCGGCACGGCTGGTCGCCGAGGTGCTCAACGACGAGCGCAGCTGGCGGGGCACGGGCCGGTGGCGATTCGAGCTCGTCCCCGCCGGCCGGCCGGCCGATCTGCACGCCTACATCACCACCCCGGGCACCACGGACGAGCTGTGCGCCCCGTTGCTCACCCGGGGTGAGGTGTCCTGCCAGAACGGCAACCGGGTGGTGTTCAACGCGAAGCGGTGGACGTACGGGGTGCCCGACTACGCCGGCGACCTGACGAACTACCGCCGCTATCTGATCAACCACGAGTTCGGGCACGCCATCGGTCATCACCACCTGCAGTGCCCCGGGCCCGGACGGTCGGCCCCGGTGATGATGCAGCAGACCAAGGGTCTGGACGGCTGCCGCAAGAACCCGTGGCCCCGGGACGAGGACTAGCGTGACCGGGGTCCGGGAGTGACGCAGACCTACCCGCCGACGCTGCGGATCCAGCCGATACCGCTCACTCAGGCCCGGCAGCTGCTGGCCGGTCAGCGACCGTCGGCCGAGCGGGTCGAGTTGCACCCGGACTACCCGATGAGCGAGACCCTGGACCTGCTGGCCATGCTGCTGGGCGCCAGTCGGGTGATGGACCAGGCGTTGTTCGACGACTCGCGATGGTGGATGCAGCAGATCGTCGTCGACGAGACGGTGGTCGGGGACATCGGCTTCCACGGCCCGCCCGGCCCGGAGCCACCGCTGACGGTGGAGATCGGCTACGCCGTCGTGCCGCCGTGGCGTGACCGGGGGGTGGCAACCCAGGCGTGTCGGCTGGTCCTCGCCCGGGCCTGGGCCGACGGTGCCGACCGGGTGGTCGCCGAGACCGACCGGTCGAACCCGGCCTCCCGGAGGGTGTTGGTGGCGGCCGGCTTCCGGGCCGGGGGCGACGGCTCGTACGCGATCGGTCGGCCGGGGTCGTGACCGGCCTGACCCGGCATCTGGACCTCGGCCGGCCGGTGCTGACCGGCCCGATCTTCGCGCTGTCCCGGCGCGGCAGCGGTGACCCCACGCACCGTCGGCTGGGAGACATCCACCTCCGGGCCACCCGTACGCCGGCGGGCCCGGCCCTGCTCAAGGTCGTGGCCGCGGGCAGCCGGGTCTCGGCGCGTGCCTGGGGTGAGGGTGCGGAATGGGCGTTGGACCAGCTGCCCCGCCTGGTCGGGGAGGCCGACGACCCCGCAGGCTTCGAGCCGCGCCCGGAACATCCCGCTCTGGTCGAGGCGGCGCGGCGCTACGGGGACTTCCGGGTGGGGCGTACGGATGCCGTCTTCGAGGCGCTTGCTCCGGCGTGCATCGAGCAGGTGGTGACCGGGAAGGAGGCCTTCCGGGCCTGGCGGCTGCTGGTCCGCGAGTTCGGCGAGCCGGCCCCCGGACCCACCCAGGACCCCGAGTCGGCCGCCTTCGGGATGTTCTTGCCGCCGACCCCGTACGCCTGGTCCCGGGTCCCTAGCTGGCGCTTCCTGGCCGCCGGGGTGGAGCAACGGCGAAGCCGGACCCTGGTGCGTACGGCGGTGCGGGCGGAGGCGCTGGAACGCACCCTGAACAGCTCCACCGGGGCGGCGGACCGGGCGCTACGGAGTTTGCCGGGTGTCGGAGCCTGGACCTCCGCCGAGGTGCGGCAACGGGCCCACGGGGACCCGGACGCCTGGAGTGTCGGGGATTACCACGTGGCCAAGGACATCACCTACACCCTGACCGGGGAGGCACTCGACGACGACGCCTGCACGGAGCTCCTGGAGCCCTACCGCGGGCACCGCTACCGGGTGCAGGCGCTGCTGGGGATGATCGGCGGTCGGCGGCCCCGACGGGCACCCCGGATGACCCTGCCGACCCACACCCCGTACGCCACCGGCGGGAGATCCTGATCTTCTTGCCCGGCTGCCGGCTGCCGGCTGCCGGGTTCCGCGAGCCGCTGGACCTGTGCGCGGGGGCCGGGTCTCACTCGACGGACGCCGCCCCGACCAAGGATGGGGGAATGTCGGGGCGGCGCCCGCCGAATGAGCCGCGAGATGGCTCAGGCGGTATTACGCGTTCTTGTTGCTGGTGTTGATCTCGCCGTTGACACCGTTGGGGTAGAAGCCGCCCTTGGTGGTCTGCGTCGGGGTCAGGTAGACGATGTTCAACACGTTGGCCGGGGTCCGGCTGAAGACCACGGCGTTGCGGTCCGTGGGCACGAGGTTGCCACGGTTCTTGGTGCCGATGCCCTGGTCGTCGTTGCTCCGGCCGTCCAGGCTGTCGCGGGCGTCGGAGATCTTGGCGGCTGCGTCGCGCAGGCCCTTGGCGTAGAGCGAGGTCCGGACGATGCCGGCGTGGTAGGCCTCGACGGCGAGGATGCCGGCTGCTGCCTCCAGGTAGGTCTTGTTGTCGATGAGCGGGGCGGCACCCTTGTAGGCGGTGACGCCGACGTCTTCGAAGATGAATGCGGCGAGCAGGAAGTTGTTCTCGTTCGCGAACGGGTCGAAGGTCTGCCTGGAGGTGATCAGACCAGCGGCGCGGGCCGCTGCGGTGAAGCTTTCCTTCAGGTTGATGGCGGGGCGGGCGACGGCCGCCTTGCCGAGGGCGCTCCGCAGGAACTGGACGTGGTTGAGCTCGTCCTCGGCGATCTCGCGGGCGTACTGGGCGATGGCCCGGCTCTTGAACCTGACCTTGCAGCCACCCCTGACGTTGCCGACGGTGCCGACCCCGCCGACCGAGGAGGTGGGGATGCCCCAGCCGTAGTAGGCGTTGAGGTAGAACTCGGCCTCGAGGTACTCCAGATTGAGGGCGAAGTTCAAGATCGCGGCGTCGCTGGGGGAGTCCCCCGGGGCGGCGGACGCGCTGAGGGTGGAGGAGCCGATCAGGGCCCCGCTGCCGACGACGCCCATTCCGGCCAGTCCAGCGGCCTTGAGGAAGTTGCGTCGGTCCGCGTCGTTCTCTGCGCTGCGGTTGATCATGTCAACCACGGTCTTCTTGCCGAACATGTTGCTCCTTCGATGGAGTTGTGCCCCGAGGGAAGCGCACTCAGGAACGACGGCAGGCGGAGCCCCTCCCGATCGCAGGACACGCGCATCGACGCCTGACCATCGATGCGCGCGCACCCTGTGCGCGCAGAACGACTCAAGACGGAGGTTGTTGGCCGTGAGCCGGACTCCCCCCGGAAAGCCGCTCCACCTGTCGTTCGGGGCGTCGAGGTCGTTGGATGGGTCGAATCGCAAAGAATCTTCAGATGTCTTCAGGTTTCCCGTGGCTGACCGCATTGGTCGTTGCCGGTGGACGCTCGGTGAACGATCTCAGGCCAGGTCAGCTGCCTTCGGCTCGTCCGTGGGTCCGGCCTGGGTGAGGCCGTCCGGGCTGCTCGCCCCGGGCAGCCGGACGGTGAACTCGGCACCGCCCTGGGCAGAGCGTCCGGCGGTGACCCAGCCGCCGTGCTGGCTGACGGTCTGGGCCACGATGGACAGGCCGAGGCCGGTGCCGGGGGTGTTGCGGGCGGTGTCGGCGCGATAGAACCGGTCGAAGACATGCGGCCGGTCCGCGGCCGCGATGCCCGGACCCTGGTCCGCGACCCGCAGCCGGTCACCCTCCAGCTGGACTCGCACGGTGCCGCCGGGCGGGCTCCACTTCACGGCGTTGTCCAGCAGGTTGGTCACCGCCCGCTCCAACGAGTCCGACTCCCCGATGACGTAGAAGGGGTCCAGCTCGACGTCGAAGACCAGACCGTGGGCCCGGCGGCGTACCCGTTGTAGGGAGGCATTCACCACGTCGCGGAAGTCCAGCAGCTCGGGCCGTGCGGCGGCGTCGTCGCGAGCGAGCTGGACCAGATCGCCGATCAGGGCGGTGAACTCGATCAGCTGGGCGCTCACGTCGTTGAGGATGGCCACCCGGTCGTCGGGTTTGAGCATCCCGGTCCGGGCGTCGGCGGCGAGCAGCTCGATGTTGGTGCGGAGGCTGGTCAACGGCGTACGCAGCTCGTGGCCGGCGTCGGCGATCAGCCGGCGCTGCCGTTCCCGGGAGGTGGCCAGCGAGCGGAGCATCTGGTTGAAAGATTCCGCCAGCAGTGCGATGTCACCGTTCGCGCTGATCGTGATGGGCTGCAGCTCCTTGGTCGCGGTGACCCGCTCCACGGCGGCGGACAGCTCGCGTACGGGTCGCAGGCTCGACCGGGCCACCGTGGCACCGGCCACCGAGGCGATCACGACGCCGGCGCCCCCGAAGGTGAACAGCACCAGCCAGAGCGAGCTCAAGATGTTGTTGGTGGGTTGCAGCGGCCGGCCGAGCACCAGGGCGTAGTTGTCCAGCCCGTCGATCGGGATGGCCACGATCCGGTATTCCGCACCGTCACTCGCCTCCCCGGTTCGGGCCGTCACCCCCCGGTGCAGCCGGGCGATCGCGTACTCGTCGTCGGTGAGCACCAGGCGCTGGCGCTCGTCCGGGACGAAGAAGACCGTCTTGTCGGCACGGACGGCCACCACGGACACGTTGCCCGCCCGCAGGGCCCGATCGGTCAGCCCGCCGAGGTTGCGGATGTCCTGGGCGACCGGCACGGCGAGCGAGCTGGCGACGTCGACCAGCTCGGAGTCGAGCGCGCTGTAGAGGGAATAGCGAAGGGTGAGGTAGCCGGCGATGCTGGTCGCCGCCACGGCGATGGCCACGGCGATGGTGGTCAGGTAGGCCACCCGTCGCTGCAGCGGCAGGGCCCGGAGGTAGGCCTGCAGCTTGCTCAGCATCGGGCGGAAAGACCGTCCTTCGACAAGCTCAGGGGGCGGAAGGCGATCACGGCGGCGTCTCGCGGAGCACGTAGCCGACCCCTCGTACGGTGTGGATCAGTCGCGCCTCGTCCTCGGCCTCGGTCTTGCGGCGCAGGTAGCCGATGTAGACCTCGAGGGAGTTGGCTGTCGTGGGGAAGTCGAAGCCCCAGACCTCGTTCAGCAGCCAGCCGCGCTCCAGCACCCGGCGGGGATGGCGCATGAAGGCCTCCAGCAGGGCGAACTCGGTCCGGGTCAGGCTGATCGAGCGAGCGCCCCGCAGCACCTCACGGGTCTGGGTGTTGAGCACCAGGTCGGAGAAGGAGAGGTTGTGCGCCGACGGGTCGGTGGAGTCGGCCAGCGTGCCGGCGCGCCGGACCAGCGCACGCAGCCGGGCGAGCAGCTCGTCGAGGGCGAACGGCTTGGCCATATAGTCGTCGCCGCCCGCATCGAGGCCGTCCACCCGGTCGCCGACCGCGTCCCGGGCGGTGAGCACCAGGATCGGCACGTCGTTGCCGGCGGCCCGCAGCATCCGGGTGGTCTCCAGCCCGTCGAGCCGCGGCATCATCACGTCCATCACCACGGCGTCGGGACGTACGGCTGCCAACCGGGCCAGCGCCTGGACCCCGTCCTCGGCGGTGCTGATCTCGTAGCCGCTGTACTCCAGCGACCGCTTGAGCGAGTCGCGTACGGCCTGGTCATCGTCGACGACAAGGATGTGCATGGGCACCAGAGTAGGGGCTCACGCGGGGCGCGTGATGACCACGGCCGTACCCGCCGGAGCCACCCTGGCAGGGCGCGTGTCGGTCGGCGCAACCGCACACCGAGCGAGCAAGCGCATACCGACCAGGGTGTGCGATGTATCCGTAGGTGTGCGGATCGGGCCCAGATCAGCCAGCTGAGGCCCGCTGCAGCTCCCGGACCCGGTCGAGGACCCCCGGCATGGCGGCCTCCACGGCGGACAGGGTGTCGTAGAAGCCGGCCGGAGTCCCGTACCAGGGGTCGGGGACGCCGGAGCCGGGCTCGGCTTCGGGGTCGTAGTCGGTCAATAACGAGATGTTGCTGGCGACCGGCGCCATGGCCAGCATCTTGGTGGTGTGGATGCCCTCCATCGAGATCACCAAGTCGGCTGCCGCGATCTCGGCGGCGTCGATCTGGTGGGCCCGATGCTCGTCTGCGTTGTAGCCCCGCTCCCGCAGCACCTTGGCCGCCCGCCGGTCCATCGGGTTGCCCAGCTCCTCGCTGCTGGTGGCCGCGCTGGTGAACTCCACCCCGTCCAGCCCGGCCTCCTCGGCGGCCCGCTGGGCCACCCGCTCGGCCATCGGCGAGCGGCAGATGTTGCCCCAGCAGACGAACACGACGCGTACGGGGTCGGGGCCGGACCCGGTGGTCTCAGGCGCGGGCACGGGGGTCCTGGTCGGGGGAGAAGGCGTCATACGGAGATTGTCGCGCCCCAGGCCATCTCGGGCTCCACTTGTCCGGCCCCACGGCACCAATAGGTGGGGCGGGCCGGACAAGTGGGGGGTGATCAGTCGGCGATCAGGACATTCGCGCGTTCGTCGGCGATGGTGGTGTCGTCCCCGTGGCCGGTCTTGACGATGGTCTGCCCGGGTAGGGAGAGCAGCCGGTCGGTGATGCTGCGCACCAGCAGGCCGTGGTCGCTGAAGCTGCGGCCGGTGGCCCCGGGGCCACCGTTGAACAGGGTGTCACCGGTGAAGACCGTGGCCAGGTCGGGGGCGTAGAAGCAGACGGCACCGGGAGCGTGTCCCGGGGTGTGCAGGACGGTCAGGGTGGTGCCGGCGACTTCGATCTCCTGCCCGTCGGTCAGCTCGCCGTCGGGCGGGGTGTCGTGGGTCAGCGCCCAGACCTCCAGGTCGGCCGGGTGCAGCAGGATCGGCGCGTCCACCGCCGCCGCCAGGGCCGGAGCCACCCGTACGTGGTCGTCGTGGGCGTGGGTGCAGAGGATAGCCAACACCTTCCGACCCGCCACCAACTCGACGATGGTGCTCACGTCATGCGGGGCGTCGATGACCACGCACTCGGTGTCGTCGCCCACCACCCAGACGTTGTTGTCCACGTCGAAGGTCTCGCCGTCCAGGCTGAAGGTCCCCGAGGTGACCGCGTGACCGATCCAGGCGTCGCTCATGCCCGGGTCCCCGGGCGGTCTGCGTTCTCCATGATGACCACCGAACGCAGCACCTCGCCGCCGTGCATCTTGTCGAAGGCCGCCTCGATCCCGCCGATCCCGATCTCTTCGGTGACGAAGGCGTCCAGCGGCAGCCGACCCTGGAGGTAGAGGTCGATCAGCATCGGGAAGTCCCGGTCGGGCAGGCAGTCGCCGTACCAGCTGGACTTCAGCGACCCGCCGCGACCGAAGACGTCGAGCAGTGGCAGCTCCAGCTTCATCTCCGGTGTGGGCACCCCGACCAGCACCACGGTGCCGGCGAGGTCGCGACCGTAGAAGGCCTGTTGGTAGGTCTCCGGGCGGCCGACCGCGTCGATCACCACGTCCGGGCCGAAGCCACTCGTCAGCTCCTGCATCCCGGCCACCGCGTCGGTCTCCCGGGAGTTGATGGTGTGGGTCGCGCCGAGCTCGCGGGCGGTGACCAGCTTGGCGTCCGCCACGTCGATGGCGATGATCTTGGCCGCCCCGGCGAGCTTGGCCCCGGCGATGGCCGCCGCGCCCACGCCCCCGCAGCCGATCACGGCGACCGAGTCGCCCCGGCTGACGTGGCCGGTGTTGATGGCGGCGCCCAGGCCGGCCATCACCCCGCAGCCAAGCAGACCGGCCGCCGCCGGGCGGGCCGCCGGGTCCACCTTGGTGCACTGACCGGCGGCCACCAGGGTCTTGTCGATGAAGGCCCCGATTCCCAACGCCGGGGAGAGCTCGGTGCCGTCCTCGAGGGTCATCTTCTGGGTTGCGTTGGAGGTGTTGAAGCAGTACCAGGGCCGGCCGCGTTTGCAGGCCCGACAGGTGCCGCAGACCGCCCGCCAGTTCAGGATCACGTAGTCACCTTGGGCGACGTCGCGTACGCCGACCCCGACCGACTCCACGATGCCGGCCGCCTCGTGACCGAGCAGATACGGGTAGTCCTCGCCGATGCCGCCCTCGCGGTAGTGCAGGTCGGTGTGGCAGACCCCGCAGGCGAGCACCCTGACCACCGCCTCACCCGGTCCGGGATCGGGCACGTTGATGGTGACGAGCTCGACCGCCGCTCCCTTGGTGCGGGCGATGACTCCCTGGACCTGCTGTGGCACCTGGTTCTCCTTCGGTTGGATGGCGTTCGGAGTCTAATGGTCGGCATCCCGGGGCAGCCGACGGCGGACGTCGGGAATGCGCATGACCTGCCGGACGCTTGACCCCGCGGAGTAGACAAACATCTGTGCCCGGCCGGGTGAACGCCCCTGGGCCCCCTCGACCCAACCAGGAATCCCCGTGCCCGCCGTCCCGCCCGCCACCATCGCGCCACGCGCTGGGGCCCGTACGCGACGAGACGGCACCCAGAAGCGGGCGCCCAGTGCCAACCTCTGGCGGCTGCGCTCCTACCTGGTGCCCTTCCGCGCCCGGTTCGCCGTCACCGCGCTGTGTGCGGCGGTCGGCACCGGGGCGACGATCGTGGTCCCGCTGGTCACCAGGGCGGTCATCGACGGGCCGATCGCGAGCTCCGACCGGATGGGTCTGTACGCCCTGGGCCTGCTCGCCCTGAGCCTCGGCCTGGTCGAAGCCGTGCTGATGTTCGTACGCCGCTGGGTGGTCTCCCGGGCCACCAACGGGGTCGAGTTCGCGATCCGCACCGACCTTTACGCCAAGCTGCAACGGCTGCCGATGGCCTTCCACGACAGGTGGCAGTCCGGCCAGCTGCTGTCGCGGATGATGAGTGACCTGGCCACGATCCGCCGGTTCCTGGGTTTCGGACTGCTGTTCATCCTCACCAGCATCGCCCAGATCCTGGTCACCACCCTGATCCTGCTCAACCTGTACTGGCCGCTGGGGCTGGTGGTGCTGGCCTCCACGGCGCCGGTGACCGCGCTGTGCCTGCACAACGAGCGCGCCTACACCCGGCTTTCGCGGCGCGTACAGGACCAGACGGGCGACGTCGCATCGACCGTCGAGGAGGGGGCGTACGGTCTCCGCTCTATCAAGGCGTTCGGGCGGGGCCGGCACATCTTCGCCACCTTCGACGCCCGCAGTGTCGCGCTTTTCGACACCTCCGTCGAGCGGGTGCAGCTGAGTGCCCGCTTCCAGACCCTGCTCGCGGTGATCCCCAACCTCACCCTCATCCTGGTGCTGGGTCTCGGGGCCGTCGCGGCCGGCCAGCAGCGGATCACCCTGGGAACCCTGGTCGCCTTCATCACCTTGATGCTGTCGCTGGTCTGGCCGGTCACCGCGCTGGGTTTCCTGCTGGCCCAGGCCCAGGAGTCGATGACCGCGGCGGACCGGATCGCGGAGATCTTCGACTCGGAGAACGAGATCACCGGCGGGACCCGCACTCTTGACCGGGTGCAGGGCCGGCTGCACTTCGAAGGTGTCGGGTTCCGCTTCGCCGACTCCGACACCGACGTGTTGCACGACCTCGATCTGGACATCGCCCCGGGCGAGACCCTGGCCCTGGTCGGTGCGACCGGTTCCGGCAAGAGCGTGCTCACCATGCTGGTGCCGCGGTTGTACGACGTCACCGCCGGCCGGATCACCATCGACGGAGTCGACATCCGTGACCTCTCCCTGGAACAGCTGCGCCGGGTCGTGGCCATCGCCTTCGAGGACCCCACCCTGTTCTCCATGTCGGCCCGGGAGAACCTGACCCTGGGCCGTCCCGACGCCAGCGACGCCGACGTCGAGGAGGCCATCGACGTGGCCCAGGCGCACTTCGTGCACGACCTGCCGTGGGGTCTGGCCACCCGGATCGGCGAGCAGGGCATGAGCCTGTCCGGTGGCCAGCGGCAGCGGCTCGCGCTGGCCCGCGCAGTGCTGGCCAAGCCCGCCGTTCTCGTGCTGGACGACACCCTGTCCGCGTTGGACATCCACACCGAGGCCCTGGTCGAGGAGGCACTGCAACGGGTGCTGACCGGTGTCACCGGCATCGTCGTCGCGCACCGGGCGTCCACCGTCCTGCTGGCCGACCGGGTCGCCATGCTGTCCGGCGGCACGATCAGCCACGTCGGGACCCACGCCGACCTGCTGGGCCGGGTTCCCGAATACCGGGCGCTGCTGTCAGCCGAGTACACCGACGACCTCGACGAGCTGTTGCTGGAGGGGGCGCGATGACGTCGACCACGGCCACCGGGTCCCCGATCGATGAGTGGCGCGGGGTGGCCGCCGAGGAGAACGACGACGTCGGCGAGCGCGGCACGGTCTTCCTGCGTCGCCGTAGCCGGGTGTTGCTGGGGGACCTGCTGCGGCCGTACGCCCGCTGGATCTGGGTGCTGATCCTAGCCGTCGTCCTCGAGAATGCCGCCCGCCTCAGCATCCCCTGGCTGGTCCGCCGCGGCATCGACCTCGGCGTGCCGCCGTTGCTGGACGGGAGCGGCGGGCGGTTGCTGTACGAGACGGTCGCCCTGATGGCCGGTGCCGTCCTGCTGCAGGGTGCCGGGCGAGTGTTCTTCCTGCGCAACTCCGGCACGGTCGGGCAGCGGGTGCTGCTGGAGCTGCGGCGCCGGGTGTTCCGGCACTTCCAGCACCTCGACGTCCGCTTCCACGACCGCTACACCACGGGTCGGGTGGTCTCCCGGCTCACCAGCGACATCGACGCGATCATGGAGCTGCTGGCGAACGGCTTCGACAGCCTGGTCAGCGCTGCTCTGACCTTGGTGGGGGTCGGCGTGCTGCTGCTGGTGCTGGACTTCCGGCTGGGGGCGGTCTGTCTGGTCTGCTTCCCGGTGCTGATGCTGCTGGTCCGCTGGTTCTCCCGCGCCTCGTCGAAGACGTACCGGAAGGTCCGCGAGACCTCGGCGCTGACCATTGTCCAGTTCATCGAGACGATGACCGGCATCAAGGCTGTCACCGCCTACCGCCGCGAGCACCGCAACGCCGAGGTGTTCACCGACGTCGCCGGGCGTTACCGAGATGCCAACATCGACTCGTTCAAGCTCGTCGCCATCTTCATGCCCGGCATCAAGCTGATCGGCAACCTGACCATCGGCGTGGTGCTGCTCTACGGCGGCTACCGGGTCATCGAGGGCGACATGACGGTCGGGGTGCTGGCCGCGTTCCTGCTCTACCTGCGGATGTTCTTCGAGCCCATGCAGGACATCAGCCAGTTCTACAACACCTTCCAGTCGGCCTCCTCGGCTCTGGAGAAGCTGTCCGGGGTGCTGGAGGAGCAGCCCACGGTGGTCCAGCCGACGCATCCGGTGCCCCTGCCCGCGGCTCGCGGCGAGCTCCGCCTGGATCACGCGCACTTTGCGTACGCGAAGGGCCGACCCGTGCTGCCGGATCTGGAGCTGCACATCCCAGCCGGGCAGACGGTGGCCCTGGTCGGCACCACCGGCGCGGGCAAGACGACCATCGCCAAGCTGATGGCCCGCTTCTACGACCCCGGCAGTGCTGATGGCTCGCTCCAGGGTCGCGATGCCGGCCGGGTCACCCTGGACGGCATCGACCTCCGCGACCTCACCGACGACGACCTGCGTCGGGCGGTGGTGATGGTGACCCAGGAGAACTTCATGTTCGACGGGACCATTGCGGACAACATCGCCTTCGGGAAGCCGTCGGCCAGCCGGGCCGAGATCGAGCAAGCCGCTCGGGCGGTTGGGGTGCACCCGTTCATCGCCACCCTGCCGCAGGGCTACGACACCGACGTAGCCAAGCGGGGCTCCCGGCTCTCGGCCGGTCAACGGCAGCTGATCACCTTCGCCCGGGCCTTCCTGGCCGACCCGGCGGTGCTGATCTTGGACGAGGCGACCTCGAGTCTCGACGTGCCCAGCGAGCGGCTGGTCCAGCGGGCGCTGCAGACCATCCTGGCCGACCGTACGGCGGTGATCATCGCCCACCGGCTGAGCACGGTGGAGATCGCCGACCGGGTGCTGGTGCTGGAGCACGGGGAGATCGTGGAGGACGGCAGCCCCGCGGAGCTGATCCAGTCCGCGGACGGCCACTATGCGGCGCTGCACCGGGCCTGGGCCGACTCGCTGGGGTAGGCCGAGATCGGCAGCGCCCCACTCCCAGCCGTTTGCGAATCAGTTAGCTGCCAGACAGCGTGTCCACCAGATCGGGTGATCCCGATCGTGCTGTAACGGAAGTGGGTTGCTGACCGCTAAGGGCTCGTCGATAAATAAGGGCTCTATGTAGGATTTCGTCGGGCATGATGTGTTAGGTGGTGGTCGAGGCGGAGGTTGTGGCGTCGCTCAGGGCGAAGCTCGACACGGTGTTGCCGCACCTG
>JAABUN010004580.1_pt1 | contig 18577 bp, 14 predicted proteins | sample 5559311 | NCBI WGS metagenome assembly JAABUN01 (sample SAMN10711877, study PRJNA513370) | rock metagenome | isolation source: Antarctica rocks | place: Antarctica: Victoria Land, Siegfried Peak sud | reverse complement strand
CGCCTCGAGCAGGTCGTCGATGGCCTGCTCGAAGGTCTCACCATCGCCGTGCACGGGCAGCCCCGGCAGCACCGCGGACCAGCCGCCACCTTCGGCGACGACGGTGGCCTGAGCGGGACGCAGGCGCATCAGGCTCCGCAGTAACTGCTCGGCGTCGACGACGGCGAACCGGGCGGCCTCGCGCTGAACGGTCGTGACGCGACCCGCCTGGGCGTTGTCGAGCACCGAGCGCAGGTGCTTGCGCGTCTCGGTGAACGTGCCGAAGTGCGAGGTCGCGCCCGCACGCTGCCCGATGTCCATGCCTGCCATGGTCCGGTACCGAATCAGGTACGTCAAGTACCTGATGTACGGGGTGCCCGCCTGCCGGTCGCAGTGAGAGCCCCGTGCTCGGTATCCCGCTCAGGCCGCAGCCAGGCGGGTGATCCATGCTTCCCGGGGCCGGATCGTGTAGGTTGCGGCGGGTCAAGCACTGCGGCCCGACGAGCGAGTCAGCGCCACCCGACGAGCCCCCACCCGCAGGTAGGTCTCTCCTGCCTTCGTCCGGGGTCGCGTCGTGCCGCTCTACCGTGCCGCTGTGGCGCAGTTCCGCGCGCACATGCCGACGGCAGCCTGGTGCCCAGGCTCGTCGAGCAGTACCGGCACCGCCTCGCCCGGTCGCCCGCGCCGGCCGAGATCCGGTCCTGGGAGCGCAGCCTGCACACGCTGTCCGCCGACCTGGTGCAGGCCGGCCTCGACGACGTCGAGGTGCTGGTCGAGTACCAGCTGCCGCTGACCAGCAAGCGTGCCGACGTCGTGCTGTGCGGCGTGCACCCGAGGACCCGGCAGCCGTCGTACGTCGTGATCGAGCTCAAGCAGTGGAGCTCGGCCTCGCTGCTCGAGGACTCGGTCGATCTGTGTGTGGTGCCGGCGTACGGGCGGGGCCCGGCTGCACCCCGGTGAGCAGGTACGGCGGTACTGCGGGCACCTGGGTGACTTCCTCGCGACGCTGGCCGATCTCGACGACCCGCTGGCCGGCGTGGCGTACCTGCACAACGCGACCGACCACGACGTCGAGGAGCTGTTCCGGTTGCCCGAGGACGAGCAGGGGCGGCTGTTCACCGGGCAGCGGCGGGCGGAGTTCCTCGACTACCTCAAGGGGCGGCTGGCCCCGGCCTCCGGCGCGGAGGCGGCCGACCGGCTGCTGGGCAGCGCGGTGCGCCCGAGCCGACAGCTGCTGGCGCTGGCCGCCGACGAGGTGCAGCGGCGCGAGATGTTCCGGCTGCAGGACCAGCAGCAGACGGCGTACCGGCTGGTGCTGCGGGCGCTGGAGCGGGCCCGTCGCGGTGTCACCAAGCAGGCGATCGTCGTGGTCGGCGGCCCGGGCTCGGGCAAGAGCGTCATCGCGCTGTCACTGCTCGGCGAGCTCTCGCGGCAGGGCCGGACGGTGCTGCACGCGACCGGGTCGTCGGCGTTCACCCAGACGCTGCGCAAGGTGGCGGGCCAGCGGGCACCGCGGGTGAAGGCGATGTTCCGGTACTTCAACCAGTTCGGCGAGCTCGAGCCCAATGAGCTCGACGTGCTGCTCTGCGACGAGGCGCATCGCATCCGGGAGACCTCGGCCAACCGCTACACGAAGGCGAGTGCGCGGACCGGTACGCCGCAGGTCGACGAGCTGCTGCAGGTCGCGCGCGTGCCGGTGTTCCTGCTCGACGAGCACCAGGTGGCCGGCCCGGCGAGCTCGGGTCGCTGCGTGAGATCAAGGCGGCCGCGGCGCGGCTCGGCATCGACGTGGAGTGCGTGGAGCTCGACGGGCAGTACCGCTGCGGCGGAAGTCGGGCGTACGAGACGTGGGTGCTGCGGCTGCTCGGGCTCGAGCCCGGCGGGCCGATGACCTGGGAGGGCGACGAGCACTTCGCGGTGCAGCTGGCCGAGAGCGCCGAGCACATGGAGGCGGCGCTGCGCCGGCACCAGGACGCGGGCTACAGCGCACGGATCAGCGCCGGCTACTGCTGGCCGTGGGGCGACGCGCGCGCGGACGGCAGCCTGCCAGAGGACGTCGTGGTGGGGGAGTGGCGGCGGCCGTGGAACAACAAGAGGGACACCTCCGTCGGCGGCGCGCCCGGTCGGCCGTTCTGGTCGAGTGATCCGGCGGGGTTCGGGCAGGTCGGCTGCGTCTACACCGCGCAGGGCTTCGAGTACGACTGGTCGGACGTCATCATGGGACCCGACCTGGTGCGGCGTAGCAACCGCTGGGTCGCGCAGCCGGGCAAGAGCTTCGGCACGCAGGTCAGGCGGGCGTCGTTGCCGGAGTTCGACCGTGCGGTGCGCAACACCTACAAGGTGCTGCTGATCCGCGGCATGCTCGGCTCGCTGGTGTTCAGCACGGATCCGGAGACGCAGCGGTTCCTGAGCGGGCTGCTGCAGGCTGGGGTCACTCCTGTCGGACACCGGGGGGCGTCGACGATCACGATGTAGCGCGGCCGCAGCCTACGTTCGTCGCCACGATGCAGAGAACGCCGCCCAGGGGATGACGACATCGGGCGGAGAGGGTGCCGCCGCCGGAGGCGTCGGCGCCGCGCTCATCGGATCGGTAGCCGCCGTAGGGCTCGGTCAGCCTTGCCGCGCCGCCGGCGAGCAGCCGCCTACGCCCCGTACCACCGACTCCACCCTGTCGGCGGCCTCGGCTGGGTCCTCGTGCTCCCAGACTCGCACGACCGTCCATCCCGCGTCGACGAGACGCCCGTCCGTGTCCCGGTCCCGGGCGGCGTTCCCGTCGAGCTTCCGTTCCCACCACTCGCCGTTCGTCCGCGGCAACGTCGCGTGCTCCGGGCACCGATGCCAGAAGCACCCGTCTACAAACACCGCAATCTGCTGCCGCGTGAAGACGACGTCGGCCCGACGACGCAGCCCCTGAACCGGCTGGAGGTCCAGCCGGTAGCGCAGCCCGCGCGCGTGCAGGATCTTCCGCAGTGCGACCTCCGGCGCAGTGTCCCTGCTCCGCTGGCGGCTGAACCGGCGGCTGACCGCCGCGCCCGGAGGCTGCGGCACCGAGCCGATCCCGCCGAACCTCGAGGCCATGTGCGGAGTGTCCCGCGGCGGCGGGCTGGCCGCGCGACACGGCCTGATGAGCGCGGTCTTGTCGGACGGGAGACCTAGCATCCGGGGCGTGGCCAATCCGACCCTGATCGATCTGTTCGCGGGCTGCGGCGGGATGACGGCTGGCTTCGTCGCCGAAGGGTTCGAGCCCATTCTGGCTGCGGAGTGGAACCTGCACGCAGCCGGGACCTACGCCGCGAACTTCGGCGAGGACCACATGTTCTGGGGCGACATCGCCGCGCTCGCCGCCGCCGACATCCCTCCCGCGGAGGTTGTCATCGGCGGCCCGCCGTGCCAGGGGTTCTCAAACCTCGGCAGCAAGGACGTCCACGACCCGCGGAACAAGCTCTGGAAGGAGTACCTGCGGGTCGTGGCCGCGGCGAAGCCGAAGATCTTCGTCATCGAGAACGTCCAGCGGTTCCGCGCGAGCACCGAGTTTCAGATGCTGCTCGCCGAGGCCGACGGTGGCCTCCTCAAGGACTACCGCCTCGAGCACGGCGTGCTCCTCGCCGCGGACTACGGCGTCGCGCAGCGCCGCCCGAGGACCATTGTGATCGGTTCGCGCGTCGGGCCAGTGCCGCTTCCCGAGCCCAGCCACGGACGCCCAGGCAGCGGCAGGCAGGAATGGCAGACGGTCCGATCCCGCATCGCCGGCCTGCCAGAGCAGCCCGGCAGCGTCGCGCTGCCCGCGACCAGGACCGAGTACTTCGGCCAGGAGATGCCCGGCGAGTTCAAGTACCTCGACCTGCACCTCGCCCGCCGCCCCAAGGACAAGTCGCTGCTCAGGTACGACGCGATCCCGCCGGGCGGCGGTCGCTTCGACCTCCCCGACGAGCTCATGCCGGACTGCTGGCGGAACAAGCCAACCGGCACGACCGACGTCATGGGCCGGATGCGGTGGGACGCCCCGTCGCTTACGATCCGTACAGAGTTCTACAAGCCCGAGAAGGGCCAGTACCTCCACCCGCAGTGGGACCGCGAGGACCCAGCGAACAGGGTGAATCGCCCCATCACCCACCTCGAGGCGGCGCTCCTCCAGGACTTCCCCGAGGACTTCCTTTGGTGCGGCTCAAAGATCGAGATCGCCCGGCAGATCGGGAACGCGGTGCCAGTCGGCCTCGCCCGCGCTATCGCCCGACTGCTCCTGCCCGCGCTGGCCTGACCCGCAACGGCCCGGCCCGCGCACGGCCGGGCGGTGTCAGCGCTCCCTGCCCTGCTTTGGCAGGACAGGCGCCAGCACCTGCGGGTCGTCGCGGCTCGCGAGCCGCCAGACGCCGCGTTCGACCTCGATGACCGTTATGTCGCCCACGCCGCCGGGCGCCAGGCGAGCACTCACAAACTCGCCCCGACGCGGCGCCGGCAGGCCCAGCGCCGCGGCCATCTGCGGATGCGGGGCGTAGTGCCCGAAGACGACTACGCCCTCCTGCCGCAGTGGCCTCCGCGCGTCCCGGACCCGCTTGAGGCAGTCGTCCTGCTTCGCGCACGTCAGCACCGTCGCCCGGTTGATCAGCCGGCCGGGCAGAACCCGGAACAGTCGCGTGACGCACTCCTGCCCCGACCGGCCGCCGAGAATCGACGCCCGCGTCGCATCGTCCAGGCAAAGCAGCGTGTTCTCAACGAGGTCGCCCCACGCCAGCCACCGGACGCTGTCCGCGCCCGCCTCGTTGAGCTTCCGCTTCCCGTCCCGGTTCCTGCTCGTCCGGAGCAGGTCGTCGCTGATCCGGACCACCCCGACCCCGAACCGCGCGTGGTGGTCGCTCGCCCAGCAGACCAGCGCGAGCTCGTCCCCACGCTCGTACATCTCACGTGGGATCTCCCATTCGTAGAGCACCCGCGAGAATTTGCAGTCGACCTCCGCCCCCGCTATCCGGTAGTCCAGCAGCAGGCCGTCCTCGAGGCCCAGCTCCTTCTGCAGGTTGATCTGCAGAAGCGTCCCGAGATGCGTCTTCTCGGTCTTGAAGAGCTGTTCGTAGTCCCACCGGCCGGTCCGCTGCCCGTCGTAGAGCTGGTCGAAGGTCTCCCTGACGACCGCGGCGGTCCTCGTCCCGTCCGGGTCGGCGCGCAGCCACGCAGCGGCGACGGCGTCCAGCGCCGGGTCCTCGCCTGGCCGGGGCGGCCGGCACGCCGTCCGAGGCGCACGCGGCTCGGTCTCCGTCCGCGGACCGGGCCTCGGCGGCCGGACAGGCGGGGCGGCCTCGAACCCTGTCCTGGCGAACGCGGCTTGCGACACGGCTGGAGCTTAAGGCGGCCCGCGGCGCCCCGAGACGGTTTTCGGCGGGCTCACACGGCGCCGTCGACGGCCTCCGGGGCGTCGACGGACGCGACGTTCGCGTCGTGTCCGTGCAGCACGCGGAACTTCACGACCTTCTCCGCGCCGACCGCGGCGTGCGGCAGGTACATCGAGAAGGCGACGATCAGGCCGCGCTCGGGGTGGCCGTCGGCGAGCTGGGGCTTCGGCTTCGCGTCGAACTGCGCCTTCGCGGCTGTCTCCCGCACCAGGTATACGAGCAGGACGCCGCGGCCCGGCGCCCACAGGTCCGCGAGCAGGTGGCCTTCGGGTTCCGCGTCGCCGAGCAGCGGCTCGACGAACCGGCGGTGCTTCGGGTCGGTGATCTCGCCGAACTTCGGGACGACGTCGCCTGCTCCTCTTGCGCGGCGGTCGCGGTTGACGCCCTTCCGCGTCCCGACGCCGTCGACGTGCTCGACCTTCTCGCCTGGCTGCGGCAGGACGATCAGGAAGTCGCTCAGCGGAGACGGGTTCGCCGCGAGCAGCCTCCGGTAGTAGTTCAGCTTCGGGACGACCGACCGCGGGCCGTACAGGTACATCCACTCGAGCCCGGCGACGAGGTCGAGGACCTCGTCCGCGCCGGCGACGCCAGTGAACGCCTCGAGCGCCGCCTGACCGGCGGCGGGGAACGGCCTCACGGTGTCCGCCGCCGCGAGCAGCGGCCGCCACTTGTCGAGGTTCGCGTGCTGTAGGTCGACGTGGTTCGGGTAGCCGACAGGAGTGAAGAACTGCTCGCTCTGCTCCTCCAGCGCGGCGTTGAACATCTTGTTCCCGGCAGTCGGCTTGAGCCACGGCAGGTGCTGGGAGACCAGCGGCGGGATCTGCGACGGCAGGACGCGGGGCTTGTCGCCGTCCCACTCGGCGTACATCGCGAGCTGCTCGCGGAACGCCGCCTCGTCGTAGGCGATCGCCTCGAACGCCTTGTACAGGTCGACTCGCGCCTTCCCGAACTTGGCGTTCCGGTCGATGTAGAGACGGACTAGGTCGCGGTACCCCTCGCGGAACCCGAACCAGCGGCCCATCTGCGTGAGCGAGTCGCTCATCGTGACCGCGCGGCGGAAGTAGGTGACCGTCAGCCCCTCGACGGTGAACCCTCGGCTCAGCTTCGCGCCGCCGATGAGGATCCGCCACGTCCTGTTCCGGTCGAAGTCGAGCTGCTGCTGCTCGATGTCGTTGTCGCTGTTCACGACGAGGACGGGGTTGTTGTTGTGCTCCGTGATCCGGCCGATCGCCTGCGCGATGAACGGCTTCAGGACGTCGAACGCCGGCAGCGCGGCCGCGCCGGGCTCCCGCCGGGCGTCGCTGACCGGCAGCACGTCGCCCTCGTAAAGCACCCGCAGCCGTTTCGCGGCCGCGGGCGACGCGTACGCCGCCGCCGTCCACAGACCCTGGACTGCGACGCCGAGCTCCTTGTGGTCCGCGGTCCTCACCGACTCGTGGATCAGCATCGTGTGGTGCCGGAACGCGGCTCTGCCGGGCTGCGTCTCCCGGTAGATCTTGCACGCGCCGGCGAGGACGAACATGTCGATCGCGCTCGCGAGCTCCGCGGCCCGCTCCGCCGCGTCGTCCGCGTCCTCGGACGCGACCAGGTCTCTGACGTGGGCGTCGTAGTTGCTCGTCTTCGGCGTCGGCGGGACGCCTTCCGCGTCGCTCTCGCCGTCCCGATCGGCGAGGTCGTGGAAGTCCTCCACGCCCATGTAGCCGGGCGGGCGGCGGAGCGAGATGACGAAGTCCTTCGGGTAGATGCCCTGCTCGTCGGACGGATCGACGAAGACGTTCGCGAACGGCGTCGCGGTGTACCCGACGTACTGCGCGCGCGGCATCAGCGTGAGCATGTCCGCGATCCGCTCGTTGATCGCGCGACGCTCTTTCACCTCGGCGCCCGCGGCCTTCGCCGCCCGGACCTTCTCCGGGTCGACGGTGTTCACCGACGCCTGGTCGGACTCGTCGTCGACGATCAGCACAGGGATCTCGGCGAACGCCTTCTTGTTCACCTGCAGGTCGCTGACGAGCTTGCTGAGCACCGCCGAGTTCTTCTTCGTGATGACGAGCCGGGCCGCCGCCCCGAACAGGTTCGTCGGGTCGAACAGCGGCTTCCCCATGTCGAACCGTTCGATCTTGAGGTTCTTGAACTGCTTCTGGTAGTCGCGCCGGTGCGTCGTCAGCCGGTGGATCTCGCTCTCGATCGGGTCGTCGCCGAGGTCGAGGAACCTCCCCCCGAGCCACTCCGGGTCGTCCTGGTAGTCGAGCTTCTCCGCGAGGGCCTGCTCCGGCGTCAGGTCGCCGAGGATGTTCTGCTGGCCGACCATCTCCATGTCCATCCGGCGCTGCGTCTGCGCCCGCAGCATCTCGATCGTGCCGGTCATGACGATGACGAGCCGGTACCCTGCATCGAGGGCCTTCGCGACGACGCCGGTGAAGTTCGCGGTCTTGCCGCTCTGCACGTAGCCGACGACGAGGCCCTTCGCCTGGTGCGCCTCCGGCCGGGTCGGGTCGGCGAGCCGCTCCACGATGCTCGCCGTCGCGATGTCGAGAGCGCTCACGTTGTCGTCCGGCCAGCGCCGGGTCTCGACGAGGTAGTCGCGGTACCGGGGCCAGTAGAACTGGTGCTCGCCCGCCCTCTCCTGCGTGTACCAGCGCTCCCACGGCGCCGTGATGACGACGGTCTCGTCGACGAAGACGGGTCGCTTCTCCAGCAGGGCCGCCGCTCCGGCCGCGTCCAGGCCGAGCCTGGCGCAGATCACGTCGCGCCGCGCGGCCGTCGACGGCGCGGTCCCGTCGGCCCAGTCGCTGCCCGCGGGTTCGGCGTCCCATTTGTGGACCTGCAGGCCCAGGGCCGTCAGGAACGGGTCGGGGGCCTGCGCCGTCTCGGTAAGGACCGCGAGATCGGCGGCGGTGACGGTCTCGCCCCGGTCCTCCGCGTCGGGGCCGACCCGCTTCACGAGGTCCTTCGGCGGGCCGTTCTCGAGCATCTTCAGCGCTCGGCGGAACGACTCCCTGTGCCACTCCGCGGTCATCGTCGTCCGTTCATGGGGTCGCCGCTCCTGGGATCGTCACGTCGAACAGGCTCGGGGCGGCTGGCAGGCCGTCCAGGTCGATGCGGTACCGGAACTCGATGACGCGTTCCGGCGCAGGGACGGCGCCAGCGAGCCCGTCGGGCGTGACGGCCGGGAACGCCGCGTCAACGAGGTGAAACTCCGGTGCGGTCCGCAGCGCCCACCTGGACCTGTACAGGTCGGCGTGCCGCGCCTGCCAGCCGGCGGCCGCGAGCCCTGCGTCGATCGCGCCCGCCGGGGCTCCCTGCAGGGCCTGTGCCGCCGCTACGAGTTCGGTGAGCGTCGCGCCCGGGCCGTTCCCGGCGCCGGTGATCTGCAACGAGAGCAGATAGAGGTCCCGGCCGGGTGTCGGGACGAGCTGCGTCGCGCCGCCGATCCAGTGCCGGCGGTGCTCCGACATCGTCGTCTTCACCTCGACGTCGGCGGCGGGGAGCCCGAAGTCGTGCTCCTCCCGGTCGGGCCCGCGCCACGCTGCGGCCGCCGCTGCGGTCGAGGTCTGGGCCGCGAGGCTCAGCAGCACCGCGAGCTCGCCGAACAGGCCGACCTGCTTCTCGTGCGGCAGCCCGCCGCGGCCCGCGAGGATGTCGCCGAGCCCGGCGAGGACCGCCTCGACCGCGTCGGTGAACGTCTCCCCGCCGAGCTGGACCCGGTCCGCGACAGCGCACAGCACTGGGTAGACCTCGCCGAGATTGTCGTCGAATGTCACGTCGAGGCGGTGCCACATCTGGCCCGCTTCGTGCTGCACGTCGTACGCGAGGTTCGCGCGGTCGAGCAGGTCCGGCCCCCGCGCCTCGCCGTGCACCTTGACGAGCAGGGTGAGCCGCCGGTGCTGGGGCGCGATCTCGATCCGTGCGCCGGGCGCGCCGGCGAGGACGAGGACTCCGTTCACGCCCTGCGCCTGGTAGGACTCGACGACGTCGGCCGGCGCGTGCCGGGCGCCGCCCGCGGCGGCGGTCATCCGTCCCGGTCGGCGAATTCGGCCTCTGCCGCCGCGGTGAGCACGTCGATCCAGAACCCCTGGTTCTCCTTGTCCTTCGCGCCCATCGCCTGCCCGCGGAACAGATCCTCGAACACCAGGAACAGCAGGGCCTTCAGCAGCGGCGCGTCGTTGACGCCTCCCTGGTCGCCATGCAGGACAGCGGAGCGGTACCGGTTGTTCAGCCAGAGCGTCCTGTTCTGCCGGTCTACTTCGACGAAGTCTTCCCCGGTAAATCTCGTCCACTTGATCCGCACGGGCTCCTCGCCGTCGAGGACGGGGCTGCCGCGTTCGATCGCCTTCTTCACGCGGGGGTGGAGGCCCTGCCCCGGAGGGAGGATCGGCGTGCGCCGCCGGACCCGGCGGTTGCTCTCCTTGAATGTCTCCGTGGCGTCGTCGAGGTACTTCGTGAACGTCGTCCCGTCCACCGACGCCGAGTTCTCGATCGCGTGGACGAGGTCGGCGACGAGCTGGACGCCGGATTTCTCCATGCTCATCGTAAAGCCGTCGAGGTGGTCCTCGATGTCGACGGCGGCGCGGGCGAGCCGCAGGGCCTTCGTCTCGTTCGTCACGCCGCCCCAGCCGCCGGTCATCAGGAGCCGGTCGTTCCTGTATAGGTAGAAGCCTTGGAAAGCGTCGACGGGCCTGCCGTGGAGGCGGAACTGCGGCGAGTCCGAACCGCCCGGCCAGATGTGGCAGCGCAGCTTCACGTCCCGGCCGCCGTGCTTCGCGACGAGGACCTTCGGGTAGTCGGCATGGCCGGGACGGGAGTACGCGAACGGGTCGATCGGCTCGATGGGGTGGGCCAGCCCGCCCTCCTGCTCGTCGGCGTCCCACACGTCGACGGCGATCCTGACGGCGCCGTCAGCGAGGAGCCGGTGGAATAGCAGGCCCAGGCGGTTCCTGAGCTCGGCGACCTTCGTTTCGAGGAACTTCGTCGTGACGGCGGGCTCGCGCGACGCTGGGAACGTACGGCAGTCGTCCCACTGGACGACCGTTCCGTTCCCTGCTAGCCCTAGCCCCGCCGACATCGTCTCCAGCCGCCGCGCGACCGCCGACGGGTCCAGGACGTCGACCTCGAACGTGCCGCCCGGGCTGTCCCGGCGCATCCTCCGGCCCTCCGGCGCGCCCCCCGCGCGGCGTGTGAGGACGGTGAGCGTCGACGCCTGGCTGAACGACGCCGACTTCAGCCCCATGCCGAAGTGTCCGAGGCTCTGCGCGGAGTTAGTCTTCGGCCGCCCGAGGCGCATCGCCCCGTTGACGCCAGCCTCGTCCATCCCTTCGCCGTCGTCGACCACGAGCAGCCCCGTAGCCAGGCCTCCGCGCAGGACGAACCGGACGAGGATGTTGCGAGCGTGCGCGTCGACGCTGTTGTCGACCAGGTCCGCGATCGCGGAGTCGAAGCCGTGGTTCAGCCCGATCGCCTTCAGGACGCCCGCGTCGGGTGTGACATGGATGCGGCGGATGGTCTCTATCGCCGCGGCGTGGAGTTCGGTCACTGTCCCTCTCGCGATCGCAAAACGTCGGCGCCCCCCTTCAACCCGGGACAAGATAGGCGCTTCAGCGGCGACGCGCGGCAGAACCGCCGAGGATGCCGCTTGGGGCCGCGTTCCAGGATGCCGTCATGCGGCTCCTTGACGGCGAGCTCGTCGTCAGCCCCATCGACCTCACGAAGAGCGACCACCTCACTCGGCTGGACCTCGAGGTTGCGCGCGGCCCGCACGCGAAGCCGCCGCAGGAGGAGAGGATCTGGAGATCCTCTTCCGGCGCGGCCTGGACCACGAGGCGCCATACAAGCAGTCGCTGGTCGACAGCGGGCTCGAGGTGGTCCCGGTCGCGCTGGATGGGCATGATCGGGCGGCTCTGCAGACAGCTGAGGCAGAGACGGTGCGACTGATGGAGGCTGGCGTTGACGTCGTCTACCAGGGGGACCTTCTTCGACGGGCAGTGGCGCGGTCACGCTGACTTCCTCTTTGAACGCAGTGACCGGCCAGGTCGTTGGTGCTGGTCCTAGACGTAGCGGATATCAAGCTCGCGCGCCGCCCGGAGGTGCCAGCTGCTGCTGCAGATGGCGACCTACGCGAAGCCGCCGGCCGGCTGCTGAGCCTGACGGTGTCCGTCAGGCGGGCGATTGCCGTAAGCCACTCGCACTTCGGCCAACCTGCCGTCGACCAGGCGTCCTCCTCGCTCGGCAGTAGTTCGTGTGCCACGTCCGCGCGAGGCTTGGCCGCTTCCTGCAGCAACGCCACATCGGCACCGGAGTCCAGCGCTCCCCAGAGGTCGCGGTGGGCCATGTTCCACACCAGCAGTCGGATCATCCCGACACCGTAGACGCGACTGCGGACATGTCCTGCGCCGACGTCGACCTGCTCGACAGCAGCTGCGCGAGGACGACGAGGTCCGGGACGCTCGCTTCGGGGTCGAAGCTCTCCGCCAGCGCCGGCCAGAAGTCGGCGCCGTGTCCGAGGAGCGCTGAAGCCTCAGCCAGCGCTATTTGTTCCGCCTGCGCCGTCGGCGCCCCATAGTCGGAGTGCAGGATCCGGTCGAAGAGGACCGCCACCGACGGGTGCGGGTCATCGGCCTGGGCGTTCAGCAGTCGACGCACCTGGTCGAGCGTCTTCTGCTCGTGGCTGCGCCAGTAGATCGCGCTGAAGCTGTCGTCATCAGCGCGAGCCGTCAACTCTGCATCGAGCAGGGTCTCAAGCCGTCGCAGCAGCCCCGGCGGCAGCTGTTCTGCCTCGTCCGAGGCGAGGACGGCATCGATGAGGCGCCCGCGCCCCGCCTCGTCCGCCTCCACGGCACGGGTGATCTCCTGCACGGCGAACGCCAACCGCTCCGCGGGGCTGTCGCACCAGTCCCACGCCAGGTAGCGCAACGAGTAGTGGTCCGACGCGCGCACTCGCCTCTCGACGCGAGGTGTGCGGCGGAGCATCCCGGCGAGGTTCTGGGGGAGGTAACCGTGCGGTCGCTCCAGCACGTCGATCGCCGCGAGATCCACGGCGTCCGGACGATGCGGGTTCTGCAGGGCGACGGCGAGCAGCTTCGGCGGCGCCGCGACGACCAGCGCGGCCAGCAGGTGCGGCGACAGCGTGAGCTCCGCCGCGACGAGACGCGCCGTCAGCGACCGCTCCGCCCGCAAGAGCGGCCCAGGCTCCGCACCAGGGCGTGCCGCCAGACCGGCGAGACGAGCACCTCGCACCTGTAGTGGCGTGTCGGGACGCGCTGCGAGGACCTCGTCGAGCAGCGCGTCGTCGAACTCCGGCCTGGCCAGCGCGACGAGCAGCAGGTCGACGTGCCGCGGCCGCGGGGCCGGCCTCGTCAGGTAGTGCTGGACGATCCCGACGAGGTCGTCCGTCGGGACCGGCAATGGCTGCTGCAGCAGCATGAGAACGATCTGGTCGAAGTCGCTGAGGTCACTCGTGTACACGCCTGATTGTCTCGCGAGGCACTGACAGAACGAGCGGGCTAGAGGTACTGGCCCGTGCGTGCCTGGACGTCTTCCGGCGGTGCTGCGGGACCTGTCGGCTCCGTCTTCTCGTCGGCGAAGGCCGTCTTCCCGCCGAAGCGTTCGGCGAGCAGCGGCCCGTAGTGGTCGGTGATGGTCGCCACGGCTCGGCACGCGTTGTCGAAGTCCGCGGGCTCGACGCCCTCCCCGACCATCTCGCTCTCGATGAGCACCTGCTCGCGCACCCAGAAGATCCGCGCGAACCTGATGCTGCTGTTGATTGTGTTCAGCTCCTTGAACAGCGCCGGAGTCGGGGCGATGCCGCTGACCGCGACCGAGAACACCTGCACGACCGGGTCGACGTCGCCCACCAGGCGGACGTGGTAGCGAGCGTTCCGGTATCGGACGGGGTAGTCCCGTCGTCGTCAGGGCTGACCTGCTTGGCGCCGATGAGCCGCTCGAGCAGCGACTCCACGTACGCCCTGACCATGTCCGCGCGCACTGCTGCTCCGTCCTGGAAGTTGTCGGACCCGCATGAGACCATGTCGGCACGCTCAAGAGCGGCAGCGCGAAGTACCTGGCTCGCTGTCCAGCAACCCCGGCTCCGCCGCGGGGTGCTCCAGGGGAAGAGCAGGTCTGGGCCGACCGGTCCGGGCAAGCAGGCGGAGCACCCTCGCGGGCGCTCCACCCGGAGCACCCGGAGACCTCATGCCCCTCGCCCTCCTCGACGCACCCGAAGCGACCCGGCTCGAGCGCGAGCTCGACCTGCGCCGACGTGGGTACGTGCCGATCAGCTCGCCCGACGCGCTGTTCCCTGCGTACAAGCGGCAGCTCCCCCGCTGCTGCACGCGGCAGGTCGTCCCGGGTGAGCAGCACTCGCGGCTGGTCTGAGCCACCGGGGTCGCAGCGGGATCGACCCGCGCGCGGTCGCGCCCCTCGCGATCGTGCGGGTGGCCGACAGTGCCGGGCCCAACCCGCTGGACCCACCTCTGGACCTGCTGCAGGTCACGCAGTGGCTCCTGGACGGGGACGTGGAGGAGTGGCTGCTGCGGCCGCTGCATCGGCTGCTCCTCGGCTCCTCGTGCCTGCTGGAGCGGGAGAGTCGGACGCTGCGCTGTCTCAGCCATCCGGTCGCCGACCCGGTGCTCCAGGAAGTGGCCACTGTGCTGGGGGACCCGACCATGCGGAGCTGCGGCCGGCGCAGCGGGACCCGCGCGGCGTCGTACCGCTGGCGGGGCGCGCTCGTGGACGACACGTCCTCCGACCTGCTGTGGAGCGCGTCGGTGCGGTCAGCCGGCTCGCCCGGTGGTACGGCGCCGGCGTCACCGGCACCACCGCGTGGGAGCTGGCGCGGCACGGGGTACGGCCGGACACCTTCGACGCTTGGGAGCATGCCGGGTTCACTCCTGAAGAGGCGGCACGCTGGTGCGATCGCGGTGACGCCGAGGCATGCGCACGTCTTCGCGACGCCGGGCGCAGCCCCGAGCTGCCCGTCGCGCCGGTGCCCCTTCCGCCGGCTCCGAAGGACCGCGGGCTCAGCGGCTACGACCGCTGGATGTTCACCCGCCGCGGGTGGACCTTCGGCCCCTGCGCGCTGTGCGGAGCGAGCGCGCCGGCCGGACGCAGGTGCTGGACTTGCGAGCGGCAGAACCGGACCACGCCGCTGCGCGGTGCGGACTGGAGTGCCTACCAGCTGCTGGAGGAGCTGGGCGGGCTCTACGCCCCACCGGACGACGCCGTGCCCGTCGCCTGCGGCGAGCCGAAATGTCAGACCCCGGTGGCACAGTCGGTTCTCGACGAAGGGGCACAGCAGTGACGGGGCGGAGCAGGAAGAAGAGCGGCGAGACGCCGTACGAGATCACTCTCGGCGCGCTGGGCGTGACGCTGGCGGCGGGGATCCCGACGATCCTCTGGGGCGGCCCCGGCGAGGGCAAGACCAGCGTCGTCACGGCGACCGCCGCCGAGCTCGGTCTGCACCTCGAGGTGGTCCTCGCGAGCGTCCGCGAGCCGACCGACTTCGCCGGCCTGCCTGTGGTGCACGCCGGACGGGTGTCGCTCGCGCCGCCGGACTGGGCGCAGCGGCTGGTCGAGGCGGGGCAGCAGGGCGTGCGCCCGGCGGTCTTCTTCGACGAGGTGTCGTGCGCCGCCCCGGCCACACAGGCCGCGCTGCTGCGCGTCTGCTGCGACCGCGTCGTCGGCGACCTGGCCCTGCCGGCGGACACCGTGATCCTGGCTGCCGCCAACCCGGCGAGCATCGCGGCCGACGGCTGGGAGCTCGCCCCGCCGATGGCGAACCGCTTCTGCCACCTCGAGTGGCGGCTGCCGGCCGACGTCGTCGCGACGGGCTTCCTCGAGGGCTGGCCCGCGCCGCGCGTACCCGTCCTGCCGGAGGACCTGTCGGCGCACGTCGGGCAGGCGCGGGCCTCCGTGTCGGCCTACCTACGGGTGCGTCCCGCGGACGTCTCGGTGTTGCCCAAGGACCCGGTCCTGGCCGGTCGCGCGTTCCCGACACCGCGCACGTGGGACTACGCCGCGAAGGTCCTCGCGGTCTGCGCCGCCGGCGCCGTGTCCGAGGAGGTGCGCCGCGTCGCGCTCGCCGGCGTGGTCGGCGACGCGGCAGCGCTCCAGTTCCTGACCTACCTGACGGAGCTCGACCTGCCCGACCCGGAGCAGGTGCTGGCCGCCCCCGAGTCGCTCGTGCTCCCGGCACGCGGCGACCGGGCTTACGCCGTCCTCGCGGCCGTCGTTGCCGCCGTCCTGTCCGACTGCACCGCGGACCGCTGGGCCGCAGGCGTGAAGGCGGTCGCGCGCGCCGCGGCACAGGGGCAGGCCGACGTCGGCGCAGCGGCCATGTCGGCGCTGGTGCGCAACCGTCCGAGCGTCAAGGGCGTCGTCGTCCCGCTGCCGGCCGAGATCAAGGACTTCGTCCCGGTCCTGAAGCGGGCCGGGCTGCTGGCGGCAGGATGAGCGCGCCGGACCTGGACAAGCTCCAGGCCGCGCGGGTGTGGGCGGTGCGTCAGCAGCCCTACCTCGCGATCGCTCTGCACAGCCTGCAGCTGCGGTGGGTGGAGGGCTACGGCACGTTCGGCGTCGATGCGTGGTGGCGGCTGTACGCCGACCCGCTGCGTGTCGAGGAGTGGGCCGTGCCCGAGATCGGGGCCGTGCTGCTGCATGAGGTGTGGCACCTGCTGCGGGAGCACCACGCGCGGGCGGACGCAGCCGGCGTGACCGACGAGCAACGCCTGCGCTGGAACCTCGCGGCCGATGCCGAGATCAACGACGATCTCTTGGCGGCCGGCCTGCGACTGCCCAGGAGCCCGGTGCTCCCGCGCGACCTCGGGCGTCCTGAGGGGCTGCTCGCGGAGGAGTACTACGGGAGCCTTCGAACGTCGCAGCATGACTGCGACTGCGGGTCTGGCGCCGACGCGGTGCCGCGCGACCACGAGGACGGCGCTCCGTCCGGCGAGTCACCCGGTCTCTCGCCGACTCAGGGCGAGCTGGTCCGCGTCGCCTGCGCACGCGCGATCGATGAGGAAGCCCGGACGCGCGGTGATGTCCCGGACGGGTGGCGGCGGTGGGCCCAGGATCGGCTGACGGCGAAGGTCGACTGGCGCACCGTCCTCGCGGCCCAGGTCCGGCGGGCGTTGACGACGGCCGCGGGCGCCGTCGACTACTCGTGGTCGCGCCCGTCACGCCGCTCGGTGCCGGGCGTCCTGCTGCCGTCGCTGCGCCGTCCGGTGCCGCGCATCGCGGTGGTGGTCGACACCTCCGGCTCCGTCGACGACCGGATGCTGTCCCAGGCGCTCGCGGAGATCGACGGCGCTCTCTCGTCGTCCGGCGCGCGTCGTGGCGACGTGACGGTGCTGGCCTGCGATGCGGCGGTGCACGCGCGGCAGCGCGTTCGCGCGGCAGCGCAGGTGCGTCTACCCGGCGGTGGCGGCACGGACATGCGCGTCGGCATCGCGGCGGCGGTCGCGCTGCGGCCGCCGCCGGACGCGGTCATCGTGCTCACCGACGGCGACACGCCGTGGCCGGACGAGCCGCCGCGCCCGGCGCTGCTGGTCGGCCTGCTGCGTGAGACGCAGGTCCCGGCGCCGCCGTGGGCGCGGGTGGTGCACTGCCATGACTAGGCGCGACGTCCGCTACGTCGTGCAGGCGATGCAAGACCTGGTCGGCCTGCACCCCCGCCGGCGCTGCGGGCCCGTCGACGCCGAGCCGGGCCAACTCCCGATAGGCGTGGCCGCGCGGCTGGGGCTCCTCTGGGCGGGTTCGCGCGATCCCGCGCTGCTGACCGGGGCGGCCGGCCGGGGGAGCGATGACGCGAAGCAGAAGCGGCGCGAGCTCGTGAAGGAGGCGGTGCAGCGCGGTCGGGACATCGACCTGCTCGGGCCGGTGTCGCTGCCGGTGCGCTGCGGGCGGGCGCTGCACCAGGTCCGCCTGGAGCCGGACGGCTCGTGCGCCACGCCGGCGCACCGCGGGCTGGACGGGGACGCCGAGCGGGTCGCTGCCGCGCTCGGCGGTGAGCTGCTGGCGTGCCTGCGAGCGGCCGACGGCGCGCAAGGGTCGTGGCCGCCGCCGGTCGCCGACGACGGCCCACGTCTGATCGGCATGGAGGCCGGTGAGCTGCTCGCCTTCGTCCGCGTCGTGCGCACCTGGGCCGAGCTCGGCTACGACGTCTTCGCCGCCGGCCCGGCACTCGAGCTCGGGGTGGCACACGGTGTCCTTGAAGGTCACCTCGGGCTCGGCATGACCGTGGGCGCGGCCGTCGCCTGGCGCGGCGTCCCGGCGTACGTAGCGCTGCGCTGGGACGCCGTCGGCTTCACGCGCGCGGATGCGGATCTCTGGTCCGAGCAGGGGCGAACTCTCGAGCAGGTGGAGGAGGCGGCGCGCTCCGGCGGCAACATTCGCTGGCTGGCGCGGTGGGCGCGGGTCGTCGGCGGCGGCATCCCGTCCGACGCGCTCGCCGAGTGGGCCGAGTTCGGCGTGCCGGTCGGCGTCTGGGGGGAGGCGGCCAACCGAGGACTGCGTGCGGGGGACGTGCCCGGCTGGCTCGGGGCCGGCTTCCAACCCGTCGAGGTGTTGCGCTACGCGCACCTGCGGGTGCCACTGACCGAGGCGGTGACGTGGCGGGACGCCGGCTTCACCGCCTACGTCGCGACCGGCTGCCTCGGCGTCGGGATGACCCTCGCAGACGCCCGCGAGCTGCGCGGGCTGCCGACCAAGCAGGTGCAGCAGCTGTGGCGCAGCTGCGGCTCAGCCGCTGCCGTCCGGGAAGCGCTGGCGTCGTGACCTTCCCGCGACCCGGCAGTTGTCCGACCTGCGGGACCTTCGTGTCGGTGCGGACCGAGCACGCCTACCGGTGCGTCCCGCCCTGCTGCTCAGGCGCCGCACGCGGCGCAACGCGCTCTTGGCTGCCTATCGAAAACCACGCACCCGCCGAGCACGATCTCGCCGCGCTCGGCGGCCTCCCACATGTCGTGGCCGGGATAGCCGTACGCGATCGGCACGAGCCTGCCGCCGCAGTGGCAGCGGCGGTCGGGCGCGGCCGTGAGCGACGACTCGATGCCGGCGAGGTCGTCCGGCGTCAGCCCGACCTCAGGATCGGGACCGACCGCGCGCAGGGACGGCTGCTGATCGGACCAGACCCGGAAGGCGCTGCCCGGCTGCAGCTCGTCGTCGACCCAGATCAGCAGGCGCTCGGGCTGCGCGGCGAGCAGGCGGCGCACCACGTCGTACTT
>JAABUN010004579.1_pt1 | contig 18588 bp, 17 predicted proteins | sample 5559311 | NCBI WGS metagenome assembly JAABUN01 (sample SAMN10711877, study PRJNA513370) | rock metagenome | isolation source: Antarctica rocks | place: Antarctica: Victoria Land, Siegfried Peak sud | reverse complement strand
CGCCCGCGCGAAGCCCTGGGTCTGGGGGCGGCCCCAGCGCCCGCCACGCATCCTGCGCCATTCCTATGTGTACCGCATTTGAGGAATGGCGCACTACGCGGTCGTCCCCGAGGGGACGTGCTCCGCCTGCCCCGAACGCGAGCCGGGGTAGAGATGGCAGGCCACAAAGTGGCCGCCGCCCTGGTCGGCGAAGAACGGCTCCTCCGCCTTGCAGACATCCATCACGTACGGGCAGCGCGTGTGGAAGTGGCAGCCGGACGGCGGATTGATCGGGCTCGGCACGTCGCCGGTCAGGATGATCCGCTCGCGCTTCTTCTCGATCACCGGGTCCGGGATCGGCACCGCCGACAGCAGCGCCTTGGTGTACGGGTGGAGCGGGTTATCGTAGAGGCCGTCGCGCGGGGCCAGCTCTACGATCTTCCCGAGGTACATCACCGCGATCCGGTCGGAGATGTGCCGCACCACCGAGAGGTCGTGGGCGATGAAGAGATAGGTCAGGCCGAACTGTTCCTGCAAATCTTCCATCAGGTTGACGATCTGCGCCTGAATCGACACGTCGAGCGCCGACACCGGCTCGTCCGCCACGATGAACTCCGGATTCGCGGCCAGCGCGCGTGCCACGCCGATGCGCTGGCGCTGCCCGCCGGAGAACTCGTGCGGGTAGCGATTGGCGAAGTAGGGGTTGAGGCCCACCGTCTCCAACAGCTCCTGCACGCGCTCGTTGCGGTCGTTCTTCGGCACCAGGTTATGGATCTGCATCGGCTCGGCGATGATGTTGCCGACGGTCATACGCGGATTCAGCGAGGCGTAGGGATCCTGGAAGATCATCTGCAAGTAGCGGCGCATCTTCCGCATCTGCCCGCCATCCAGCTTCGTCAGATCCTTGCCGTGGAAGTTCACCTCGCCGGCGGTTGGCTTGTAGAGCTGCAACAGCGCGCGTCCGGTGGTGGACTTGCCACACCCCGACTCGCCCACCATCCCCAGCGTCTCGCCCTTCTTCACCGAGAAGCTGACACCGTCCACCGCCTGCACCGCCCCGACCTGGCGCTGGAAGATGATCCCCTTGGTCAGGGGGAAGTGCATCACGAGGTTATTCACCTCGAGCAGTGTATCGCCGAGGTGGGCATCGTTGGTGGTATCGCCACCCTCATGCGCCACGGTTCCCTTCGCCATGTGGCGGTCTCCTCTCCGTTAGTGGGCGGAGTGGGCGGAGTGGGCGAGTGGGCCAGTGCTCGGGATGGGGCCGGTGCCGGAAGCTTTCTCCCGGCACCGCGCCCCTACTCGCCCACTCCACCCACTGGACCACTCCGCCCACTCGCTACAGTCCGACCGACTCAGCGGCCATCCCGACCTTCTCACCATTCACGATGTTGAAGTGGCACGTCACCTTATGGCCCGGCCCAACCTCGCGCAGTACCGGTGCCTTGCGCTCGCAGACCTCCTCGGAGTAATCGCACCGGGGAGAGAACGGGCACATGTCCGGCAGATCCACCAGATCGGGCGGCAGGCCGCGAATAGGGTCGAGTTTGCTGCCGACCGAGTCGAGGCGGGGGATCGATTTCATCAACCCCAGCGTGTACGGGTGGCGCGGGTTGCCGAACAGCTCGTAGGTGTCCGCCGTCTCCGCGATCGTCCCGGCATACATGACCTGGACGCGGTCGGCCATGCCCGCCACGACGCCGAGGTCGTGAGTGATCAGGATCACGGCGGTGCCGCGATCCTGCTGGAGCTTCTTCATCAGATCGAGGATCTGCGCCTGGATCGTCACGTCGAGCGCCGTGGTCGGCTCGTCCGCGATCAGGAGCATCGGGTCGCAGGAGAGGGCCATCGCGATCATCACGCGCTGCCGCATCCCGCCGGAGAACTGGTGGGGGTACTGATCGACGCGCTGCTCGGCGTTGGGGATACCGACCATCTTCAGCAGTTCGACCGCGCGGGCGCGGGACTCGCTCTTGCTCATCCCCTTGTGCAGTTCGAGCGACTCGCCGATCTGGCGGTTCACCGTCAGCACGGGGTTGAGGGAGGTCATCGGATCCTGGAAGACCATCGCGATGTCGTTACCGCGCACGCCACGCAACTGCTGATCGTTCATCTTCAGGACATCTTTGCCCTGGAACATGACCTCGCCATCGACGATCTTGCCGGGCGGGGTGGGGATCAGCCGCATGATCGACATCGCGGTGATGCTCTTGCCGCAACCGGACTCGCCGACGATCCCGAGGGTCTCGCCCGGCATCAGGTAGAAGCTGACGCCGTTGACGGCCTTGACCACCCCGTCCTGCGTGAAGAACTGGGTCTTCAGATTGTTGACTGCCAGCAACGGCTCCGCAGTCATCGCCATACCCGCTCCTTGCGCTAGCGGACGCCACCGCGCCCGCGCGACCATCCGCCATCCATCTCCGCGAACGGGGCAGCCGCGCCCCCCGTCCGGCAATCCGGCAACCGGGCACCCCGACGCGCCCGATTTGTCGCACCGTGCTGGCCTCCACCTCGGATCGTCGCCGAAGCCGTGGTGTACCGTCGTTCTTGCGCCGCACCCTGCGATGATGCGCGGACGATACACCAAACCACGCGCATTCGGCAAGCCGCCGCGCCCGATCGACATTCTCGGCAGAACGCCGCACGGCCCCGGCTGGGCGACCGTTTGTGCGCTATGCCACTCTCTCAAGGTGACGAGGCCAACTATAGCACCCGTGTTTCCGGGCGTCAAACGATCCACAGCACATAATTTCGCCCGGATACCGGGCAATCCGCCCGATACATGCGCGCGGCTGTGCGTATAGCACAAGGACACATCGCGGCGATACAGCGCCGCGCAGAAAGCTTGACCCGCCGCCGCCGCCCCGGTCCCCAGAGGGGGACCGCGCCGGTGCCACGTATGGCCCCCGCAGCCGGGGCCAGCGTCCCCCGGAGGCAGTGCGCCCTTCAGGGGTGGGCGCTCCTGCCCTGCAGGGGTATTGCAACCCCGGAACACCGGGCCACGCATTCTGCGCCCTGCGCTAGGTAGCAGCCGACGATCACCAGTTCGCCATCGGCAGGCCCGCGATTACGGGCGGCCAGAGCACGCCGTACCGTCGCCGACGTGCGATCAGCACGCCGCCGATGCGCCCGGCACGCGCCCCATACGCGAACAACGGCCCGCACGGTGCCCCTTCACGCTCCCCGCCGCGCGTGCCGCTTGGCCCTCCTGGCGGTATGCGGGGGGCACGCGCGATCTCCGCCGCGCGCTCCTGCGCGGCATCGCCCCGATACGCGAGCAGCGGCGGCAGCCGACTCCACGCCTGCGCCACCGAAGCCTTCGTCTTCCTCTCCGGCCTGCCGCTGGGGCTGGTGAATGGCAGATCGATCCGGCGCGGCGACCTCGGCACCGCCCTCGAAAAAAGCGTAACGCGCGCCGGGACGCCCTATGGCATCACCGGCGGCCTGACGCTAATCACCGCCAGGCGACATGGCGATCTCTCGCGGTGAGGCGGCTCGTGCGACGGGGGCGCGGGGGGTGCTGCCGCTCCGCACAGCCGGAACCCCTGCCCCAAGCCGCTTTGCGCCCTCCTCTGCTTCGACGCCCTCGCACGGTTCTGCCCGACCGCCAGTTAGGGATAGGCGCGGATGAGGAAGACGGCCATCTCGGCGCGGGTGACGTTGCGGTCCGGGCAGTACAGGCGCCGCCCCCGGTCGTCGGCACCGCAGCCGGTCGTGATCCCGAGCTGCGCGAACTGCTCGATGAAAGCGTAGGCCCAGTAGGTCGGCGGCACGTCGGCGAAGGTGGTCGACGCGGGCGTGGGCGGCTTGGCGTGGCCCTTCGCCCGATCGATGAAGACGGCCATCTCGGCCCGATTGACGTTGCGGTCGGGGCAGAAGAGGCGCTGTCCGGCGGCGTTCGTGCCGCAGCCGGTGGTGATCCCGAGCGTGGCGAATTGCTCGATGAAGGCATAGGCCCAGTACGTCGGCGGCACGTCGGCGAAGGTCTGCCCCGTCGGCGTCGGCGGGGTTGCGTAGCCGAGGGTGCGGTCGAGGAAGACGGCCATCTCGGCGCGGGTGACGTTGCGGTCCGGGCAGTACAGGCGCCGCCCCCGGTCGTCGGCGCCGCAGCCGGTCGTGATGCCGCGCGCGGCGAACCGCTCGATCTGGGCGTAGGCCCAGTAGTCGCCTGACACGTCCGCGAAGGTCGGTCGGGTGACGAAAGCGGCGACCAGGGTGTGATCGCTATCGACGGTGATGGTCAGCGGCGAGGTGTGGCCGACAGACGTGCCGTCCAGCGTCCAGCCGAGGAAGACCCCGCCTACCCCGGGGTCGGCGGTATAGGTGGCTGCGGTGCCCGCCGCGTAGCGCGTGCTCCCCGCCGGACTGACCGTGCCGCCACCGGTCTGGGTGGCGGTTACGGTATGGGTCTGCATGGGCGGCACGGTCGAGGGCGGTGGCACGGTCGAGGGCGGCGGCGGCGCGATGATGGGGGTCGCGGTCGGCGGCGGCGGCGGCGCGATGATCGGGATCGCGGTCGGCGTCGGCAGGATGACGGGGGTCGCGGTCGGCGTCGGGGTGGGGGGCGGCGCACTGCATCCGTCGAGCGCCCGGCGGATGTCCAGGCGCTTGCCCGTGGCGGTCTTGCCGGCCAGGGCGGGGAGCGGGTCGCCGCAGTCGAGGAGGCGCGCGCGCAGACCGGCGACCGTGAGTGCGCCCAGCCCCGGCGCGGCGAGGAGGAGCGCGGCAGCCCCGGCGACGTGCGGTGCCGCCATCGAGGTGCCGCTCAGGTAGGCATATGAGCCGGTGGTGCTATTCCCGTTCAAGGGGACCGGATAGGTTGGCAGCGTGGAAGCGATGTCTTTGCCCGGCGCGCCGAGATCGACGCTCGTCGCGCCGTAGTTCGAGAAGGCGGCCAATTCATCGCGATTGGTGGTCGCCGCCACGCTGATCACGTTCGGCAGATCGTAGCTGGCCGGATAGCTCGCGGTCGCGTCGTTGTTCGTGCCGTCGTTGCCCGCCGCCGCGACGAAGAGGATGTCGTTGTCGGCGGCGTAGCCGATCGCGTCGCGTTCCGCCTGGGACGGCGTGGCGGATCCGTAGCTGCCGTTGAGTACACGGAGGTTCACGCCCAACTGCTTGGCCCGGACGGCATAATCGATCGCCTCGACCTCGCCGAAGATCGTGCCGCCCCCCGACGCATCGAGGAAACGCAGGGCCATGATGCTCACCGCCCAGTTCACGCCGGTCACACCGGTGGCGTTGTCGCCGCACGCGCCGATCGTCCCGGCAACGTGCGTGCCGTGGCCGTTCTCATCCTGCGGCACGCAGTCCCCGCTGATCGCGTCGTACCCGTGCGTGCCGCCGCCACACCCCATGAGCGACCAGCCCGAGGGGGCGCTCCAGAGGTTCCCGGCGAGATCGGGATGGGTCGCGTCGATCCCGCTGTCCAGCACCCCCACGACGACCGCCTGGCTGCCGGTCGTGATCTCCCAGGCCGCCTGCGCGGCGATGTCCGCACCCGGCACACCGGGCACATTGTTGATCGTCTGGCCGGAGTTGCCTACACCCCACTGGTATGGGTTATAGAGGGGATCGTTCGGGGCGCGGCTGGCGCGCACGATCGCGTTCGGCTCCGCGTAGCGCACGCCGGGCAGCGCCCCGAACGCCGCCACACCCGCCGCGACGGACAGGCCCGGTGGCAGTTCCACGAGCCGCACCCCGAGGCTTTCCACCCGGCGCAGCGTGCGGCCACCGACCCCGGCGACGATCGCATCGCGCGCCGCGTCGCTCGTGTTCGGCTCGAAACCGACGATCAGCTGGCCGGGTAGGCCCTCGGCCAGCGGCGCGACGGCGGACTCCGCCGTCGCACGGACGGTATGAGCGCCCGGCGCTAGCAGCGTGCAGATGAGGAGGACGATGAGGGCGAGGGACCGGAAACGAAGCGGTGGCATGGGGTGAAGTCCTTTCGCGGCGGCACATCGCACACCCAAAAGCGCACATTCCCCCGCGCGCCGCGCGCGGGTCCTGTGGCCGGTGTGCGACGACGCCACCTACGGTAGCCGGGCCGACTCGGAGAGTCCCCTTGCTTTGCGTCCCGGCCTCGCGACCGGTTTGCCCTGATCGGTGTCTTCGTGCTGTTGTGGCGCTGCTCGCGGGTGCCGACGCCCGTGCAGACGGCGGTCTGGTCGGTCGGCTGGCCGGGGCATGGCGTGTCGCCGGGATGGGCACGGCAGATAACGCCGACACAAGTGTACACCCGCGAGGCTTACCCCGCGACACCGCCCCTTACTCGTTGATACGCATGCGGCGACCAGATGGATCACCGGGCGGTTAGGGATCGGCGGCGGCCCGGTACGCTGCGGGGCACGGTGGCGCGTCGGGCCGGGGTGCCGCGCGCATCGGGTTCCGCTCCGGCGGCGACCCGCAGATCATCGGCGCGCGCCCGGGCGTGTGTTGTTGCGGTGTGGTGTCGGCTGGTGTGGGCTTCAGACCATTGGCGCGCCCCCGGGCGTGTGGCCGGGCGGCGGCACCCAGCACGGCGTCCGATGAAACGCCGCCGCCCCGCCGGCGTATCTTATAGTGACCGTCGCGACGTCATGGCGACGGGGGAGAGGAATGGGCGATGAACTGGCCCGCTGACACACTGACCGGCATCTACCTCGGCCTCTTCGCGTTCGGCGGCATCTTCAGCGTCATCGCCCTCCTCCTCGGCGCGGTCGGCGGGCACTTCGGGGGGCACGCGCACGGTGCCCCCAGCGTCGCGCACGACGCCACGACGCCGGTCGGACCCGGCGCGGCCCCCGGCCCGCTGAACCTCTCGACCGTGCTGATTTTCCTGACCTGGTTCGGCGCGACCGGCTATCTGCTGCGCGCCTACACCACGGAAGCGGCGGTGCCGAGTCTCCTCATCGCCGTCGGCGTCGGGCTGCTCGGGGCGCTCGCCGTCTGGCTCTTCCTCGCCAAGGTCCTCTGGCGCGGCCAGACCCAGCTCGATCCGCGCAACTATGCGATCGTCGGTGTGGCCGCCCGCGTCACCGCCCCGATCGGGGCCGGGGGCACCGGCGAGATCGTTTACACCCTCGACGGCAAACGTCAGGTGGACGCGGCGCGCGCCGCCGAGGGTGCCCCCCTGCCGCGCGGGACTGAGGTTGCGATCCTCCGCCGCACCGGTGGCATCGCCTGGGTCGTCCCCGTCGATGACGCCGCGACGGACGCTCCCTTCCGGGATCTCGATGCGCCGGGCGGGGCCACGGGCCACGCGCGCGAGGAGGCGCGATGAGCTGGCCGAACGACTGGCTGACCGGGCTCTGCCTCTTCCTCTTCGCCTTCGGGCTGATCTTCAGCATCGTCGCCCTCGTCTTCAACGTCGGCGACGAGCTCCCCGGCGTCGATCTGGACGGCGACCCGAGCAACAACACCCACACGGGCGGGCCGTCGCCGTTCGGCCTCAGCACGATCATGATCTTCCTCACCTGGTTCGGCGCGGCGGGGTACATCGCGCGCGTCTGGGGCGGGCTGGCGGTGCCGCTCGTCCTCGCCATCGCGACGCCCATCGGCCTCACGGGCGGCGCGCTCGTCTGGCTCTTCCTCGCCAAATTCCTCTGGCGCGGGCAGCGAGAGCTGGACCCCGCCGCCTACGACGTGCATGGCACCCTGGCGCGCGTCACCGCCCCGATCCGCCCCGGCGGCACCGGCGAGATCGTCTACACCATCGACGGCAAGCGCCGGGTGGACGGCGCGCGGGCGGTGGCGGGGGTGGCGATCCCCCTCGGCGCGGATGTCGCCATCGTCCGCTACGAAGGGGGGCTGGCGTGGGTCGCCCCGCTCGATTGGGCGGAAGACGACGGGGGCTTCCTGGGCGCACCGGGCGCGCCGCCATTCGTCCCGGCGACCGAGGAGACACGGTAGCGAGGACGCGGCCCAGATCGGGCCGCGAATGCGGGAGGAGCGAGACAGATCATGGAACTAGGACCGATCGTCGTCGCCGGGTTGGCGGTGCTCGTGCTGCTGATCGTGCTGAGCACGATCATCGGCATGTACCGCAAGGTCGCGCCGAACGTGGCGCTGATCGTCTACGGCTTCCGGGGCACCCGGATCGTGCAAGGGGGCGGCACCGTCGTGCTGCCGCTCGTCGAGAGTGCGCGCGAACTCTCGATGGAATTGATGAGCTTCGATGTCGCGCCGCAGCAGGACCTCTACACCAATCAGGGGGTCGCGGTGAACGTGGAGGCGGTCGCGCAACTCAAGGTCAAGAGCGACCCCGGCAGCATCCGCACCGCCGCCGAGCAATTCCTCTCCAAGCCGCAGCAGGAGCGCGAGAACCTGATTCGCCTCGTGATGGAAGGGCATCTGCGCGGCATCGTCGGCCAGCTGACCGTCGAGTCGCTGGTCAAGGAGCCGGAGATGGTCTCCGACCGCGTCCGCTCCAACGTCGCCAGCGACACCGACAAGATGGGGTTGGAGGTCGTCTCGTTCACCATCCGGGAGGTCCGCGACAAGAACGAGTACATCGCCAACATGGGCAAGCCGGACATCGCCCTGATCCGGCGCCAGGCCGACATCGCCGCCGCCGAGGCCGACCGCGACACCGCGATCCGCCGCGCCCAGGCGATGCGCGAGGCCGCCGTGGCCCAGGCCGGGGCCGACCAGGAGCGCGTGATCGCCCAGACCGCCTCGCAGACGAAGCAGGCGGAGTCGGTGCGCGACCTCGATCTCAAGCGCGCGGAGTACCAGTCCACCGTGCAGGCGCAGCAGGCGACCACCGACAAGGCGTACGAGATCCAGGCCAACATCTCCCAGCAACGGGTCATCGCCGAGCAGGTCCGCATCCAGCAGGTGGAGAAGGAGCAGCAGGTCCGGGTACAGGAGACCGAGATCCTGCGCCGCGAGAAGGAATTGATCGCGACGGTGCTGCGCGGGGCCGAGATCGAGCGCCAGCGGATCGAAACCCTCGCCGCCGCCGAGAGCAACCGCCTCTCCCTCGAAGCGAAGGGGCGCGCGGAGTCCGAGAAGGCGCGCGGCTTCGCCGAGGCGGACATCGCCAAGGCGCGCGGCCTGGCCGAGGCCGACGTGATCCGTTCCAAGGGCGCGGCGGAGGCCGAGATCATCCTGGCGAAGGGGCAGGCCGAGGCCGAGGCGATGGAGGTGAAGGCCGCCGCCTACAGCGGCTACAATCAGGCCGCCATCCTCGACAAGCTCCTCGGCAGCATGCCGGAACTGGCCCGCGCGATGAGCGAGCCCCTCTCCAAGGTGGACAAGATCACCATCGTCTCCACCGGCGACGGCAGCGGCAGCGGCGGCATCGGCTCCGCCGCGATGGTCAACGACATCGCCAAGATGGTCGCCCAGGCCCCCGCCCTCTTCGAGGGGCTGACCGGGATGAAGCTCAGCGACCTGATGGGCGCCGTCCCGGCCATCGGCCAGGCGATCGAGCACGCGCAGACGAACGGCCACAACGGTCACAACGGCAGCAACGGCACCAACGGTCACAGTGCCCCCCGCCGCCTCGACGCCCCGCGCGCCGTCCCCGTGCCCGTCGATCCCGCCGCCCCCGCGCCCTCGACCGACGGCAAGCCGGAGGCGTAGCGCGAGGACAGTCGCCGCAGAAACGCGGAGAACGATAGGACGGAACAGGAGACACAGAGGCACAGAGGGAGACGGGAGAGGGAACGGAAGAAGGCAGTCAGGAGTGCAGGAAGGCGGCGGCGGTGCCTTTGTCGCATCGCCGCCGCTTTCTATGTCTCTGCACATTCTGTGACCACGTCTTTCTTCGTTCGTCCCCCTCTCTCCCTTCGTCCTCTGCGTCTCTGTGTCTCCTGTTCCGTCCCCTCGCGCTCAGGCGAGGCGCGCGGCGTAGCGATCGTGGTGGGCCTGCCACGCCGCGTTCGGCAGCGCGATCAGCTCGGTCGTGCCGCCGTCCAGCGCCGTGGCGAAGGCGTCCAGGTGATAATGCCACCCCGCCAGCACCGACGCGCGGTACGCGGCGGGCAGCGCCACCGTGCTGCTGAACGAGAGGAGCGTGCCGCTCTCCCCCTCCGCCAACTCCCAGCGCAGCCGCCCGTGCGGCTCCCCGACGATCTCCAAGAGGTGCGGCGGGTCCAGCGCCGTGATCGTCGCGGGCATGATCGTCGTCTCCCCCTCGTGGGTGTTAAGCCAGCGGATCGTGTACCGCCCGCCGAGGCGCAGTTCGGCCTCGACCACGCCGAGCCACCCGCGCAACTCCGCAGGCTCCGTCAACGCCGCCCAGACCCGCGCGACCGGGTGGGCGAGTTGCCGCCGATAGCGCAGCGTCTGCACGCCGTCGCGCTCCTCGATCGTCCCGTCGGCGGTCGGCGTCGTTCCCTGGATCGGGTCGGCGATCGGCGTCATCTTCTCGGTCGTCATCGCGCTCATCCCTCCTCTACAACCTCGGTCGGTTCGGTGGTCTCGTCCCCCGCCTCGTCGGTCCACGCGGCGTCATCCGTCGCACCCGCGATCTGCGCGACAGCTGGGGCTGTCGCCCGCTCCGTCGGCTCTGCTGCCCCCGCTTCCCCGGCCTCCAGGTGTCGGTCGAGGTGCCGTTCCAGCGCATCCAGCCGATCGGCCCACAAGCGCCGGAAGGGCGCAAGCCAGGCGTCGACCTCGGCGAGCGGCGCGGGGCTGAGGCGATACCAGCGGCGTTGCGCGTCCTGGCGCACGGCCACCAGCCCGGCCTCCCGCAGGGTTCGCAGGTGCTTCGAGACGCCCGGTTGCCCGACGCCGAGCAACGCCACCAATTCATTCACCGAACGCTCGCGCTCGCGCAACAAATCGAGGATGCGCCGCCGCGTCGGATCGACCAGTACCTCGTACACCATCGCCATGCCGTTAATATACCCCCTATAGTATATACCAGTCAAGGAATATACGAATACGGGGGTCGTCGATCCTCACCGATACGAAGTGATGTCGTCGCCGACCGGGCTAGCTGTGCGTTGCCGCTTCGACTCGCGACCAGCCCCCACAACGTTCGATGGCGGCTTCCCCGCCAAGTCAGCGCGCGATGCGCTCGCGGATCGTCGCCACGAGGAGTCCCGCCAGCGCCGACCCCACGATCAGGGCACCGAAGAAGACAACCCCGCCGAGGCCGTCGATGCCCGGCATGCCGTCGATCTCCGCGATCACCAGCCCGATATAGACGGCGGGCGCGGCGAAGATAGTCCCTATCAGGAAGGTATCCAGGAAGCTCGCCCTCTTCATCGGTCACCTCCCCCATCGACCCGTCGCCCGGGTCGTGGTGCCACCGCCCCGACATGCGCCATCAGCGTCTTCCCGACTGTTACCTGCCTGCCGGGCCATCCCGCCCATCCGCGCGGGGCGGAGGCCCTGCTGGCCGCTGCCCAAAAACCGAGGCCGGCACGGCGGGGCCGGGGCACCACGCGCCCGCCGGGAACGGGCCACGCCCTACCGCCGCTGCGCCGGCGATCGCGTGTCAACCGCGTCGTTCGTCGCCGTCTCGCACACACCCGCCCCCAGGAGCAGCCAGCCCCCACACCAGGAAGCCGATGTCCCAGACGATCCACTGGTCGCGCGGCACCGTCTCGTTAACGTGGCGGAGAAGGGGTATCCTGTCCTGCCCCACCCGTCCGCAGGGTTACGCCTCCAGGCGGTACTGGCAGCGCTCGGCCCGCTCCAGGATCGGTTGCATCAACTCGCGCCGGATGCGGTTGTGCTCGTCGTCCGTATCCCACGCCCGGTACGCCGCCTCGTCCACAAAGTCGAAGACGGCGGCCATCGAGGCGTTCCCCTCGCGCAAGCCGAGGTCCAGCCCCCAGGTATGCTTGAGCAACCCCGGCACCGTCATCGCCTTGATGGCGCTGACCCACGGCTCGACTTGCTCGGCGGTGGTGAAAGGTTTCAGAATGAACAGCCCGATATGGCGAATCACGGCACCCTTCCTCACGAATGTGCAACATGCTCCCGGCGAGGCGTAGCATAGCACGACGACTTTACCCGCGCGCCGCGTCCATACCTTCCAGGGCATGCGTCACCACGGCGATCCGCCGCGCCACCAGCGCGGACAATGGCCCGCCGTGACTCGCCACCGCGTGCGTCCCGCGCGCCGGATCGGTCGCCAGGAGGAGGACGTACCTGGCGATCAGCCCGAAGCGCAACGCCCCGATCGCCGCGTAGCCCGCGCGGACCGCCCGCTCCTCCCCCACCCAACCGGCCTCGCGCAGCCCCGCGCAATACTCGTCGATCACCAGCGGGATGGTCGTCGGCAGATCGTCGCTCGGCACGGCGTACATCCAGGCGCTATCGAAGACCAGATTCGCCGGATCCTCCCCGAGCACGCCGACCCCCGCCTGCGACCAGTCGATGATCGCGATCTCCCCACCGGGTCCGCTGTCGGGCGCGGCCAGCAGATTCGACGCCCAGAGGTCGCGGTGGCAGAGGCAGCGGGGTAGCGCCTCCACGGCGGCGAGCAGGGCGTCGCGCCGCGCCCACAGCGCCGCGACCGCCCCCGGCAGCCAGCTCGGGGCGCGGTCGAGCGGCGGGTCGCGCCAGGAGGCCGGGTCCGTCGCCGGATCGGGCGTCGCGGGGACCGGGGGCACCCACGCGCGCAGCCAATCGGTGCTCAGCCACGGCGCGTCCGGCAAGGGGATGCGCCCCGCCGCATACGCCCCCTGCCAGCGCCCCAACGATCGCGCCGCGCGCCCGAAGCGTGCGGGGGGCCAGCCCGCCGCCGTCGGAGCCGCCAGATCCTCCAGCCAGAGCCAGGCCTCGTGCGCGCCGCGCAGCGTCGTCCCGAACGATCGCGGCGCGCGCAGCCCGGCAGGCAGCGCGTCCAGCAGCCCCGAGGCGTACACCAGCGGCTCCCGCCGCCAGTAGTTCCAGTGCCCCGGCTCCTCCGTCGGCGCGAACGGCGAGGCCGGGTCGCCCGCCATCCCGCCGATGATCTTGAGGACGACCGACCACGCCCGCGCCGCGCCGCCGACGTGCGCCGTCCCCGCGACCCGCCAGAGCCCCCCCGTGACTCCGTTGATGATCCGATGCGTCAGCGGCGTCGCCGTCCACGCGCCCAGGGTCGCCCCCGGCTCGTCCAGCGCCGCGCGCACGGTCGCCACCAACTCTTCCGCGCCGATCTCCGGCGACGTCACAGTCACGGCAGCCCCCCTTCGCGCAACTTCGCGCACGACAAACGATCCCCAGCATAGCGGCGCGCGCTCGGGCTCGCTATGGCCGGTTGATCAGCGGGCCAGTGGGCCAGTGGGCCAGTCGAAGAAGTACGAAGTACGAACGACGAAGCGGGCGAGTGAGTGGAGTGGGGAGAGTGAATACCGTCATCGAGGTGGGCGCGCGGCGAAGTTGCGGCTAGAATGCGCCGTGGACAGCACGAGCGCCCCAGCGCCGACACCGCCACTTCGTCCTTCGTCGCTGTCCCACTCGCCCACCCCGCCCACTCGGAGGAGCCCCATGCCGCGCGCCGGACTCGACCAGGACACCATCGTCGCCGCCGCCGCCGCCATCGCGGACGCGGAGGGGCTCGACGGCGTCACCATCGCGCGGCTCGCCGCCCACTTCGGCGTGCGCCCCCCCTCCCTCTACAACCATGTCGCCGGGCTGGACGCGATCCGGCGCGAACTCTGCCTGCGCGGCCTGCGCGAATTGCACGCCGCGTTGCTCGCCGTCGCAGATACGGCCACCGCCGACGCCGATCCGATCCTCACCCTCGCCCGCGCCTACCGCGCCTTCGCCCGCGCCCGCCCCGGCCTGTACGCCGCCGCCCTCGTCCGCGCCGCCCCGCGCGACGACGCCGAAGCCCAGGCCGCCAGCGCCGCGATCTTCGCACTCGTCGCCGCCGCGCTCGTCCCCCATGCCCTCAGCGACGACGACCTGACCCACGCCATCCGCGGCCTCCGCAGCCTCCTCCACGGCTTCGTCACCCTCGAAGCGGGTGGCGGCTTCGGCATCCCGCTCGACCTGGACGAGAGTTTCCGCCGCAGCATCTCCATCTACACGGCGGGGTTAGTGGGCGAGTGGGCGTAATGGGCGGAGTGGACGAGTAGAGGCGGGCTATACACCGACTCGCTCGCCCATCACGCCTGCTCCTCGCAGCACGGCACCACTTCCGCATGGCTTACCGGTGGACGAGAGTTTTCGCAACAGCCACCGCCCCACTCGGCGGCCCCCTCTCCCGATTGGGAGAGGGGCGGCGAGCAGTTGCAAGCCGGGGTGAGGGTAGTCATGGTGTCGCCGCCTGCACTGGCCGACATCGTTACTCACCCGCGCTTTGCACCACACCACCCCCATGTATTGACAAACTTCGATACATGCCGTATCATCCCCACATGAATACACTCCGACGCGGCACAATCCATCTGCTCCCGATACAAGAGGACGACTGTTGCGCCCCCGCGCGCCCGCCGGGCCTCCCCGCCGACCGCGCCGCGCTCGCCGCGCGCCGCTTCAAGGCGCTGGCCGACACCACCCGCCTCGGCATCCTTGCCACCCTCGCCGCCGCCGACAACCCGGTCTGCGCCTGCGACCTCGGCGACGACGTGGCGCTCGGCCAGCCGACCGTTGCCCACCACCTCAAGGTGTTGCGCGATGCCGGGCTGATCGTCGCCGAGCGGCGCGGCAAGTGGGCGCACTACCAACTCCACCCTGCGGCGGCTGATTGGGTCCGCGCCACCCTCGCCGCGCTGCCGGGCGATTCGACCGCGGAAAATCGCTGAGCACCCGTTAACCAGACATCATCCCATTTTTTCGCGCAACGTATCGAAGGGTTTCGATACACACAACGCCCGCGAGGGCGAGGAGGACGACGATGGCCGACACGATCGAGGAGCAGGCCGACGACACCCGAGCGGCGAACGGGGCACAGGGTCAGGCCGCGAGCGCCTGCGGCTGCGGCACCGACTGCTGCGACACCGCGACCCCGATCGCGGCGGTGCGCGCCAGCACGGGGTGCTGCGGCGACGAGTGCTGCGGCGAGACGCCCGAGATGCTGGGCCTGGACGCCGCAACGCTCCCCGCCAACGGCGCGCGCCTGCCGATCGCGATCATCGGCGCCGGCCCCGTCGGGCTGGCGGCGGCGGCGCACGTCCTGGCGCGCGGCGAGACGCCGCTGGTGCTGGAGGCGGGCGCGACGGTCGGCGCGAGCATCCGCAAGTGGGGCCAGGTGCGGCTCTTCTCCCCGTGGCGTTACGCCGTCGATCCGATCGCAGGGCGGCTGCTCGCCGCGACCGGTTGGGTCGCGCCCGATCCCGACGCCTACCCCACCGGCCACGAGTTGATCGATGGCTACCTCGCGCCGCTGGCCGCGACGCCGCAATTGCGCCCGCACATCCGGCTCGGCGCGCGGGTGCTCGCGGTGGCGCGGCAGGGCTTCGACAAGCTGAAGACCGACGGGCGCGAGGCCGCCCCGTTCGTCCTGCATGTCGCCGATGCGGCGGGCGAGGAGGAGCCGATCCTGGCGCGCGCGGTCATCGACGCCTCCGGCACCTGGGAGCTGCCGAACCCGCTCGGCGCGAACGGCCTGGCCGCGCCGGGCGAGCGCGCCGCCGCCGCCCTGATCCATTACGGCATCCCCGACGTGCGCGGCGCGGCGCGGGCCGACTACGCCGGGAAGCGCGTGGTCGTCGTCGGCAGCGGCCACTCCGCCTTCAACGCCGTCCTCGACCTCGCCATCCTGATCGAGGAAGAGGGCGCGGGGTCGCTGGTCTGGGCGGTACGACGGGGCACCCTCGGGCAGGTCTTCGGTGGGGGTGAGAACGACGCTCTCGAGGAACGAGGGAAGCTCGGCCTCCGCGTGCGCGATCTGGTCGAGGCTGGCACGCTGCGGCTCGTCACCGGCTTCAAGACCGCGCGGGTGCGGACCGGGCCAGGAGGTGTCACCCTGGTCGGGGAAGACGAGACGCTCCCCGCTGCCGACCGGATCGTCGCCGCGACCGGCTTCCGGCCCGATCTGGCGATGCTGCGCGAGCTGCGCCTGGACCTCGACCCGGCGGTCGAGAGCCCGACCGTGCTCGCCCCGCTGATCGACCCGAATATCCACAGCTGCGGCACGGTGCGCCCACACGGCGCGGTCGAATTGCGGCAGCCCGAGCCCGACTTCTATATCGCCGGGATGAAGAGCTACGGTCGCGCGCCGACTTTCCTCATGCTGACCGGCTACGAGCAGGTGCGCTCGATCGCCGCCGCGCTCGCGGGCGACTGGACGGCGGCGCGCAAGGTCGAATTGACCCTGCCCGAGACCGGCGTCTGCTCGGGTGGTGACGGTGCGGACGATAGCTGCTGTAGCGCCCCGCCGACGGCGACCCCGCGCGGCATCAAGGCGCTGCCACTCCTGGCGGGCGGCACAACAGCCCTGTTGAGCGTCGGCGCGAGCACCGGGCAGAAGGGACAGGGCGGCGGCGGCTGTGGCTGAGCGCCGCAGCGCGGGGCTCTTCTACGGCTGGATCATGCTCACGGCGACCGCGCTGGCACAGGTGACCTCCTGGGGCATCCTCTACTACGGCTTCACCGTCTTCCTCGCCCCGATGCGCGCGGAACTCGGCTGGTCGCCCGCCGCGCTCACCGGGGCCTTCTCGCTCGCCCTCGGCTGCTCGGGTTTGGCCGCCGTGCCGGTCGGGCGCTGGCTCGACCGGCACGGCCCGCGCGCCCTGATGACCGGCGGCTCGCTCGCCGCCGCGCTGCTCCTGGTGGCGTGGTCGCGGGTCACCGATCTCCGCGTCTTCTATCTGATCTGGATCGGCATCGGGATCGCGCTGGCGACCGTCCTCTACGAGCCGGCCTTCTGGCTCGTGGCGACGTGGTTCCGGCGGCGGCGCGGGCGGGCACTCACCCTGCTGACCTTCATCGGCGGCTTCGCCTCGGTCGTCTACATCCCGCTCACGGCCTCACTGGTGGGCCGACTCGGCTGGCGCGACGCGCTCCTCGCCCTGGCGGCGATCCTGGCGCTCGGGACGATCCCGATCCACGCGCTCCTGCTGCGCGCCCGGCCCGCCGATCTCGGGCTCGCGCCGGATGGCGCGACGACCCCCGCGCCGGATGCGCCGACCGGCCACCACCCCGCGCCGGAGCGCAGCACGACGGTCGGCGAGGCGCTGCACGGCACGGCCTTCTGGTTCCTGGCCGTCGCCTTTTTCCTGGCGACCCTGGCGACCGGGGCGATCTTCGTCCACCTGATCCCGTACCTGATCGGGCAGGGCTACGACCCCGCGTTCGCGGCCTGGGCGACCGGGCTGATCGGGATCATGGGCCTGCCGGGGCGGCTCTTCTTCACGCCGCTCGGCGGGTGGCTCCCGCGCCGCTGGGTCACCGCAGGCATCTTCGCCCTCCAGACGGTGGCGCTGGTGGTGCTCCTCACCGTCCACTCGCGGACCGGCGTCCTGGCCTTCGTCGTCCTCTTCGGGGCCGGCTTCGGTGCGATCACCCCGGCGCGGGCGGCGCTGCTCGCCGATTTCTACGGGCCGGAGCACTACGGGCGGATCAGCAGCGTCCTCTCGCTCTTCCTCACCGGCAGCCGCGCGCTCGCACCGGTCGGCGCGGGGCTCCTCTACACCCTCAACGGCGGCTACGGCCCCGCCCTCTGGGCGCTCACCGTCGGCTCGGCCCTCGGGACGGTGGCGATCCTCTTCGCCGAGCATCCCTCTGGTGGGCTGAGCACGGTAGTGGGGCACCCGTAGTTTCCGGACCACAAACAACGCTTATGCAGTTAATGTAGGCAGTTGAGCGAGGTTGCGGCGTCGCCCGGTGGCCTGGCCTGTTAAGCCACGGACGTTGACGCTGCGGCGGCTCGGGCGCGCTCGAGTACCCGGTACACCGTCCGGCGTGCGCCCTCGAACAGCGCGGCCAGTTCGCCGACGGTGTGCAGCTCGAGCGGGTGGGCCTGCCGGGTGGTTGACCGCCACGGGGCGCGGCCCTTGCGCTTGCCCTTGGCCGGCATGCAGCTCCCCGGCCAGGATTTCGCCACGAGACACGCCGCGCTCTGCGGCTGTCGGTGCCGACGGCTATCGTTGGGGCGGAAATGGTCGTGTGCGCCACGCGCGGTCATCTGGCTGACCCGCCCCGACCCCGCCGCCCTACTGGCGTGCGCAACGCCGCACGCGCGCCGAGCGCGCTCACAAAGAGACGACCACCTTCCTGGCGGATACCCCTGCCCGTTGCACGTCGAACCCGGCCTGCACGGACTCGAGACCCTGCCCGACGACGTAGGGCTCCGGGGCGGCGACATAGCGGCCTTCCGCGAGGGCCTGGGGGAGAAAATCTTCGTAGATGATCGTGCCGACCTCGTTCTCCTTCAAGGTCGTGCCGAAGATAAACTTCGTACGAATGTGCCGTGTCCGGCACTTCACCTGCAACGACAGGTTAGATAAGACGAGCTTGCGTATCGTCTGGAAGCTCGGCCCAGACGCAAACGAGACGGATGGGCTGGCCATGGCGATGAACTTATTGCCGGTGCAGGCATGGACGATGTCCGCACAGGGCTCGGCAGACCCCGTGCCGATGGCGAGTGCGCCGGCGCTCGTCTTCCTCGTGAACGCCGCGATGACATCCTGAACGACGGTCGTGCTGTTATAGTCGAAGACCCGGCTTGCTCCGAGTTTTCTGACGTAGGCGAAGTTCCGTGGGGATGCCGTGGTGATGACCGCGTAGCCGGCG
>JAABUN010004578.1_pt1 | contig 18594 bp, 23 predicted proteins | sample 5559311 | NCBI WGS metagenome assembly JAABUN01 (sample SAMN10711877, study PRJNA513370) | rock metagenome | isolation source: Antarctica rocks | place: Antarctica: Victoria Land, Siegfried Peak sud | reverse complement strand
CAAATCCAAAATCCAAAACCTAAAATCTAAAATCAAATGCACCCGTAGCTCAGCTGGATAGAGTATCTGACTTCGAATCAGAGGGTCGCAAGTTCGAATCTTGCCGGGTGTACCATTATTTTCAATAGTTTAGAGGCATCGTTTTGATGCCTCTTTTTGGTGACTCACACTTTGAATCACACCTTCAACTCAAATCTCGCAAAATTTACCTAATTTCAAACTACCTTTTCATTCAATCTTTCGAGTTTACAGCGAAATTTTAGCCAGAAGGTTTTTGCATCTTTCGGCAAAATCTCAAGAAACGAATTTATTTGCTTAACAACCGCTTTTCTTTCGTCTTGATCTGCGTTTTGATAGATTTTTAACATTTCGGCTTGCTGCCGGTCGAGATACGCTTGTTTCGCGTCTTGTTGGGTTTGTGTTAAATTGTTCATTGTTACTCCAGTTAATTTTTATTGATTGGGTTGAGAAAGGCTTAGACAAGCGGTAACTTGTCTAAGCCTTTCGCTGTTATTTCCCTGTTTTCAAAGATTGCCGGTAAATGTTTGCCGTCGCGCCCGCTACAATGTGATAGCAAATTAGTCCTTTCTCGCTTGCCCTGCATTCGCATTGACCGAACTTTTCGCCGCTGCGCACATCAAAAGAAACGTGATAGACGTTTGAGTTATTCGCCGATTGGACGGCGAACAAACGATCTTGAATAAATTTGACACGCGGTTTCAGTTGTTTGCATTTAGCAACTGCTTTTTGTGTATTTTCTGTGGTTAATCGAATCATTTTTGTTACTCCGTGAAATTAAGATTTGTTGTTTCCAACTAAGAATAATTATAACTCTAGCGTGTCATTTATTCAAGTTAAAAAGTGCGATTTTCACACTCTTGCGTGATATTTTTTTCTGTGTTATAAATTTGGCTATGAAAGGTTATTTAACGACAAAAGAAACCGCTGAGAGATTAAATGTTGTTCCTTCAAGAGTTCGGCGAATGATTTTAGATGGCGTGATAAAGGCTGAAAAAGTCGGGCGTGATAACTTTATTTTGGAAAGTGAAGTTAAACGGCTTGAAAGTATTGAACGGAAGCCCGGAAGACCGACGAAAGAAGATAAGGCGAATTGAATTTAGGCAAGTCATTTTCTCAAAAACTTAAAGTCTCAAAGCTCATTAACCTATTTAACTAAAGGCTTATTTAAGCCTAACAAAACAAAATGTCAGAAGATCAAAAGAAACAGCTTGAAATACAGCTTTGGAATATTGCCAATACTTTGCGCGGCAAGATGAATGCGGATGAATTTCGGGATTATATTTTGGGATTTATTTTCTATAAATACCTTTCCGAAAGAATGAATCTGTTTGCCAACTCGATTTTGGAAGCGGATGAAATCAGCTACCAAAACATTAACGAAAACACCGCTGACGGCAAAGAACTTTTAGAAGCGGTCAAAGAAGAAAGTCTTGCCGAATTAGGTTATTTCTTAAAGCCATCGGAGCTTTTCAGCGCGATTGCCCGGCGCGGTAATGCCGAAGCGTTAGACGATGAAGCCGAAACGAAAAGCAATTTTATTCTTGAAGACCTTGCGGCTATTTTGAACAACATCGAGCAAAGCACGATGGGAACGGATTCGGAAGACGATTTTGATAATTTGTTTGAAGATTTGGATTTGACCAGCACGAAACTTGGACGCACAGAAGCGGCGAAAAATCTGATTATTGCTAAAGTTTTAGCGCATCTCGACAAGATTGATTTTCACCTTGAAGACCAAAGCCGCGATGTTTTGGGCGATGCTTATGAATATCTGATCGGGCAATTTGCCAGCGGCGCGGGGAAAAAAGCCGGTGAATTTTACACGCCGCAGGAAGTCAGCAAGGTTTTAGCCAAAATTGTTACCACCGGCAAAACCAAACTGAAATCTGTTTATGATCCAACGTGCGGTTCGGGTTCTTTGCTTTTGCGTGTTGCCAGAGAAGTTTCGGAAGTCGGTAAATTTCACGGGCAGGAATTAAACCGCACGACTTACAATCTGGCGCGGATGAATATGATTCTGCACGGCGTTCATTATCAGAAATTCGATATTAAACAGGAAGACAGTTTAGAACATCCGCAGCATTTTGATTTACGCGCCGAAGCGATTGTTGCCAATCCGCCGTTTTCGGCTCAGTGGTCGGCAAGTCCGTTGCATTTGGGCGATGATCGTTTTAGTCAATACGGAAGACTTGCGCCGGGTTCAAAAGCCGATTTTGCTTTTATCCAACATATGGTTCACCATCTCGCGGATAACGGCACAATGGCGGTTGTCGTGCCGCACGGTGTTTTGTTTCGCGGCGGCGCGGAAGGTCATATTCGGCAATATCTGATTGAAGACCGCAATTATCTCGATGCCGTGATCGGTTTGCCCGCTAATATCTTTTACGGCACAAGCATTCCGACTTGTATTTTGGTTTTCAAGACGTGCCGCGAAAATCCCGACAATATTTTGTTTATTGATGCGAGTCAGCATTTTGTAAAAACAGGTAATCAGAATTATTTGCGTGATGCGGATATTGAAAAAATTATTGACACTTTCCGCGAACGACGCGCCGAAGCTAAATACAGTTATCTGGCAACACTCGCCGAAGTCAAAGAAAACGATTACAACTTAAATATTCCGCGCTATGTTGATACTTTTGAAGCCGAAGACAGCATTGATCTGGATGCAATCGCCGGTGATTTGAAAATTCTGGAAAACTCAATAAACGAAACTGATAAAACCATCGCCGATTATTGCCGACAATTAAATATCTCAACACCTTTTTAATTTATGATTACACAAGATAAAAATGTTCCGGCTTTGCGGTTTTCTGAATTTCAAGACGAATGGAAAGAGAAAAGAATTTCAGAAGTTGCCAAAATAATGTATGGCAAAGACCAAAAACAAATTGCCGAAAAAGATGGTAAATATCCAATCTTAGGAACTGGCGGAATAATGGGAAAAACAAATTCTTTCCTTTATGATAAGCCGTCTGTTTTGATTGGCAGAAAAGGAACTATTGACCAGCCAAGATATATGGAAACACCATTTTGGACGGTTGACACTTTATTTTATACAGAATTATTAGAAAATACTTTTCCTAAATGGCTTTATTACAAATTTGAAACGATAAATTGGTATTTACACAATGAAGCATCTGGCGTTCCAAGTTTAAGTGCTTCCACGATTTACAAAATAAAATTAAATCTTCCAACACTTCCCGAACAACAAAAAATCGCCGCGTTTCTTACGGCAGTAGATGAAAAGATTCAGCAACTCACCGGGAAAAAAGACCTTTTGGAGCAATACAAAAAAGGCGTGATGCAGAAAATCTTTAATCAGGAAATTCGGTTTAAAGATGACAACGGAAATGATTTTGCGGATTGGGAAGAAAAGAATTTTGAAGAAATATACGTTTCTCTACCAACAAAACAGTTTCAGGTTTTAACTTCCGAAATTTTAGAAAGCGGACAATTTAAGGTTATAGATCAAGGGCAAAAGAAAGTTGCTGGATTTTCAAATGATTCAAGCAAGTTGCTTAAAGATGTGCCAATAATCATTTTCGGAGATCACACGGCAATACTAAAATATATTGATTTTAATTTTATTGTTGGCGCGGACGGAACTAAAATCCTAAAGAATAAATTTGGGAACTTGAAGTTTTTTTATTACTGTTTGGTTTTCAACAATATAGAAACAGAAGGTTATAAAAGACATTACAGCATTTTAAAATCAATTAACTTACAGTTTCCCGAATCTGTTGAAGAACAAAACAAAATCGCCAGTTTCCTTTCCGTGATTGATGACAAAATAAATCTCGTAAATCAGCAATTGGAAAAAACGAAAGAATACAAAAAAGGTTTATTACACCAAATGTTTATCTAAACTTATGCCCACACAGCCCGAACAAGTTTTAGAAGATAATTTAGTCGCTCAACTCGTTAATTTGGGTTACGGCAAAGTGACGATCAAAGACGAAAAAGATTTGCTCGTAAATCTTAAATCTCAACTCGAAAAGCACAATAATATAACGCTCTCCGAAACCGAATTTAACAAGGTTTTGAATCATCTCAATAAAGGAAACGTCTTTGACCGCGCTCACATTCTGCGCGATAAGATGCAATACACCAAAGACAACGGGCAAAGCGGTTATCTTGAATTTATTGACGTTGAAAACTGGTGTCAAAATCAATTTCAGGTAACACAGCAAGTTACTATCGAAGGCAAATATAAAAACCGTTATGACGTAACATTTTTGATAAACGGTTTGCCGCTTGTCCAGATCGAACTAAAACGGCGCGGTCTTGAATTAAAAGAAGCCTTTAACCAGACAAACCGCTATCAACGGCATTCTTACGCTGCTTCATACGCGCTTTTTAATTACGTTCAGATTTTCGTTATCAGCAACGGCGTAAATACAAAATATTACGCCAACAATAAAAACCAATCTTTCAAGCAAACATTTTACTGGAGCGATGAAGAAAACAATAAAATCACTAATCTGGAAAAGTTCGCCAATGTTTTCTTAGAGCCTTGCCACATCTCGAAAATGATTTGCCGCTACACGGTATTAAATGAAACAACAAAAAGTTTGATGGTTTTGCGCCCGTATCAGTATTACGCCACCGAAGCGATTATTGACCGCGTAAAAAACAGCGTGCGTAACGGTTACATCTGGCACACGACCGGGAGCGGCAAAACGCTCACATCTTTTAAGGCAAGCCAGATTTTGACGAAAATGCCGAATATTCACAAAGTCGTTTTCGTCGTTGACCGTAAAGATTTGGATTATCAAACGACCAAAGAATTTAACAGCTTTTCCGAAGGCAGTATTGACGGCACAAATAACACAACGGCACTTGTCAAACAGTTTTCAGATAACACGCCGCTGATCGTGACGACAATACAAAAACTCGATAACGCTATCAAAAAAGGACGGCATTTTGAAAAGATGGAATTGCTCAAAGATAAAAAGATGGTCTTTATCTTTGACGAATGCCACCGCAGCCAGTTTGGAGCGACACACAAACGAATTAAAGAGTTTTTCAACAACGTGCAAATGTTCGGCTTTACCGGAACGCCGATCTTTGCCGAAAACGCCGTCAAAAACGATTTAGGCAAACGCACGACCACCGAACTTTTTGACGAATGCCTTCATAAATATGTGATTACGGACGCGATCCGCGATGAAAATGTTTTGAAGTTTTCCGTCGAATATGTCGGACGCTATAAGCAGAAAGAAGACAGCAAAACGAATCTCGATATAAACGTCGAAGACATTGATACAAGCGAGCTTTTAGAATCGCCCGAACGCCTCGAAAAAATCATTGATTACGTCATTGCCAATCATAACCGTAAAACGCACAACCGAACTTTTACGGCGATGATGTGCGTTTCCAACGTCAAAACCTTAATCAAGTATTACGACCTGTTGAAAGCCAAAAAAGAAGCCGGTGAGCATCATCTAAAAATAGCGACAATATTTTCATACGGCACAAACGAAGACGACGCGGACGCAAGCGGTTTTATGAGTTTTGATGATAATGAATTGCTCGGAAATGATTCTGAGCCTTCCGTCGAAACTTCACACACACGTGACAAGTTGGAAGAATATATTGCCGATTATAACGAAATTTACAACACAAGATTTACAACCAAAGACAGCCAATCTTTTTACAACTATTACAACGATCTGGCGCGGCGCGTGAAAAACCGCGAAATTGATCTTCTTCTAGTCGTTAATATGTTTCTGACAGGCTTTGACGCTTTGGCACTTAATACGCTGTTTGTTGATAAAAATCTGCGCTATCACGGCTTGATTCAAGCCTATTCCCGGACAAATCGAATCATCAACGAACAGAAATCACAGGGCAATATTGTTGTTTTCCGTAATCTAAAAAAGGCAACAGATGAAGCTATCACGCTCTTTTCCAACAAAGACGCGATTGACGTAATCATAATGAAGCCGATTGAAGATTATGTTGAAATTTTCAACAAAGCGGTCAAAGAACTTGAAGCCATCGCGCCGACAATTGACAGCGTAAACGATCTCGAAACCGAAGACGACGAACTAAAATTTATCAAATCTTTCCGCGAACTTTTGCGCGTCAAAAACGTCTTAACAACCTTTGCCGATTTTAACTTTGATGATCTCAATATGTCCGAACAGGATTTTGAAGATTACAAAAGCAAATATCTCGATCTTTACGATAAAGTTAGAAGCGACCGCAGCAAAGAAAAAGTTTCAATTCTCGAAGATGTTGATTTTGAGTTGGAACTAATTCACCGCGACGAAATCAATGTCGCTTACATCTTGCGCCTTTTGGCTAAATACAACACAGCAACGCCGGAAGAAAAAGAAAAAATCAACAAACGAATTTCCGAACTTCTCGCGGGAGATGTGCAACTTAGAAGCAAGCGCGAATTGATCTTGGAGTTTATAGACAAAAATCTGCCGGAAGTTTCTGACGAAGACCGCATTACTGAAGAATTTGATATTTTCTGGAATAACAAACAAAAAGAAGCCTTTGAAAATCTCTGCCGTGAAGAAAACATCCCGCCCGAAAAAGTAAACGCCATCATCGGCGATTACCTTTTCACCGAAAGAAAACCTTTGCCGGATACGATCATCAATTTGCTTGAGGCGAAACCAAAAATCTTAGAGCGCAAATCTATTGTTGCAAGAATTACCGATAAAATTTTGAATTATGTTGACGTGTTTATGAACGGAATCGGAGAAAATTAAACTTCAATCTAATCAAGACTTAGCATAACATCTGTGTTTTGAATCAATCAATGTTTGAGTTAGGTGTTAAAACCGATTTTTGGAAGCAAGTCAATTAAAGGCAATAGTTTCACGCTTGAAACATATAACTTTCGCTGGTATAATGCACAACAGAAAACGACCTGTATTCGGCAGGTCGTTTTACTAATAACTGTTGCTTAGGACGGCTAACAGGCACTATCTTTCTATTAAGAATACCTGTTTAGCCATTCTAAGTCAACTTAACCTTTGACAACCTTTTTAGGTTAAGGAATTTAGAGTAATGGCAAGAATAATGATTAACTGTCCACAAACTAATAAACCCGTGCCGACGGGTCTCTCTATGAACAAAGCTTCGTTTGAAGAGCCGACGAATATGATGGAAGGCAACTCTCTTAGATGTCCTGAGTGCAGGGCAATGCACACTTGGGGCAAGAAAGATGCGTTTCTTGAAGATGAGTAACCTTCTTAGAAAGTGAGTTCTCTATTTCACAAAGCAACGCCCGTTGAGCATAAAGAGGTGAGCCGCCGATACGCAAGCAGTAAACCAATTTATTATTTTCTACGGGCGTTACATCCATCCAAATAATTTGTGTTTGAGCGCGGTTATTCACAAATCCCCCCTTAACCCCCCAAAACGGCAAAGCCCTTATTAGATTAAAAACGGATTCTTGCGATTGACTGTAAAATGTAATTTCAGCCTCTTCGCCTTCAGAATGTCCCGCACAAGAACCATTTGTTGTAATGCCCTCAAAACAATTAACAAGCCTTACAAGATTTCTAATTTCAAAATCAATCTTCTCGTAAGGAATTTCATTGTTTGTCTCAAAACTGCTTAAACTTGTCTCATTATTTCGTCTCATAAGTCACTTTAGACACAAAGCCCTAAATATGGTTGAAAAGTTACTTATGACACAAATCTTGATTATCAGATTTTGTCATAGCTTTAAGAATTTTTATTGAGTTGAGAGTTTGCGCCGATTTTGCTTTGGTTGCCGCCGTTTCAAATTTTGCGGTTTGCGCCGTCATTTTTCGCACCTTTGCCAGTGATTCAATCGCTTTGAGATGCCGTTTTTGCACTTCACTCAATCGTTTGTCCCAATAAATGCCGTGTGCTAAGGAATGATTTCCGGTCGTCGCCTGGTGATGTTGTCTTTCGACGTAATATAAGCGCAGCCAGGTTATGCAAATTTGCCGAATTAGCAACTTTTCCAGAACAGTAGCAGTTTCCCAATTGAGTTCGTTGCGCAACTCTCTCAATTTCTTTTCAACAGTTTCTCCTAGAAAATCGCTCGATTCAAAATAATCTCTCATAATCATCAATTCACATTGGTGCGCCCAATCACCATATATTTGCCAGATGCTTGCGTCTTCCTTCATCATTTTGCGCAAAGTTTGAAGGTCTTCTTCTTTCGGATTTTTCTTGCTTGTCGCTTCAATAATCTCCTTTAAAGTTCTTTCTACTTGATCTACTTTGGTCAATTTATTTTCTGCCATTTCTTTTTTTTCTCCATTCGCGGCTGCCGGTTTGATGGTAGCCGTTGATAAGTAAATGCGCGGTTACGAGTTGATTGAAGGCATTTTCAATTTCTGCAATTTCCCTTTCAAATTTTTCGGCTTTTTCACGTCGCTTCTGTTCTTCAAATCGTTTGTATTCCTTGTTTCCGGCTTCGATTTCATCCATTTGAGCGATTATTGAAGCAAGCTCGCCTCTACCGATGTAGCGAGAAACAACGCGCTTGCCATCTCGTTCCTTTTGATAGTAATAAGTGCCGTTCCCGCGCTTTTCATACGCCATAATCGTTAATTTTTGATATTTTTCACTGTTTTTCAGGGGGTTTTACCGTGTTTTTGCACCGGAATGTCGATGAACACTCGCTTTTATGTCTTTTTTATGTCGGTTTTTTGTGCTACACATTTTTCATTGCCACGCTTTTCTAATTATTGGTAAAAAGGCGATGTTTCTCTGTAATATCTCTGTATTTTTCAATTGTTGCACGCTAACATTAGTAATTGTGTCTCGTTTTCATCTCGTTATTTTTCTCAAAACCTTAGCAATTCTTAACAGCTCAAACTTGAAATATATTTCAAGAAATCAAGTTCAAAATCTTAAGTTTTCTTAGGTTTTTTCCAGCACGAAGTTTCGTGTTCGATGAATAATCAATTCTCATCATCCAAATTACGCCAGCCCGTATCATACGCGCCCTCAATAGAATTTACTTTCGGCATACAAAACGGTAATAACTTCACCAACATTTCAAGCCGTTCTTTCGGCTGTAACTGTTCGAGCGTTCCGGGCAACGATTCCAGCTCGCTGGCAACGACCGTCTTGAGAGTTTTCCGCAACTCAATGGTGATTCGGTTCGGCGTTCCGGCAACGCGCCCGCCTGTTTTCTTTCCGACCATAATCTATTTCACTCTACTTTTGATTCTTTTTTAGAGTGTTGAATCTGTCGAATGTCTCACTGCTTTTCCACTGCTTTTAGTCCGAACTCGTCCAAACTTGATATAAATTTCAAGAATTTCAAAACTTCCCTCGTGCGCGTGGAGTGAATGAATTTTCGTCAAGGTTTCGTCAAGGTTTCGTTTTCCTTTTTTTGTCGAAAAATGTCCGCAAAAGTCGCCCACGTTTCCTTGTTCTTTCGTTGCATTTCAAAGCAGCCGACAATCAGACAAACAAACCGCCAACGCGCCAAACGTCTGAAATTTCCCTTCCACCCGGACCGACGAACCTTTGCGAATTTTGCGTTTGATAACGGTTTCGGCATCCGACAAACAATCGGCAAAAACGAGGAAGCCGCAAACGTCACCGGGTTCGATCACTAACTTTAGTTGACCATCGCGTTTGACAACCCGCACCTTGCCCGCAACGTCGAGAACCGCGCCGGAAGCAAAAGACAGCAGCGAACGCACCGCTTCAATATCCGTGCCTTTCGCAGCATTGGCGATTGTCTGTAATGTAAACTTCTCAACTGTTAATGCTTTCATCTATTTCTTTTCTTAATGTTCTATTGCTAATCAGCGTTTTTTACCGGCAAGATATTAGGTTTTATTAGGTTTTCAAACTGATTTATTTTTCAGTTTTTCAGATTCGCGCCGCCGCGCTCGCTTCGCTTGTTTCCGTAATGTTCAAAATAATCTAAATGGCAAATCCGTCCGGTTTATCCTTAGTAATTACTCTAAGGATAAAATGCCTGTTTTCGCGCATTCACGCTCATACTTTTTGATCGTGTCTTCTGAGAGATTGATAAACGGAAGTTTCCCGTAATCAAGACCGAATTTTGCTTTATACAAAAGATGCCCTGCTAACGTCAGGGGCTTTGACGAATCAAAAGTTTGAGCCAATTTTTCAAGCGTTGAATCATCTCTGTTAATGAGAGCTTCTAAGGCAAAAAGATTCATCGCATCTGAAATAATCTTTTTTGATACTTTGGCGGTTAAAACTTGATCGGCATTGTGATTAGGCAGACGCAAAGATTTTGATAAATTAGCAACCGCTCGATTGTCTTTGTGTTCTATGCCGAAACGAAGAATCCCTTTGGCTAAATCTATTTCGGTTTCATCAGCCTTTTTATCCATTAAATCGTGATACTTGCTGTAAATGGAATACTTTTTGTTTTTGATTTTGCCTTTGTTCTCAAAATAAACGCCGGTGTTATTGATGGATTTGCGGTTATATTTTGGAATTTCGACATTATTCAACTCTTTAAGAACGCTCAAAACTTTGCTTTCTCCAATCTGAAAATCTCTAGTCGGATCAGCGCGTGTTACCCGTTCGCGCCGGGCATCAAAGTTAATTCCGGTTTTATACCAAACAAAATCCGAAAGCATCGGGAAAAACTGTTTCATATCCTTTTCATCGGGTAAAAATAGGTTTGATCCGAACATCCAAGCACCAATTGAAACTTCGGTTTTGAGTATCCAAAATCCTTTCGGAGATTTAGAGATAGTTAAACGCGGCTCTTTTGCGCCAACCTCGCCGTTTAAGGCGAGCTTATAAGGTTCGCCGTCATATTTGCTGAAAAACGGTTGACAGCCGTTTCTTACAAGCAAATCAACATCTGGCGAACGCGCAAAGGTTTTTGATATGCCGACAGTATCAAACATTCTTCTCGGTTTAATTTCGCGCTTTACATTCATTACTGTTAAGAAATTCGTCAAGATGCCGCTTATCAAATATCACGCGCCGACCGATGCGAAAATGAGAAATTTTATTCTTTGACAATGCCCTATCAATCGTTATCACGCTCACGCCGCAATAATTCGCCGCGCTTTTTCGATTAAATCTTTCTTTGCTGTTTTCAGTTATCATCTTTTGCCTCCAAAAAAAATCCGTGAATGGCTTGAACTGCCATTCACGGACTATGAAAACAAAAAACTAAAATCGAATATACGAATTGGGAAAATTAGTTTGATTCATTAAAAATAGGCAATTTTAATGAATCAGTTCATTATCGTTCCTTTCATCATTTTTTTTAGCTTTGTTCTTGGCAATAACTTCTTTAATTGACTCACCGGCTTGATGGGCAATTATTTGATGAAGCAACGAATAATTTTCAAGTGAAGGCATTTTATTATCTAAAGAATTAGCTACTCTGTAAATCATTACTACTTGACCAAAAGTTCTTTGATAATAGTTTTTAGCCTCTTCCTCAGCTTTTTCAACACCATTTTCTTGAATCCATTCGCGGCTTTGCTGTAAATAATTTTGTAAAGTTCTCAGTCCAACTGAATTCGGTTTTACTCCGCAAATTCGCGCCGCGTGTTCTAAAGCAATACTTGAAGGCATCGCCGTATAGGTATCTGGATCGCCCAATCGCTTTAATAATTCTGTCGGCAAATCTTCAAAACCGACGGCAATCATTTTTTCCCAATTATCAAAATTTTTGTTCTTTTTGTAGAAGTCCTTTGCTTTTTCCCACTTAATCAATAGGTTTTTGTAATGAAGGGCTATCAGATGAATTACAGGTTGTCTTATCTTTTCAACATTTTGGACTGTATCAGCTATTCTCTTTTTGGTTATTTGTTTTCGATTTTCAAGAAGTTCTTCCAAATATTTTTTGGATTGTTCAACTCTGAATTTTTTGTTTTTATGTTCATCACTTGTCGAAGAACTAATTAACAACAAAGGCAAAATAGTCGGTATTTCCAACAAGCCGGAAAAAGTTTGTTCAATTTCTGCAAAAAAATTCTCCAGAAAAGATTGTGCAAAAGCAGCGGCATAAAAATAGTTTACGTCTTTTCCATAATCAACAGACATTCCTTCAACTCTTTCCGTTATTTTTAATAAACGCTTGACACTATCCGTGCTAGGTATAAAATTAACATAGGCTGTTCCAATGCCTTCATAGGAAAGCATAACTGCACAGGAAAAAGTTCCGTCATCTCTTTTACTGATAAATACATTTTCAGGAATTTTAATGTTTTTTAACGCTTCGGCGTAAATTTCCCACGCTTCGTTTTCAAGTTCTTCCAAGTTTTGTTCCATAAAAAATTGGTTGTCAATTCACTTTTAATTTACCGATTCGCTTATCAATTCAGAATTTGCTTGTATTTGATAAGCCGACAAAACATCTGCAATTCTTGTTACAGCTTTAGTATTCGGATTAGTGTATCTGGCAAAAGTGTTTATTTGAGTGTAAGACAACGCGATAAGAAAGTCGCTGTTTCGCCCTCACGTCCAATGATTTGTTAGATGCGTGTTTGATTTCACCACGCCGTTTGCCTTTCGCCAAAATAGTATTGGCGACAATATACTTCACTCACTTCTACTTTTTGAACTCGACTAAATCCCAGAGATTGCCATATAAATCTTCAAAAACGGCAACTGTTCCGTAATCTTCGGTTTTCGGCTCTCTGACAAAATTTATGCCTTGCACTTGCATATTTTTATAATCTGTCCAAAAATCATCAGTTTTCAAAAATAAGAAAACTCGCCCGCCCGTCTGATTTCCGATGCGGCTTCTTTGTTCTTCGCCGACACCTTTTGCCAGCAATAAGCAACATTCTTCAGAGCCTTTCGGCGCAACTTTTACCCATCGTTTTGTTTCGCTTTGAGGAGTATCTTCAATAAGGGTGAAATTTAACTTTTCCGTATAAAATTTGATAGCTTCGTCATAGTCACTCACCACCAAAGCAATATGCACAATACTTTGTTTCATAGGTTTATGTCGGCGCGGTAAATCTGCTCGCTTGATTTTACCACGAAGCATCTAACGATTGAATTGACGCGGGCGAAACCGAATTCACACAACATAAAATTTAACGGACGACGTTTTTAAGAAGATAGCTGTTTCGCCTCGCGTCCAATGATTTGTTCGGCGGCGGTTTAAAAATAAGCCTGCAATTTTACTTAATCAAATCTTTTCCATCAATTCGAGTCTATTGCCAAACGGGTCATTTACATATACTCGATTATAACCTTCGAGCGGCTCATCGGAGACAACTTCGTATTCTGCGCTTCGACATCTTTCAACAAGTTCATCTAATCTTTCTACTAACAAAGCAGGATGAGCCTTTTTAGCCGGGCGAAAATCTTTCTCGACTCCCAAATGAATTCTGAGATTGCCTTCTTCAAACCAAACGCCACCGCGTTTGGCTAAGTTCGGCGGCTTTGGTGTTTCACTAATTCCTAACACTCCAGCATAGAAAAGGCGTGCCTTTTCTTCCTCACCTGCGGGCATCGCAAGTTGAACGTGGTCAATCGCATAAACTTTCATATCTTCTAATCTCCGAACATATTACATAACACAGAAGCCGCCGAACGGTTGAGATGACGTGGGGCGAAACCGCCACCGCGCAACGTCAGGGAAACAATGCAACGTGATAACAAAGTCGCTGTTTCGCCCTCACGTCCATTGATTTGTTGTGCGTGTCATTAAATTTATGCGGCATTGTGTTTTACGTCCTTTGCGCTTCCGATGTGTTTCGCAAACCATCGGACATCGTTTCTTTCGATTCCCGTCAAAAGCCATCTGATTTCTTTTTCTCCCGCATAAAATCGCGCCCGCTTTAAATACGTTTCGGCTTCCGCATAAACTTTGTATAAACTATTCATCAACGATTCGCCGTAATAATAAATGATGCTTCCGAAATCAATCGCCGGGTCGCCCAATCCGGCAGAACCAAAATCAATCACTCCACCGATTCGTTTTGTCTGCTCGTCAAAAATAATGTGATACGGCGGAATGTCGCCGTGTATCATCTTAAGCTCAATCTCAAAATTGCTTCGTTCCGCCAAGTAAGATTCAAAATGTTCAATCGCCCACTCCCGCGTGTGCGGCATCAAAAAGGGAAAAACTTTTTCGCGGATTCGCTCGTAACCATTAGCCCAACCGTCGTAATTCATCTGTAAGGGAGCTTTCAGTAACTCGAAATCCGAAATTTCATTAACCGGAACATTGTGCAATTCCTTAAAGAATCGAGCAAGTTGGTCGGCAACTGCTTGTCGGTCGTTTTCCGACAAGCGCATCAAAACATCCCGGCGCAAAGTTTCTCCGCGAACCAAGCGATAAGCCAAAGCGTCGGAACTTTGATAAAAAGGCATCGGAATCGGCAGCGCGATGTATTTTTTCAAAAAACGCAGAAGTTTTGCTTCCTCTTGCGGGTCTTTATAACCGAAATCGCGTTTGACGAAGCGAAACACGAGTTCCTCATTAACAATTACAACGTCATTCAGCAAACCTTCGCTGTTAAGACTAACATTCTCAAGCGCAAGTTCCGGGCAAATTTCGCGGATGCGTTTCTCGTAAGATTCGAGTTCACTCATAGACAATTATTTTCACTCGCCGGAACAACAAAGCAAGATGTCAAACAGAAAGCGCACAACGCTTGAATTGACGTGGGCGGAAACCGCTACACGCAAGCTAACAGGAAAAAGACAACGTGATAACAAAGTCGCTGTTTCCGCCTCACGTCCAATGATTTGTTAGCCCGCGCCCTGATTTGCACTCTGGCTTTGCAGCATCTTCAGACATTTATAACATGCATCGCGCAAGGCTTTCTCACGCGGGTCATCCATCATATCAAAGCCCATCTTGTTCATGACATACGAGAAACCAATCTGTGCTTCTGGGTCGGCAAATCCAATCGAGCCGCCCGCGCCCGCCGCGCCAAAGCCGTTTTTGCTCGTCCCGTTTAGAAAAGATGAGGTCGGTTTCATAAATCCAAACGAATATGCCGTTTCAGCTTTCAATATCTCATCACGTAACCCAAAAGTCGGCGCGGTTGCCGGAGCGGTTAATTCCGCCATTGTTTTGGGACTGATGTTTAGCTCGCCTCCGCCATTTGCAAAAACACCATAGGCTTTGGCGATGGCGCGAGCCTGCCCGATGCCGTTAGCGGAAGGAAACTCGACGGCGCGATATTCCGAATTGCCGATGTCTGCGGGCGCACGCATCTTCGGATTCATCAAAGAACGCTTAACGAGCGAGTTCGGCATCATCAGGGACAAAACCATACCTATCGGGATTTTGTTCATATGCAGCAACATTTGAAGCGGGTGAAAACCCTTGATTGTCGCTAATCGCTCTGCCGGAATATTCGAGGGCAGACCAATGTAAAATTCTATGCCGAGCGGTTTGGCAATCTCGTCTTGAAAGAATTTGCCGAGACTTCGACGCTGCGGGTCAACGCGGCGGATGAGTTCATTTTGATACCAGCCGAGACTCAGACCGTGATAGCCGTGCTTTGTGCCGGGTTTCCATGCCGGCTTTTGTTTAGCGATAGCTTCCGCAACAAAATCGAGGTCGGCTAATTTCTGCGCGTTCATCGGCTCGTCCACCGCCGAAAGTCCCGCCTGATGCGCCAGCAGTTGGCGAACGGTGATTTCTTCTTTACCGGCTTGCCCGAACTCCTGCCAGTATTTTGCAACCGGCTCGTCCAAATCAAACAATCCTTGCGAATGAGCGACAACCATCGTCATCGCAGAGATACCTTTAGTTGTGGAAAATACCAAAACTAGAGTGTCTTTTTCCCAAACGGCGTGCGTCTGCTCATTCGCGTAACCGCCCCACAAATCCACGACTTTCCTGCCTTTGTGATAGACGGCGCAAGCCGCTCCTAGTTCGCCGCGCTCTGTAAAATTCTTTTTGAACTCCGCTTCGACTTCTTCAAAGCCCGACGCAACCTCGCCGTGTATTATTGACTCCTCAACCAAAGTTTTGACCATTGAATTTCTATACTACAAAGAGTTTGTATAACAATCTTACGCTGAATCGCTTGCAACGCGAAGCGGGCTAACGGCTGAGATGACGCGGGCGAAACCACTACGCGCAACTCTGGGTTTACCAATGGACGTTTTTAAGAGGCGAGCTGTTTCGCCTCGCGTCCATTGAATTGTTAGCCGCGTCATCATCCGAAGGCAAGCGGTTTGCATTCACGCAAGTTTATTTTTGCGCGAAGCGTCTTAGTTTTCAATCTTACAGTTTCCCATTTGAATCCGAATTAGGAAACGCCCAACGCCGGACTTCAGCCGCCGCCCGCCAGCGACACACAACGTAGAAAGCACCATCCAATATTCATGAAAGGCAAGCGGCGGGCGGTCGGCTGCAAGAACTTGTTGGGCGGCGCTTCCGCTGAAACGAGCTACGCACGCCATCTTCCAAATTGGTACTTTGTATTTCGATTCCATTTAGCCAAGATTCTCACTTACAACTTTCTCTCGCTTCTCCGACAAGCGTTGATACGCCTGCACATCCGCAGGCTGCACACAATTCCAGCCAATCTTTTCCCAATCAGCATCATCAGGCTCTAAGCCCATCGCGCAAATCGCTTCAGAATCGCACACGAAGAAGTCACGTTTGTAGGGCAGAAGGAAACCGCCTTCACTTTCGAGCGACTTCCGCGCATCCTCGTAACTTGAGAACCAGCGATTGAGAAACACATCCAAATCGGGTTGATACCAAAGATTATCTGTATTTACCTGATTCATGGCTCGGCTCCTTGTTAGTGCTCCTAAAATTATGACTCGTCCGCCGTCGGACCATACACAGGCGGCAACGGTACATTCAGCAACCGAAGATAAACCGACAGTTGACCACGATGATGAATCAGATGGTTAATCGCCATGAACTGAATCACCGCCAAGCGGGGCATCTCAAAGATTACTTGCTCGCCATACTTATAGCGCCATGAGGTAAGTAGTCGCTCATCAGATTGTGTTTTCAATAGCTCAAGCGAGTTGGAGATGTTCTTATCAAATGTCTCTAAAATATCTGTAACGGTATCTGTTGTCGCTTTGTAACTATAACGGTCAAATTCATCTTGATTCAAATTTGCGATAAACATACCGGGAAGATTAGCGATATGTGCGGCTATTTCTCCCACCGTTCTGGATTTTTCGTGCGGCTTCCATGTCAGTGAGTCTTGCGGCACCCGTTCGAGCATCTTTCTCGTGGTCGCCGCCTCATGCTGAAGCTGGGCTACAATCGGTTCAGTTAAGTTCATAAATCTCCTTTTCTCTCAAAGTTCATAGGTGGAAGCGCCCAACGGCGGAGGTGACGTGGGCAAAAACCAGCCACACGCAACTCCGAATTAAAGAAGCAAGATTTTAAAGAGAAGCTGTTTTTGCCTCACGTCCAGCGACTTGTTAGGCGTGTCTCCATCTTTAGCACGCCGTCTGCCACCCGCGCAACTTTGATTTTACGCGGAGCGTCTTCAGTTTTCAAACGAGCCATCTTGCTGTTTGGTTTCTTTAACAAGAAACGCCTAACGCTGGAATTGAGCGGCTGCCCGCCCGCAACACACAACCTCAAAGAAACCACACAACGTTGATAAGAGGCAAGCTGGCGGGCAGTCCGCTCCAATGACTTGTTAGATGCGGCGTAATTATTCAGTAACTCCTTTTACTTCAATTGAAGTTCTGCTTTCAACACGCGCTCCTGCATCACAACGTGACTTACGCCGACGACGGCGAAAACTCTTTTACCTTGCTTTACTTCGTCAATCAACAGCTTGACCATATGCCGGTCGCGGAACTCGCCCGATAACCTTGAAATTTGATTCGTGTAGGCTTCAGATTTGGTCGGGTCAAACCAGCTTTGTGGCACTTCACGCCAATCTTGCAGTTTCGGCGACAGCCACAAACAGCTTTTTTCAAGTTCGGCTACCGAATTTGGCGCGCCTTCAAGACCGGGAACGCTCGCCAGCCATTTGCCCAATACGAAATTCAGATGCGTTTCAATCGTTTCGTCACGCTTGCTATTTCTGTATTGTGGAACTTGACGCAAAGCATAGAACACTTTAACTTGTTCGGGCGTGTAGGTTCTTAGCAGCATTGCCACTTCGTCTGCTTGACTTGGCTCAAGACTAAAAACAGGAACTTTGTCGCGGGCGGCAAGATACCTCACTAAAGCGGATTCGCCAATGCGACTAACAGCTTCGTCAGCACTTTTCAAAACGGGCGGATTTCCGCCTTCATTATACGCGACGGTCGGACGAAACTTTTTCCAAAGTTCTTCAATTTGCGCTACCTCTGGATGTTTCGGGTCGTTCGTGTGTTGTGCGCCAAAATAAAGCAGCGCGCCTTTTCCGAATTGAATCTCAACTATGTAAGGATAAGAATGACGCACTTTGATATATTCATCGTAAGTCATCACCTCAACTTTTTTCTCTTGTGCTAAAACGCACTCAGGCAAGAATAAAAAAGCCAAGAGCAAAAGGAGACTGAATTTCCGAAAAGCGTGAGTTAGCATCATTCCCTCCATTCTACAACGAAGCATCTAACGATTGAGTTTGTATGTTGACAGGTGTCTGTCAAAGCCGCAAACTTTGGCAGCAACAAAAGGGTGACGGTGAAGCCGGGATTGAGTTATGACCAATCGAAGAG
>JAABUN010004577.1_pt1 | contig 18603 bp, 20 predicted proteins | sample 5559311 | NCBI WGS metagenome assembly JAABUN01 (sample SAMN10711877, study PRJNA513370) | rock metagenome | isolation source: Antarctica rocks | place: Antarctica: Victoria Land, Siegfried Peak sud | reverse complement strand
CGGCACGCCGGGGCGCGCCGGTTCCCACCCGGGCGCCGTCGTCCAGCCGGCCCAGGCCGTGCCCGACCAGCACGTCCCGGGTGTCCTCGCGGGCCGGGACGGCGACGACCTCGAGGTCGGGCTCGGCGGCGGTGGGCAGGTCCTTGAGCGAGTGCACGGCCACGTCGATCTCGCCGTGCCGCAGGGCGTCGCGGACCGCGCCGGCGAACACGCCGGTGCCGCCGATCTCGGTCAGCAGCCGCTGGTCGACGTCGCCGCGGGTGGTGACCCCGACGAAGGTGGACCGCACCCCCCGGGCGGCCAGCAGCCCCGCCACCTCCTCGACCTGGGCCCGGGCCAGCGGGGAGGTGCGGGCACCCAGCCGCAGCACCCGCGAGCCTGTCGTGGAGCTCACCCGGACGAGACCTCCGCCGACATCACCGCAGCCACGTTCTGCGGGTCCAGGGCGAACAGCTCGCGCAGCGCGGCGGCGTAGTCGACCGCGTCCGGGTCGGCCGAGAGCGCCTGCACCCGGACCGTCGGCTGGTGCAGCAGCTTGTCCACCACCCGGCGCACCGTGCGCTGCACCTCCTCGCGCTCGCGCTCGTCGAGCGAGGGCAGCCGGGCGGTGAGCCGGCTCATCTCCCCCGCCACGACCTCGGAGGCCATCGAGCGCAGTGCGACCACGGTGGGGGCCACCTGGGCGGCGCGACGCAGCCCGAGGAAGTCCCCGACCTCGGCCCTGACCAGCGCCCGGGCCTCGGCCACCTCCGGAGCGGCCGGGTCGTCCTCGCGGGCCACCACCAGCCGGTCCAGGTTGACCAGGCTGACGCCCAGGGTGTGCACGTCCTCGGACACGTCGGGGGGCAGGGCGAGGTCGACGACGCCGGTGACGGGGGTGCCAGCGAGCTGGTCCGCACCGAGGCTCATCGAGCGCGCGCCCGTGCACGTGACGAGGACGTCGGTGACGGCCAGTGCAGCGTCCAGGTCCGCGAGGGGGACGGCCCGGCCGCCGACCGACTCGGCCAGCCGCTCGGCCTTGGCGAGCGTCCGGTTGGCGCAGCTGACGTGGGCCCCGGCGGCGGCGGCGGTCCGGGCGGCCAGCCCGGCCATCACCCCGGCGCCGACCACCAGCACCCGGCGACCGGCGAGGCTGCCTCGCTCGGTGCTCAGCAGGTCGTAGGCGGCGGTCACCAGCGAACGCCCGGCCGAGCCGATGCCGGTCTCGGTCTGCACCCGCTTGCCCACCCGGAGCGCCTGCTGGAACAAGGAGTTGAGGACGGTCCCCACCGTGCCGGAGGCCTGGCACAGGCTCAGCGCCGTCCGGACCTGGCCCAGGATCTGGCTCTCCCCCAGCACCACCGAGTCCAGACCGGCGGCCACCGCGAAGGTGTGGGCCACCGCGCCCTCGTCGAAGTACACCGCGCACAGGGTCCGGAGCTCGGCCACGCTGAGCCCGGCCAGCTCGGCCAGCGCAGCGACGGCGTCGTCCAGGCCGCCGTGGAAGCGGGTAACCGAGGCGTAGAGCTCGGTACGGTTGCAGGTGGACAGCACCACCGCCTCGTCGATGTGGTCCGACTCCACGAGCTGCTCGGCCAGCCCGGCCGTGGCGGGGGCGTCCATCACCAGCCGGGACAGCATGCCGACGCTTGTCGAGCGGTGCGAGACGCTCACCACCAGGATGCTCATCTGAACCCGGGTCCGTCGGCTGGCCGGCCGGGGGCTGCCCGCCGGTGTTCGTGGTGAGCGAGGATCTGGAGCTCCTGGCCCAGGTCCACCTTGCGCACGACCACGCCCTCAGGCACCGTCAGAACGGCGGGGGCGAAGTTGAGGATGCTGGTCACGCCCAGCCCGACCAGCCGGTCGGTCACCGCCTGGGCGGCCTCCGCCGGCGTGGCGATCACTCCGATCACCGCCCCCGTCCGGCCGAGGAGGTCCTCGAGGTCACCGAGGTCGGTGATGGGGAGGCCGTGGACCGAGACGCCGACCAGGGCGGGGTCGGGATCCACCAGGCCAACCACCCGGAAGCCCCGGGAACGGAAGCCGGAATAGTTGGCCAGCGCCGTGCCCAGGTTGCCCAGCCCGACGATGACCACAGGCCACTCGGAGCCGGAGCCGACCTCGCGGCCGATCTGGAACCGCAGGTTGGCCACGTCGTAGCCGACCCCGCGGGTCCCGTAGGAGCCGAGGGAGGACAGGTCCTTGCGCAGCTGGGCGGGGCTGACCCCGGCCGCTTCGGCGAGCGCATCGCTGCTGACTGTGCCGGTCCCGGCCCCGGCGAGCTGGTCGAGGGCGCGCAGGTAGACCGGCAGCCGGGCGACGGTGGCGTCGGGGAGGCCCTTGGCGGTGAACGGCTCGGCGGACCGCTGCGTCCCGGGGGACTGCGGTGTGCCGTCACGAGCCTCACGCAGGGTCTCGGCGGAAGACACACCTCTCCTGCTCTGGGGGGACTCGGTCGATCAGAGCAACTCTAGAAGCCCGCGACGGGCGGCACAAATGCTGCTGGCTACGAGGTCCGGGTGTCGAGCGCGGCCCGGAGCCGGACCGGGTCGACGGCCCAGAAGTCGTGCTGCGCTCCGTCGACGAAGGTCACCGGGACCTCGTCGGTGTAGCGCCGCAGCAGCTCGGCGTCGGTGGTGATGTCCTGGGTCGTCCAGCCGGTGCCCGTCTCAGCGCACACCTGGGCGACGACCTCCACGGCCTGCTCGCACAGGTGGCACCCAGGCCGGGTGAGGATGAGCACCCGCTGCTGCCGGCTCACGCCGACTCCTGCCCAGGTGCAGCCATCTCGCGCAGCATCCCCTTCCGGACCTCCGTAGCTCCCCGCGGCAGCGAGTCTCGCACAGGGCGCCAGGCCGGCCGGCGGCGCTAGGGTGAGCGGGTGAGCGATGCTGAGGGCTCGGCCCCGGCGTCGGGAGCGGGCCACGGGGTCGAGGTCAGCGAGGACGACGTCCGACCGCTCCCCGGGGTGGGTGCCTCGGCCGTGGAGGTCGCCCCGCTGGGCACCGGAGCCGACCCCCGCGCCGCCGCCTTCTTCGATCTCGACAACACGATGATCAAGGGCGCGTCGATGTTCCACCTGGCCAAGGGCCTGTACCGGCGGGACTTCTTCGGCACCCGGGTGATCGCCAAGGGGATCTGGCTACAGGTCTGGTTCCGCGTCGTCGGTCGGGAGAACCCCACCCACATCGAGGACGCGCGCGCCGCCTCGCTGTCCTTCATCGAAGGCCACACCGTGGCCGAGCTGGAGGAGATCGGCGAGGAGACCTACGCGGAGTCCATCCACCGGCGGATCTGGCCCGGCACCCGGGCGCTGGCCCAAGGCCACCTGGACGCCGGTCGGCAGGCGTGGCTGGTGACGGCGGCGCCGGTCGAGGTCGCCGGCGTCATCGCCGCCCGGCTGGGCCTGAACGGCGCCCTCGGCACGACCGCCGAGCACGTCGACGGCGTCTACACCGGGCGGTTGCGCGGGGAGCTGCTGCACGGGGCCGCGAAAGCCGACGCGATCCGCGCCCTCGCCGAGGCCGAGGGCCTGGACCTGGCGCAGTGCGGGGCCTACTCCGACTCGTTCAACGACCTGCCGATGCTGTCCCTCGTGGGCCACCCTGCCGCCGTCAACCCTGACCGGCGGCTGCGCCGGCACGCCGAGCAGCAGGGCTGGCCGGTGCAGGACTTCCGCCGGGGCCGCAGGGCCGCCCGGGCCGGGCTGCTCGGGGCCGGTGCCGCCGGCGGCGCGACCGGGATGGTGGCCGTCGGGGTCGCCCTGGTGCGGCTGCTGCGGCGTTAGGCCTCAGCCGAAGGCGCCGCCGCGCTGCACGAGGAGCGCGTCCAGCGTGTGCTGGATGGTCTCGCGTACCTGGTCGGTCACGGTGAAGACCAGCACCGGGTCATCAGCCGCCCCGGCGGGCAGCTCGTCGGTCGTGATCGCCTCGCCGAACTGGATGATCCACTTGCTGGGGAGCGGCACCAGGCCCAGCGGTCCCAGCCAGGGGAACAGCGGGGTCACCGGGAAGTACGGCACCCCCAACCAGCGGGCCAGCACCGACGCGGTGGCGATCAGCGGGTAGATCTCCTCCGAGCCGACGATCGAGACCGGGATGATCGGCACCTGGCCCCGCACCGCCGCCGAGACGAAACCGCCGCGGCCGAACCGCTGCAGCTGGTAGCGGTCGGCGTAGGACTTGCCCAAGCCCTTGAAGCCCTCCGGGAAGACGGCGACCAGCTGGTCGTCGGCCAGCAGCCGCTCCGTGTCCTCCTGGCACGCCAGCGTGGTCCCGGTCCGCCGGGCCAGGTCGTGCGACCACGGGGTGGCGAAGATCAGGTCGGCGCCCAGTAGCCGGACGTGCCGGCCGATCTCGTCGAAGACGACGCTCTGCAGCACCATGCCGTCCAACGGCATCGTGCCGGCGTGGTTGGAGACCAGCAGCGCCGACCCGTCGGCCGGCAGGTTCTCGGTTCCGCGGACCTCCACCCGGAACCACGAGCGGACCAGGGGTCGCAGCAGCGGCAGGAACACCTGCTGGGTGAACTCCGGGTCGAACCCGAACGCGTCGACGGCGTAGTCCCCGCTCAGCCGCGAGCGCGCGAACCGGACCAGGTCGTCCAGCGGCTGCTCCCACTCCACCCCCAGTGCCTCGGCGGCGGCGACGGCCGTCCGGAGCGGGTCGGCGGCGGCCACGAGCAGAGGCTGCAGGCCGGCTCGGACCAGCCCACGGCGCAGGTCTGCGGCCAGCCCGCGCAGCTCGTCACGCACCGCAGCCCAGCCGGGCCCGCGGGTCTGCTCACCCACGAGCGGCGTCCCCTCGACCCAGCAGCCGGTCCAGGCCCTGCCGCAGCCGTGCGGGGTCCAGGGCCTCGGCCAGCAGGTCCGGGGCCAGCGGGCCCGGGTGCGTGGTCTGCGCGAACTCCTCCAGCGCCTGCCGGCTGCTGTAGCGCGGGGTGAAGCCGGTAGCCGCGCGGAAGCGGGCGGTGTCCAGGCCGCGGCCGTAGGTGAGCGTGGCGATCTGGTCGGTGGTGAAGTCGGCGAGCCTGGCCTGCCGGAAGGCGGTGGCCACCAAGGGGGCGAGGGACGGCAGGACGCCGACACCCAACCGGCCGGTGCGGCGCAGGGCCTGGCCCAGCGTGACGACGTCCTCAGCCGCGACGTTGAAGGTTCCGGGCACGTCACGCTCGGTCACCAGCCGCAGGGCGTCGACGGCGTCGGCGGGGTGCAGCAGCTGCAGCCGGGCGTCGAAACCGGCGACCCGGGGCACCACCGGCAGCGACAGGTAGCGGCTGAGCAGGCTGTCGGCGCCCGCACCCAACAGGCTGGCCAGCCGGAGGATCGTGACGACGACGTCTGGCCGGCGGCGGGCCAGACCGCGGACGTAGCCCTCCATCTCGACGGAGTCCCGGCCGAAGCCGCCACGCGGCTGCGCCCGGGGGGCCATCTCCTCGGTGAACCTGGCGGGGTCGCGCGGGGACGCCCCGTAGACAGAGCCGGAGCCCTGCACGACGAGCTTGGTGAAACTGTCCGCCCGCTGGCAGGCCGCCAACAGCTGCATGGTGCCGATGACGTTGATCTCCTTCATCGACGAGCGCCCGCCCGCCGAGGAGGGCGCCGAGACCATGGCCAGGTGCACCACGGTGTCCACCTCGTGCCCGCTGACCACCTTCGCGATGACGGGGCTGCGGATGTCGGCGCGCACGAACGTGGCTGCGCCGAGGTCGTACCGGGTCGGAGTGACGTCCACGCCGACCACCGTGACGTCACCGGCTGCGGCGAGGGTACGAGCGAAGCGGGCCGCCAGGCCACGGGACACCCCCGTGACCAGGACGACCCGCCTCATCGCCTTGCCGGACCGGGGCTTACTTGCCTGCGCGGCGGCGCTGGATGCGGGTGCGCTTGAGCAGCTTGCGGTGCTTCTTCTTCGCCATCCGCTTGCGGCGCTTCTTGATGACCGAACCCATGAACAACCTCTCGACTTCCGAGACGACGTGTTGTCTCGGGCTCCTGCGGACACGTCCGGTCTGCCGCCGGACAACCCTGGCATGCTACCCGGGCAGGCGGACCCGGCGCGACCCGGCGGCGCGGACCCCGCAGCGACTGACCGGGGAGCGAAGACGATAGCGTCGGTCGCCGTGGCCAGCTACGTCGAGGACTTCAGCCCCGGATCGGGATCCCGCAGCGCCCCACGGGCGTGGGTGGGCGGTGACGCGCCGTCGCTCAGCTTGAACGGGGAGTGGCAGCTCCGGCTGCACCCCACCCACCACCGGCTGGCCGAGCCGCCGGCGACCGACGGCGCCTGGGGCCCGGTGACCGTCCCGTCGCACTGGGTGCTGGGGCGCGACGGCGTCCCCGACTCCCCCGACCGGGGCCGGCCGATCTACACGAACGTGCAGTACCCCTTCCCCGTCGACCCGCCCTTCGTGCCGGACGAGAACCCGACCGCCGACCACCGACGCTCGTTCGACCACCCGGGCTGGGACGTCCCACGGGTCCTGCTGCGCTTCGACGGCGTCGAGTCGGTCTACCGGGTCTGGCTGAACGGCACGGAGGTCGGCGTGGGCAAGGCCAGCCGGCTGGTGGCCGAGTTCGACGTCACCGACACCCTTCGGCCGGGCGTCAACGAGCTGGTGGTGCGGGTGCATCAGTGGTCGTCGATGAGCTACCTCGAGGACCAGGACCAGTGGTGGCTGCCGGGGATCTTCCGCGACGTCACCCTGCTGGGCCGGCCGGCCGGCGCGCTGGACGACGTCTGGCTGCGCCCGGGGCTGTCCCCCGACGACGCCGGGCGGGGCTTCCGCGGAAGGCTGGAGCCGGTGCTGCAGGCTGGGCCCGAGGCCTACCCGGTGACGCTCCGGCTGGCCGAGCTGGGTGTCGAGCAGACCTTCGCCGACGCGTCCGCCCTGGCCGCCGTCGACGTCGGCCCGGTCGAGCCGTGGAGCGCGGAGTCGCCGCGGCTCTACACCGCCGAGGTGGCCTCGACCGGCGAGACCGTCACCCTGCGGGTCGGCTTCCGCGAGGTGCGCGTGGTGGGGGACCGCTTCCTGGTCAACGGCGCCCCCGTGACCTTGCGCGGCGTCAACCGCCACGAGACCCACCCGGTCCGCGGCCGCGTCTTCGACGAGGCGCACGCCCGGGCCGACCTGGTCATGATGAAGCGCGCAGGAGTCAACGCCATCCGGACCAGCCACTACCCGCCGCACCCCCGGGTGCTCGATCTCGCCGACGAGCTGGGCTTGTGGGTGGTCGACGAGTGCGACCTGGAGACGCACGGCTTCGAGTTCCAGGACTGGCGGGACAACCCCAGCGACGACCCGCGCTGGACCGAGGCCTACCTGGACCGGATCGAGCGCACGGTCGAGCGTGACAAGAACCACCCCTGTGTCGTGATCTGGTCCCTCGGCAACGAGTCAGGCACCGGCCGGAACCTGGCCGCGATGGCGCAGTGGGTGCACCGCCGCGACCCCGGCCGGCCGGTGCACTACGAAGGCGACTACACCGGCCAGTACACCGACGTCTACTCCCGGATGTACCCGAGCCTGGTCGAGGTGGAGGCGATCGGCAGCGGCGTCGGGCCGGTCCGCTTCACCGGTCCGGCCGAGGGCGAGCGGGTCCGCTCGATGCCGTTCCTGATGTGCGAGTACGTGCACGCGATGGGCAACGGGCCGGGCGCGGTGGCCGACTACGACGCGCTCACCGAGCGCTACCCGCGTCTGCACGGCGGCTTCGTCTGGGAGTGGCGCGACCACGGGCTGGCAACCCGGACGGCCGAGGGCGTCCCGTTCCACGGCTACGGCGGGGATTTCGGCGAGGTCGTGCACGACGGCAACTTCGTGATGGACGGGATGGTGCTGCCCGACGACACCCCGACCCCGGCGGTAGCGGAGTTCGCGGCGGTGCACACCCCGGTGGTGCTCACGCTGGCCGGGCCGGTGCTGCAGGTGCGCAACCGCTACCACAGCCTGGACACCACCCACCTGCGCTTCGTCGCTGCCGTGGTCTCGGGCACCGACGGCACGCTGGGTGGCGAGACCGAGCTGGACGTCGCGTCCCTCGAGCCAGGGGCGTCCGCGACCGTACCGCTGCCCGACGCGTTGGTCGAGGGGGCCGACGGCGGCTGGTGGGACGTCCGCGTCGAGCTGGCCACCGACCAGCCCTGGGCCCCGGCCGGGCACGTCCTGGGCCGCACCCAGGCACCGCGGCCGACACGGACCCCCGTGCTGACCACGGTGCCCCGGCCGGCCCCGGCCCCACCGCTGGTCACCACCAACCAGCCCGTGATGCTGGGCCCGGCCGCCTTCGACGTCTCGACGGGGCGGCTGAGGAGGCTGCACGGACTGGCCGTCGACGGACCGCGGCTGGAGCTGTGGCGGGCGCCGACCGACAATGACCGCGGTGCCGGCTTCGGCTCCTACGAGGACGCCCGGCCCGCGGAGACCCCCTACGGCCTCGGCCGGCCTGGGCCGTCGTCGGAGCAGCGCTGGCGGGCCCGCGGTCTCGATCGGCTGGTCCACCGGCTGCTGCAGCTGCGGGCCGGGCCCGACGAGGTCCTCAGCACGGTCCGGGTGGGCACCGCGAACAGCGCTCTGTCCGTGGAGGTCCGCACCCGCTGGCAGCTGGGCGGGCCGTCCGGAGGACCGGGCGAGCTGACGTGCTTCGTGGACGTCGTCCCGTCGGTGGGCTGGGACTGCACCTGGCCCCGGGTCGGCGTCCGGCTGGACCTGCCCGCCGACGTCGCGCGGGCGGACTGGTTCGGCACCGGTCCGGCGGAGTCCTACCCCGACACCGAGACCGCGGCGCGGTTCGGCCGGTTCTCCGCCGGCCTGGACGAGCTGAACGTGGCCTACTCCCGTCCGCAGGAGACCGGCCACCGGGCCCGGCTCCACCGGCTCGAGCTGACCGGTGGGGCAGGCACGGCTCTACGCCTGCGCACTCTCGCCGACGCCTCCGGCCACCGGCCGGGCTTCACGCTGAGCCGGCACACCCCGCAGCAGGTCGACCGGGCACCGCACCCGCACGAGCTGCCGGCCAGCGAGCACACCTACCTGTTCCTCGACGCCGCCGTGCACGGCGTGGGCAGCCGCGCCTGCGGGCCGGACGTGCTGCCGCAGTACGCGCTCTGGCCCCGGGCGCACGCCCTGGCTTTCGTCGTCGAGGACCCGACCTGACGGTCTGCGGACTTCGACCGCGTCGTCGCAGACGAACTCTGCACAACCCCTGCGTTCCGGCCGTCCACAGGCAGGCAGGCGTCCTCAGTCGACGAAGAGCCTGCGGTCGACACTGGGCGAACGCCGCCTGCACCCCCGACGCAAGCTCCTGCTCACCCTGCTCGCCGACGTGGCCGAAGGCGTCGAGTCAAACCTCGAGCTGGCCTACCTGCGCGACGTCCAGCGCGCCCACGCGGCTGGTTCGACGTGGCCGAGCTGTCCTGCGAGGGTCACGAACCAGGTGTCCACGATCCTGCGAGCCCGGGGCTGGTCGGACCTGCCGACCCGATGCAGGCGGTGCTGTCGCGTCTTGTGAGGAGTTCGACCGCGACTACCCGGCCGAAGTCCTCCCAACTGCTAGCCGGTCTCGTAGAACGCGTCGCGGAGGTAGGCGTTGACGGCGCGCTCGGGCACCCGGAAGTTGCGGCCGAACCGGACCGCCTCCAGCTCGCCGTGATGGATCAGCCGGTAGACGCTCATCTTGGACACCCGCATCAACGCGGCGACCTCGGCCACGGTGAGGAAACGAACCCCCGTGAGGTCCGTCGCGATCGGGGTGACTCCCCCGGGCTGTGACTCGTCCGTCATGCCTCACTCATCTCTGTCCGGCCCGCCCCGCGCAGCGCTCGGTGTCAGGTGCTGCTGTGAGGCTAGTGGTTGGAGGGGACGCACGCGATAGTGGGAGTTTCGACTCACAGGGCGACACGCCGCGCAGAAGGTTGACTGCAACCGGACCGAGACGCACACTTTGCGCTCGCGGGCGCCCAGGTCAGAGACCGGGGTCGAGGCCCAGCTCGGGGTACACCGCCCGGCGGGTGGCGAGGATCGCCTGGTCGACCCGGCTCTCCGGGGTCACCCCGTCGTCGAAAGAGGTGTAGGCCACCTCGACCCCGTCCGTCATCGAGGTGGGCGCCCACTCCCCGATTGCGTCGCGCCAGGCCTGCGGGGTGGCGGTCTCCGGTGGCACCGGCTGCCCGCCCACGATGGCCAGCAGGTGCGTCCAGGCGCGTGGGACAACGTGCAGCAGCGCGTACCCGCCCCCTCCGGTGGAGATCCAGCGGCCCTCGCAGAACCGGTCGGCCAGATCGGCCAGGGCGAGGTAGGACGCGCGTTGCCCGTCGAGGGAGAGGTCCAGGTCGGCCAGCGGGTCGTTCTCGTGGGAGTCGCAGCCGTGCTGGGTGACGAGGACGGTCGGCCGGAACGCCTGCAGGACGTCGGGCACGATCGCGTGGAAGGCTCGCAGCCAGCCCGCGTCGGTGGTGCCCGGCGGGAGCGCCACGTTGACCGCGGTGCCCTCGGCCCCGGGCCCGCCGATCTCGTCGGGGAAGCCGGTGCCCGGGAACAGGCAGGCGGGCGTCTCGTGCAGGCTGACCGTCATCACCCGCGGGTCGTCGTAGAAGATCGTCTGGACCCCGTCGCCGTGGTGGACGTCGACGTCGACGTAGGCCACCCGCTCGCAGCCGTTGTCGAGCAGCCAGCGGATGGCCACCGCGAGGTCGTTGTAGACGCAGAAGCCGCTGGTGGAGCGGGGCATCGCGTGATGCAGCCCGCCGCTGATGTTGCTGGCGCGCAGGGCCTCGCCGGACCAGACGTTGCGGGCGGCCTCGACACTGGCCATCACCACCAGCGCGGAGATGTCGTGCATCCCCTCGAACACAGGGTTGTCGCTGGTGCCCAGCCCGAACTCGGGGTCGGCGACGCCGCGTCGGACCGCGGCGATGTAGGCCGGGTCGTGCACCCGAGCCAGCAGCTCGAGGTCGACTGCCGGGGGCGGGACGACGTCCAGCAGGTCCAGCACGCCCAGCTGTCGGGCGAGCTCGACGGTGTTGCGGACCCGGCCGGGGGCCATGGGGTGGTCGCTGCCGAAGTCGTAGCGGCTGAGCTCCTCGGAGTGGACCAGCCGGCCCCTCACGCCGTCGCCGCCGGGTGCCGCGAGATCTCGGCGAGGTCGCGGCTGCGGTCCCGCGCGGCCTCGATGGCGCCCATGAACGCCGCCCGGACCTTGTGGTCCTCCAGCCGGCGGATCGCGGCGGCGGTCGTGCCGCCCGGGGAGGTGACGCGCTCGCGCAGCACCGTGGGGTGCTCGCCGGTCTCGCGCAGCAGCTTGGCCGAGCCCAGCATGGTCTGCACGACCAGCTCCGTGGCGGTGTCGCGCGGCAGACCGAGATGCACGCCCGCCTCGATCATGGCCTCGACGACGAAGAACAGGTAGGCCGGGCCGGAGCCCGAGATGGCGGTGACGGCGTCCTGGTAGCGCTCCGGCAGCGTCAGCACCCGCCCGGTCGCCGACAGGATCTCGGTCACCCGGGCCAGGTGCTCGGCGGTGCTGACCGAGCCCGGAGAGATGGCGGCCATCCCCTCGTCGACCTGAGCGGGGGTGTTGGGCATCACCCGGACGACGGGCGTCCCGGCCGGCAGCTGCGCCTCGATCGTGGCCGTGTCCACCCCGGCGGCGAGGGAGACGACGAGGGTGCCCGGGGCCAGCGCCGGCGCGATCTCGGCCAGCAGGTCGGCCATGTCCTGCGGCTTGACCACAATCACGACGGTGTCGACGGCGGCCGCGGCCTCGGCGTTGCCCAGCATGGCGATCCCGTAGCGGGCGCCCAGCTCCAGCTGACGCGCCGGCCGGCGGTCGGTGGCGACGATCCGCTCGGGTGACCAGCCGGCCCGGACCAGCCCGGACAGCACCGTCTCCCCCATCACCCCCGCCCCCAGGATGGCGAGCCGCAGCCCACCACCCGGTGCTCCGGTGTCAGCCTCGTCGCCGACCGGAGCCGCGGTGCCGCTCACGCCGTCAGGCCCGGTCCGCGACAAGCCGGGAGGCGAGCAGCTCGGCGATCTGAACCGCGTTCAACGCCGCCCCCTTGCGGAGGTTGTCGTTTGAGACGAACAGCACCAGCCCCTTGCCGGCGGGCGCGGACTGGTCGACCCGGATGCGTCCGACGAAGCTCGGGTCGGCCCCGGCGGCGTCCAACGGCGTGGGCACGGCCATCAGCGAGACGCCGGGCGCCTGCCCGAGCAGCTCGGTGGCACGCTCGGGGCTCAGGTCGTCGGCGAACTCGGCGTGGATGGCCAGCGAGTGCCCCGTGAACACGGGCACCCGGACGCAGGTGCCGGCCACCAGCAGGTCCGGCGCGTGCAGGATCTTCCGCGACTCGTTGCGGAGCTTCTGCTCCTCATCGGTCTCGCCCGAGCCGTCGTCGACGATCGAGCCGGCGAGCGGCAGCACGTTGTAGGCGATGGGCTTCAGATAGATCTGGGGGGCGGGGAACTCCACGGCGTCGCCCCGCAGAGCCAGCCCGGCGGCACGGTCGGCGACGGCACGCACCTGGCCGTCGAGCTCGGCCACGCCCACCCCCCCGGAGCCGGAGACGGCCTGGTACGTGGCGACCCTCAGCCGGGTCATCCCGGCCTCTCGGTGCAGCGGCGCCAGCACCGGCATGGCGGCCATCGTCGTGCAGTTGGGGTTGGCGATGATGCCCTTCGGCGGGGCCGAGGCGTCCTCGCCGTTGACCTCGGCGACGACCAGCGGGACGTCGGGGTCCATCCGCCACGCGGAGGAGTTGTCGATGACCAGTGCACCGGCGGCGACGACCCGGGGGGCCACCGACATCGAGGCGGTCTTGCCGTTGGAGAACAAGGCCAGGTCCAGCCCGGAGAAGTCGGCGGTCGCGGTGTCCTCGACGACGATCTCGCGGTCCTGCCAGCTGAGGACACGGCCGGCGGAGTTGGCCGACGCGAAGAACCTCAGCCCGGTGAGCGGGAAGCCCCGCTCGGCCAGCAGGCTCCGCATCACGCCACCGACCTGACCGGTCGCCCCGAACACCCCTACGCGCATGCGGCCCAGCCTAAGACCTGACCACCGTGGTGGGCACCGGGCAGGATGGGTGCGGTGAACACGCAGCCCGCCGTGGCTCCTCTCGACCGGACACGGGTCGGTCTCGAGGTGGTGCTGCTGCTCGCCGTCTCGCTGGGGCAGTCGGCGGTCTACTCCGTGCTGCGGATCGTCGAGCGGCTGACCCGGGCGGAGCCGCTGGCGCAGCAGACCTCGACGCTGAACGCCTCCGCGACGCCGGACCGGCCCTGGCTCGACCTGGCCTATCAGCTGGCCGGGATCGCGTTCGGGTTCGTGCCCGTGCTGCTGGCTCTCTACCTGCTGAACCTGACCGACCGCCCGGCCGGCGCCCGGATCGGCGTCGACCTCCGACGGCCCCGCTTCGACCTCGGCACCGGGACGCTGCTGGCGGCCGCGATCGGCATCCCCGGGCTGGGCCTCTACCTCGGTGCTCGCGCGCTGGGGCTCAACACCGACGTACAGGCGTCGGCGCTGGCCGGGGCGTGGTGGACGGTCCCGGTCCTGGTGCTCGCGGCATTCCAGAACGCCGCCCTGGAGGAGGTGATCATGGTTGCGTTCCTGTTCACCCGCTTCCGTCAGCTGGGCTGGCAGCCTTGGCTGATCTTGGTCGTCAGCGCGGTGATCCGCGGCTCCTACCACCTCTACCAGGGCTTCGGCGGGTTCGTGGGCAACCTGATCATGGGCGTGATCTTCGGCCTGGTGTACCTGCGCTGGAAGCGGGTGGCCCCGCTGGTGGTGGCCCACGCGCTGCTGGACGTCGTCGCCTTCGTCGGCTACGCCCTGGTCGCCCCGCGCGTGGGGTGGCTGTGAGCACCCGGACGACGGTTCTGCTGACCAGCCCCCTCGCGCCCGACGCAGGTCGGCTGGCGCTCCGGCAAGCTCTGGAACGCTTCGGGCCGGTGGCCGACCCGACCTGGGGGTTGGACCCCGCCGCACCCGACCTGCTGGCTCGACCGTCGGCTCTGCTCCGCCGCGCGCTGGCGGACCTGACCGGTCCGGCGGTGCTGTGCGGGGTGGGCGGCGGCGTCCCGGTCGCGCTCCGGCTGGCTGCGGACTCCCCCGCGCAGGTGTCCGGGCTGGTGCTGGCCACCGGCCGCCGCCCAACTGGACGCGTGCTCGTGAGGTCGGTGCACCGCGCGGTGGCCGACCTGCTGCCCCTGCCGGCCCTGCAACGGCTGCACGCGGACGAACGGGCCCTGCTGCAGGTCCTCGACCGGGTCCGCGCCCGCGACGTCAGAGAGCTGGCGGCCGGGGTGGCCCAGCCGGCGCTGGTGGCCTGGGGACGAAACGACCCCGTCGACCGTCGGTCGGCTCAGGGTCTGGTGGCTGCGCTGGCGAACGGGCGGCTGGAGACGGTTGCCGATGCGGGACCCGGCTGGGTCTGGAGGACGCCCGACCGGCTGGCCGCGCTGGTCCCCGCCCTCGACTGAGGGGGGCGGACGGCTCAGAGCGCGTCGGTGGTGCCGGCCGCGTCGGTGGCGAACGAGGGTTGGGCCCGCGCAGCCAGGTGCAGCCGGGCGAAGGCCAGCGACTCCGCGAGGTCCTCCTCGCGGTTGGCCCGGGTCCCGCTCTTGCGCGAGTTGATCTCCAGCACGACGTGCCCGCTGAAGTCCTGCTCGGCCAGGTACTCCAGCACCGCCCCGGCGTGCTGGTCACCGCGGCCGGGGACGAGGTGCTCGTCCTTGATCGACCCGCTGCCGTCAGTCAGGTGCACGTGCCGCAGCCGTGAGCCCCACGAGCGCGCCAGGTCCAGCGACTGCTGGTTGGCCGTCGAGGCGTGCGACAGGTCCAGCGTGAGGTCGGCGTAGTCCAGCTCGGTCGGGTCCCAGCCGGGGACGTAGGCCTTCAGCTCACCGGCCGGCGTCCGCCACGGGTACATGTTCTCGACGCAGAACAGGATCCCGGTGGACTCGGTCAGCCGGGCGACGCCCTCGACGAAGGTCCGGGCGTACTCACGCTGCCAGCGGAACGGGGGGTGCACCACGACCACGTCGGCACCCAGCCGCCGGGCGGCCTCGGCCGAGCGGTCGAGCTTGGCCCAGGGGTCGGTCCCCCAGACCCGCTGGGTGATCAGCAGACAGGGCGCGTGGATGGCCAGCACGGGGACGCCGTGGTAGTCGCGCAGCTTCTCGACCGCGTCGATGTCGGCGGCGACCGGGTCGATGCCCACCATCAGCTCGACGCCGTCGTAACCGAGCCGGCGGGCCAGCTCGAAGCCGCTGGCGGTGGTCTCGGGGTAGACCGAGGAGGTGGAGAGGCCGACTTTGGCTGCGGGAACTCTCACCTGCTCGCCCTGGGCGCCCGCGGGGGGGACGGCGTCGTCTGGCACGGCACCAGCGTAGTGCGGAAGGGCGACCCTAGGCTGCGCCCATGCCCGAAGTGCTGATCGGCTTTCCACGAGCGTTCGTGGACTTCGCCGACCCGGCCGATGCCGACCAGGTCTTCCACTGCGACCTGACCTGGCTGACCTCACGGTGGACGTGCATCTTCGGCCGGGGCTGCCGCGGCATCTACGCCGACCGCCCCGACGACGGCTGCTGCACCCTGGGCGCGCACTTCGCCGACGCGGAGGACGAGGCCCGGGTGGCCCGGGCCGTCACGCGGCTCACCCCGGAGGTCTGGCAGCTCCACGCCCGCGCCCGGTCCGGCGGCTGGGCGGAGCAGGAGAGCGCCGACGCCGTGCCCGAGGGCGACCCGCCCGGCCGCAAGACCCGTGTCGTGGACGGCGCGTGCGTGTTCTTGAACCGGCCGGGGTTCGTGGCCGGGGAGGGCTGCGCCCTGCACACCCTGGCCCTGGCCGAGGGTCGCCCGATCACCGAGACGAAGCCGGACGTGTGCTGGCAGCTGCCGCTGCGCCGCCAGTTCCGCACCGTGACCCGGACCGACGACACCACTTACACCGAGGTGGCCATCGGGGAGTACGGGCGGGACGGCTGGGGGGCGGGCGGGCACGACCTGGACTGGTACTGCACGTCCAACACCGAGGCCCACGTCAGCGCCCGGCCCGTGTACCTCTCCTGCAGCGACGAGCTGGCCGCCCTGATGGGACCGGCCGGCTACGCCCTGCTGTGCACCTTCTGCGAGGAGTTCGACGCCCGGAGCGGCCCCCTGCTTCGACACGCCGCCGACCTCGGGACCGGGGTCGGCCCGAGTTCGTGATCGCCTCGGGGAGCGGCAACAATGAAGCGCATGCACCTCGATCACCTGTCGTTCGCCGTCGGACCGGAGGGCCTGGACGCGACGACGCAGCGGCTCAGCGCGCTGCTCGGGACGCCGTTTCTCGAAGGTGGCTTCCACCCCCGGTTCGGCACCCGGAACAAGATCCTGCCGATGACCGACGGCCAGTACCTCGAGGTCGTCGAGGTCCTCGACCACCCGGCGGCCGACAAGGCTCCCTTCGGCCAGGCCGTCCGCGCCCGCTCCGAGGACGGCGGGGGCTGGCTGGGCTGGGTGGTCGCGGTGGACGACCTCGCCCCGGTGGAGGAGCGGTTGGGCCGTGCCGCGGTGGACGGGCACCGTGTGCTGGCCGACGGCAACCGGCTGGAGTGGCAGCAGCTCGGGGTCAAGGGCCTGCAGGCCGACCCGCAGCTGCCGTTCTTCATCCACTGGCTCAGCGACGCCGCCATCCACCCCTCGAACGGGGGCAAGGACGTCGAGCTGCTCAAGATTGAGCTGGCCGGGGACCGGGAGCGCGTCGACGACTGGCTGGGGGGTCGTTCCGATACGATCCTGCACGACGTCGACATCGACTGGATCGCCCCGAACGGCCAGCCCGGGCTGGTCGCGGCGCTGTTCAGCTCGCCGCGTGGCGAGGTCAGGCTCTAGGCCGTCGCTCCCTGGCACAGGCGGCGCAGCGCCCGCAGCGCCAGCACGCTGACCGGTGCCAACACCAGGTGGCAGAGGGCGAGCGCCGCGGTGCTGACGCCGTCCAGGTCGACCGGCAGCGTCATCACCGGCACGGTGCCCAGCGCAAGCATGGGTGCGACGACCATCGCGACGCTCAGCACCCGCGGCCAGCGACCGCTCAGCAGAGCTGCGAGCAGCAGCCCGACCAGCAGCGGCACGACGGTGAAGCCGGCCACCGTGGCCGCGTCGACCTCGGCCGGGCCGGCGGGGCCGGTGAAGGCGAAGCTCCCGCCCAGCGTGCGGCCGAGACCGTAGAGCGCGAGGTTGGCCACCAGGGCGACGCCGACCGCGACCAGCACCACGACGAGACGTCGCGGCCGGACCGGCGTACGGTCCGGGGCGTCGATGACCGCACTCATGCCGGACGCGCCAGGTAGGCCTGGATCCGCTCGAACGCACCGACCCATGCGTGAGTCGAGAAGAAGTCCCGGACCTCGACGCTGGGGAAGCCGCTCTGCACCACGGTCATCAGGGTGCCGCTGTCCGCAGCCTCGAAGGTCACCTCGATCTGCGTGGTCATGGTCGATCCCTCGGGGTCGGAGCCCACCGACTCGGTGACCAGCCGGTGCGGGCGCTCGATCTCGAGGAACGTCTGGGTCTCGCGGAACAGGTGCTCGGCGTCGGGTCCCCAGGCGGCCGTCTGCTGGCCGCCGATCCGCAGGTCGGTCTCGATCTCGACGATGCCGGGCTCGGCGTCGAGGATGCTGAACCAGATCTTCTGCTGCTCGGGGTCGGTGTAGGCGTCGAAGACGACCTCGGGGCTGGCGGGCAGCCGCCTGGTCAGGCGCAGGGCGATCGTGTCGGTTTCAGGGCTGGTCATGACGTCCTTCCTTCAGGGTGAGGTAGGCCTCCAGGCCGCCGAGACGGCGCTCCCAGAGGCGCTGGTAGTGGCTGATCCAGGCCATCGCCTCGTCCAGCCGTTCGGTGCCGAGCCGGCACTGCCGGGTCCGGCCGACCTTCGCGGTGCGCACCAGGCCCACGTCCTCGAGGATCTGGACGTGCTTCTTCATGCCGGTGAGCGTCATCCCGGTGGGTTCAGCGAGCTCCCCGATCGTGGCCGGGCCCTCGCCCAGCCGGGTGAGCACCCCGCGGCGGGTGGGGTCGGCCAGCGCGGCGAAGGCGCCGTCGAGGACCTGAAACTGAACCATGTGGTTCAGTTTATGGCAGTAACCTGCGACGCGCAACACCTGAGTCCCCCGACGCGCTGGGATCCCGGCGGGCTGGGATCTCGCTGCTCGCCGGTGCGGGTGGGCGACGTCGGCCGGTTCAGTCCTCGTCGGCCGGGATGGGCAGGGGGAGGCGCAGCTCGAAGCGGCACCAGCCGTCCGGAGCGTCCACGACGCGCACGTCCCCGGACTGGCTCCGCAGGCTCGCGCGGCTGATGGCCAGTCCCAGGCCGCTGCCACCGGCGTGCCGGGAGCGGCTGTGGTCGAGCCGGACGAAGCGGTCGAAGATCCGCTCGCGGTCGGTCTCGGGGATGAGGTCCCCGTCGTTGTCGACGTGGATGACGGCGTCGCCGCCGGAGCGCAGCAGGCTGAGCCGGATGGTCGTCCGCGCGTGCCGTTGGGCGTTGTCGATCAGGTTCCGCAGTGGCTGCGCGACCTGCTGGGCGTCGGCCCAGACGCGGACCGGCTCGAGGCTCACCTGGACGATCTGGTCACTGGTGGTTC